>C687J35174_10011694_pt1 | contig 10784 bp, 14 predicted proteins | sample RifCSPhighO2_01_FD_35174 | JGI IMG/M metagenome (IMG submission 35174) | reverse complement strand
CCTATATATCCATAACCCAGCACGCGGACAGGACGTGTCGAAAGTGCCAAACCATGCATACGCAATGCATCCTGTAGTGTTTCGACAATGGTATATACCGCACCCAAGTCCCCACTTACAATCGGGGGATCCATAGGAATACCGTAACGGTAGAATCGCCCGGGTATAATGCCGGCTAACGCAACTCCCCGTGCACCCACGGCAAGAGCGAACGCCTGAATTCTTTCCATAAAGAACACAAGCTCATCTCGGGTAAAATCTCCAGGAAATCCGGGAATTGCCACTATAGAGGTATTTACCCCTATTATTCCCGCCGTGTACCGTCCAACTCGCAGGAATCGAGTGGGGTGTAGATTTTCCCTCACATTTATTAAGTTTGGGAAATACCTTGAGAATATTTCCGGGGAAGCGGCATACACAATCCATAGGCACCTTGCTCTTTCTGTCTGTAGGATTCGTACAAGTTCCTGTTCCTCGGGGAAAAGAGGTAAGCCGTTCACCATGCTTCATTCTCCTTCCAACCAAAAATCTTAGCTGCTCTGGGGAATAGCATACTAGAAAAATGCTTTTTTGTCAATTTTGCTAGTCGCCGAGTTTTTTGTACAAAGATCCGGTAAAAATTAAAACGCCAATGCCCAGAGCAAGCAAAATCCACGGGTTTTCCGAAAGGCCGGTTTGATCCATAACCCCTTCAAACCCGTAAAATGTGGCTACCAAACCAAAAGCGCCAAGCAAGGTAAACAGCAACGGCCAGCGGTTAAACGCGGCCTTGCGCTTTTCTTGCACAAGCTTTTCTACAAGATGAGCCGTGTGTTCGGTTTTGCTCGTAAGGTAATGCGTTGTTTTCTTTGGCATAGTATTACGCAATAAGCGGAATTAACACAAAAAGCAAAAATTCCGAAGTAAAATGCGCGGTCACTGCGGCCTCCAGCCCTTTTTTCCAGTAAAGCCAGCCAAACAGCATGGCGGGGGTAAAACCCAACAGGGCAAAACGCGCAACCATAAGAAGGCTCATGGCAGGAAAACTTGCAACCACCGGCAAATGCGCAAACCCCGAAAGCAACGCCACACTCACAATTGCCCCCCATACAACCGCATCTTTTGGCTTTCCAACGCGGCCCTTGCCCCGAATGTATTGCGAAATCCATACCAATAGACTTACGCCAAAAAGCCGGAGAAGTATTTCTTCGCTTAAGGCGGCATACAAAGAAGCAAGAACTCCCTGCAGCGGAGAGAGCGCTATGGTTCTCACCATTCCCGTTGCCGGATCCCCTATTTCGACTGGCATTCTCCCTACTCCGGGAACCGCACCCGTAGCCAAAGAAAACAGTGCGTCGCTTACCAGAACAAAAATGCCCGCGGCCAGTCCAAACACCACGGCGCCAAAAAGCATTAACGCCACATCATGCGTAAGGCGTTTGCTTTGTTTCCCCTGGAGCCACGCTGTGAGAAAAGGAACGCCTAAACCCAGGCGCTCCGCCATAAAAAGTCCAAAAAACACCACACCGGCAAACGCGAGGCTAGCCTTCAAAAGAAACAGCAAGAAAAGAATGGCGTGGGGAACTGCCAGCATTTCAAGAACACTCCCGTGCAACAAAAAGAAAATGGGCCAAATAGCGACTACCCCTACTACGCACGAAACCAATAGAATCCAAAAAAGTTTCCAGTCATTCATAAGACGCTTTTTAGTAATTCTAGCAATTTTGCGTGAATAACTCCATTGGAAGCTACAAAATAGTTTTTGCTAAAATCCCACGGCTTACCTTGAAAATCAGTAATCGTTCCTCCTGCCTCTAGCACAATAATGCTTCCGGCAGCGTAATCCCAGGGGTTAGTTCCAATATTTATATATCCTTCTGTTCCGCCCCTTGCCAAATATCCCAGCCCAAGCACCGCAGACCCCAGATACCGCACTATTTTTACGTACTCGGTAGAACGCACAAAGCATTTTTTTACCAGCTCTTTGTCTGCTGGCTTGGAAGACGTATCAATGGCAATCATGGCCGTATCCTCGTGTTGTTCTGAAACGTGAATACTATGCCCGTTCCAAAAAGCTCCTTTCCCCCGCTCTGCGACAAACATGGTGTCGGTTACCGGGTTGTAAATAACTCCCAAAATGGGCGTATTATTTTTTACCAACCCAATAGACGTGCCAAAAATGGGGATGCCGTTTACAAAGTTGTTCGTGCCGTCTAAAGGATCAATAACCCACGTGTATTCAGCCCCTGCATTTTGTTTTCCGCTTTCCTCTCCCAAAAATCCATGATCCGGGTATTTTGTTTTGATAATTTCAATAATGCGGGCTTCCGCTTTTTCGTCGGCTTCAGTAACAATGCTTTTGTCGTCTTTTACGCGCTTTTCTAACGAGGTTTCAAAATAGCTTTTGAGTATTTCTCCNGCCTCTTTNGCAGCTTCAATCGCCGTGTCTAACATACAAATATTATACCGCAGCAGGAAAACCTGGCAAAACTTTTATCAACAAAACCTTTGCCGGGGTTGACAAAAATATGCTTTCTGCTATAATGCATCTGCTCTTTAAAACGCAGCTATACCCTCCTTTCTTGAGGTTCTTAGCTTCAAGAAAGGAGGGTAAGATGCCCCACACGATAAAAACGGGGAAGCGGACTTAGTCAGTCCGCTTATAAGACCCCCTCCTTTGCGAAAAGCTATGGCAGCAGCTATAGGGTTCGCAATATTAATTATCGTAGCGGGGGTATTTCTCCCCGATGTGCTCCACGCACTCGAGGAACTTCTTCTTACCCTCCTAAGTAAAGCAACGTTTTTTGTCAGTACACTCAATGTACCGACAAACTAACGTAGCAGTTACGAAAGGGTGTGTTGTCTTTATGATAACACCCCTTTTGCCTTTTATGAGGCCCATTTAATAGAACAGCCCATGGAAGGTTTGAACTCGTCTGCGATTTCTTCCCCAGCCAGCAGCTGCTCAATTTTCATTTCCATAGTGTGTTCAGAAACTGCGTCGCCAGGTTCCAAAGCATCGTCGATTCTTCCATGAAACACCAGCTTTTGCTCCCGGTCGAATAAAAATGGGTCTGGAGTGCAAGTGGCGCCGTATGCCTTGGCTACTTCCTGCGTGTTGTCTAACACATATGCAAATGCAATGTCCCGTTCGGCGGCAAAACTTTTCATGTTTTCCATGCCTTCGCCCGGGTATTCAGGATCGTTGCTGTTGATTCCAATAAACCCTATCCGCTCGCCAAATTTTTTGTGCAGCTCAACAATGGCCGGCATTTTTGCCTTTACATACGGGCAATGNTTGCACATAAAAATTACAAGTAGCCCCTCCTTGCCCGCAAAGTCGCCGTCTCTATTTGTATGTTGCCTGCCGTCTACTCCCTGCAGCTCAAATCCCGGCGCCTTGTCCCCTTTTTTCAATTTTGGCTCTGATTTGGTGAGCACCATACGCTATATGATTATGTTAGCTCAAAATCTCAATAGTGCCTTCCTTGCGAAGTCTTTCGACAAGCGCGTTCAGTAACTGGCCGATTTTCTGCTGGCGCACGTATTGCTCAATTTCCCCTTTCACTCCGTCGAATTCCGGCACCTCGGCTCCCCCGGCCACCGCGTCGTCGTACACCTTGCGCGTTTCTTCTTCTGAAACCTGGACGTTATTATCTGCGGCCTGCCTTTCTGCAACCTGCTCTAAAATAAGCTCTTGGGAAATTGCGGAGCGGACATCTTCTGTTGTAATGCCCTGTGAAGCCAGCTGATCCTGCAATTCCTGTTCCGACTCAAACTGCGTAACGATTTGCCGGTAACTATCCTCCACCGCTTGATCTGGCGCGCCTATCCCTTGCTCTATGCCATATTGCGCCAGAAGCGTTTTGTTAATCATATCATCCAACACCTCTTGCCTTAGCTGTTCTGCATCAGCCGCTTCGAGCGCTATGCCTTGAACCTCGTAGTTGCTTTTTGCCTGCCCAAAACGCGCATCGAACAGCCGTTTTTCGATGCCCTCGCCATTCACTTTGGCTACCAATGCTCCGGAAGGCACGCCCGTTTGAAAACTGCCAAGGTTAAGCAAGCCAGACGAAACTGCCCAGTAACCGGCTCCCCCTATAACCAAAACGCCCATAACTACCCCAATGAGCTTTTTGGGCATTGGCTTCTTTTGTTCGCTTTGTTGTTCTGTATTTGTGAGTGTCATGGCTATAATATAACAAAAATGCTACTTAAAAGAAACTCCCCTACAAGGGCTTAAGTTCTTCTTGATATGCCGCCAGATGATTCGTTAAGAAATCCTCCCCAATGCCTTCAAGAGAAAAGTGTGTGGGATTTTTAGCTCCTACGAGCTCACCGCGCAAAAGAACAGATACAAACCATGGTTTTTGAGCGGGCTTCGTAATCCACTTGGGCAACTTCTCAAACCCTTTCCAGGCGAATTGCTCATCTCCGTCAAGAGCATACTCCTCGAAGTCCTGAATGATATCGGTAAACCGTATGCCGGATTTCGTTACGGCTTGCTCCATCTCAAGCCACTGGTCGTTCCGAAGCGCGGATTCCGATATCCCAATGTATAGTACNCCGNNTTCCCTTAANCCTTGAACGCCGACAGATAAAAATGCAAAAGCTCCCCTTACGGTATCTGGGGGCTCTGAAACACAAACGTCAAAAGAATTATGGTAACGTTCAGGCAACGGACGCGCAAGATCTACTTGTACGACTTTAATCGGCACAGGCACTTTTTTGGATGCTTTGCGCAAAAACTCAATCACGCGCTTGTCCTTTTCGAGTACCGTAATGCTTTTGGGCAAACCGGAAAGCGAACAAGCTACGCTAAAAATGTCGTCGTCGCCAAGGCAAACAATATCGCGGTTCAAAAGATCATTTTCCCGCAACATGAGGGAAAGCTTGTGTTCAATGGCACCAGCAAGAAGAGGGAGCTGATCGTACTCGTTGTCGGTGAAGATCGCCTCTTTCCGGAAAACGCCAAATTTCTTCATTACTTCTTTGAGCGGTGTTTCTTTTTGGACTACGTACCGAGGAAGCAGTTTTTTATTCGTAAGGCGCACAAGCGAATCTTTGGCGCTTACCACGCCCATTTCCTGCAGTTGCTCAACCGACTGTATNACCNTCGAAAGATACCCGCATTTTCTTGAAAGCTGCCAAATATCAAGATTGCCTCCTTTTGTTTTCAGGAGAGTCCGAATGATTTTTTCTTGCATGNGGGTAAGTGTCATCTTTTTTTGCCTCTTGTTATTTTTTTAAATTCCACTTTTTGGGCTTCAAATTGATCCGCCAGGTGCCGTACAGCTTTTTCGGTATCCATAAGGCCGCATGTGAATACGTCTACAGCCGCATAGCCGTGTTCGGGCCATGTATGAATGGAAATGTGGGATTCCGCAAGCAAAACGTAGCCGGTAAGGCCTTGGGGAGAAAACTTATGAAATTTTGTATGGAGAATCGTGGCGTTGCAAATATGCGCAGCCTCCTTTAACGATTGCCTGATAAGCTTGAGATCGTTAAGCTTCTTGCAACCAAAAAATTCCGCAATAATATGGGTTCCCAAATGACTTTGCTTAATTGTCCTCTTTGTGGTTGCCATATTTTTGGGATACGGGCAAAGAGGCTCAACCGGGGAAGCACGAATACTCCCCATCCGCGCTGCATAAATTCCTGCCGCGCGGCAAGCTGTGAGCTTCTAGAATTCCAATCTTCTTCGCTACTCATAGACATGAGCATTGCTAAAGAGTATAACCATATTTGACCAAAAAGTCAAGGTTTTTGCTGTATTNCTGGCATCCTCGGTTCAGAACCAAGGTTTTGAGAGGGATTCCAGGGCTTTCCAGGGGTGTCTTACTGACCCGTCTCGGTCGCTAATATCTTCGCCGGATCAAAGTTATAATCAGTATTTTTACTGAAATAATCACGAATAAGGTTGGAGCTAGTACAAACTGATCTAAGATTTCTCGCCATTTCTTTAATCGTTTTATCTATGTATTCTTTAGGATGTTTTTCTTTAAGAATATCATGCAGTAACTCATTCCGTTGAACTCTCAAAAGATTGATCTCGATCAAGCAATCATTTGTATGCTGGGAATTTTTTCTGTAACTAACAACTTTTTCATCTTTTGGATCAATGTCTAGTCCCAAAATGACTAAGGACTGTTTGAACTCTTTAAGTTTTTTACCCTTGCTCGCATTCTCTCTGATAATGGTTTCAATAAACGAAGTAAGAATTAGAACGTTTCTATAGTTTGCGCCCCGTTTTTTAAAGATTTCAAACTGTTTCTTTACGAATTCTTGATTTTCCATAAGCTACTCTGGTCCTTTGTACATGTAGAGAGAGTCACCATTCTTTTTTGCTAGCCATGCACCTATTATGAACCTTTGGGCAGTCAAAAAGTGATCATGATAGAAAGCTTCCAAGGTTTCATCGTATTTTTCTTCTCCCAGTTCCTTCTTAATAGCGTCCCAAGGGTTGTCTGCATTCGTATACCGATCTAAAACAGAGTGTGCTTTTTCTGCCATCTTATCGCGGATAGCATCAAGTTCCTTCAGGTAGCCTTTTAAGTCTTTTTCTTCCTTCAATTTAGTGTAGGCACTTGCAAGAACGGCAACTTTAAAATTCTTGAACTGTCCGTCCCCTTCGAAAGACTTGTATAAATCTTCAACTAAATCACTATTGCATTCTCGCATCCGTTCAGAAACCACACATATTTCGTTCCAAAGAAGATTAAGCTCTCTGGCGATAGTAATGTCTTTTCGTTGTGATCTACTAAAATTGAACATGATTCTAATCTTTCGTCAGAAAACGGGCACTACGTACTTTTTACTTCTTAGCTCGTCTTGGTCAGATGCTCAAATAATGTTTCATTTGTTTTTTGAGGTATCGTCTGCCAGATCCGCTTTTGAGAAACTTTTCTCGTCCAAGCGCATCACGTTTATCTATATATGCCTCGGCATAGATTAATTTCCAGTGTTTCTTTAGAGCGGTTGTCCTTCCTCCTTTTCCTTCTTTGTGTTCTTTCACACGTTGTCTCAAATCCGAAGTAAAACCTGTATACCAACTTTTATCATCCTGATTTTCAAGGAGGTAGACGTAATACATACACGGCTCGGCCCCGTAAAGTGATTTCTCCGAAATCACCACGGGGCTCACGTAAAATTCTTAAATACTAATTAGCCTACTACTATTATACTTCTTCGCGGCCTGCCACGTGATGAGCGAGCATAGCGAGCGAATTTTACGTGGCTGCCGGGCTAGGGCTCGAACCTAGAGTTTTCGCGTCCAGAGCGCGATGCCTTACCAATTTGGCCACCCGGCAATTTGCGCATATTTTAACACATTTTTGACAAAAAAGAAAGGTGCCCCTAGCTAAAGAGGCACTTCTATCGCAATTCCTTTGCAAACTTTTCCATGGAAGCCGGCTCCGACAAGGTAACAGCTTCGACGTCGCCGTCAATCCGCTTTATCAAGCTGGATAAAACCTTGCTTGGTCCAAACTCCACAAAATGAGTTACGCCAGCACTCGCCATGTACCGTACCGAGTTACGCCATTGTACGCAGTGGCACAACCCTTCGAGCAATTCGTCGCGGAGCTGATCCGCAGAGGTCAAAGGTGTACCTGTATAGTTGCCAATAACAGGAACATGTGGGTCGTAGAAATTTACAGCTTCCACTGCAGCCGCAAGACCCTCGCGGGCTTGCGACATTAACGAAGAATGAAACGCCCCGCTCACGTGCAGAGAAATGGTCTTCTTGGCTCCCCGAATTGAAGCCAAGTCCATAGCGCGAGCTACGGCTAATCGGTCTCCGCTAATAACTATCTGGTCGTCGGTATTAACATTGGCCATCTCCACGCCGGTTTCGGCGCAGATGTGTTCCAGGGCGAATTCGTCCAGTCCCAGGATGGCGGCCATTGCCCCCGGATGCTCTATGGATGCCTGACGCATCAGACGGCCGCGTTCCCGCACGAGCCAAAGGGCTTCTGCAAAAGGCAGAGCGCCGACAACAACGAGCGAGGTATATTCTCCTAAGCTATGTCCTGCTACCGACACGGGGGAGGGCTTTCCCTGCTGCTTCTTTTTTTTCTTTGTTCCCAGGAATTCTTCCCACGCCTTCCAGCAGGCAATGCTCACCACCATAATGGCGGGTTGGGAATTGACGGTATCCTGGAGTTCTTCCTCCGGACCGTTAAAGATTAGTCGAGATATTGGAAAACCGAGGCTATCGTCGGCTTCCTCGAAAACTTCCCGAGCAGCCTTTGATGCCTTGTATATTTCCAAACCCATCCCTACGCTCTGTGAACCCTGTCCAGGGAACACATAAGAGCACTTGACCGCGTCTTGACTTTGCACTTCGCAAGCCTCCTTATTAAGATTCCCTGTAAAGGGTCAACGAACTATCTATGAGTATAGCATAGGATCTGTTTTTTTACACCTGCAGGTAGCGGCGAATGGCAACAATAGAAGAAATAATGCCCAGGCCAATACCCACTATAAGCTGTAGCAAAAGCAGCATAAAAAAGTTCCCCAAAAGAAATTGCGTTACGTTAAATCCGGAAAACGCCTCGAGCTGGCCGGAAATTCCAAAGGCAACTCCCAGCGCAAACAGCATGGTTATGCAGCTTGCCGCCACGCCCACAAGAACCCCCTGGATAAGAAACGGGCCCCTGATAAACCAGTTGGAAGCTCCCACCAAACGCATTACTTCTATTTCTTCCCGGGAGCTGTAAATGGCAAGCCGAATAGTGTTAAAAGCAACCAGCGCTCCAATTGCGCCAAGCGCAATAATTACGGCCAGTATGGTGGCCCGCACACCGACTGTTATCGCCCCCAAGCGCTCGATAAGAGGGGCTCGCTCGCTAAAATCCACATCGGCGAGCATTTCAGAAAAAGAGGTATGCGACAGAAATTCTGCAATGGCTCCGTATTGGCCAGGCTCGTGGGCCTTGATATTCAGCGAGGCGCGCAAAGGGTTTCTGCCCAAAGCCTGCAAAGGCTCCAGGATTTCTTCGTCGTCTCGGTGCAGTTCCACAAAACGCGAGAGCGCCTCGTCTTTCGACACGTACTCCACTTCTTTTACTTCCGCAAGGGTCTTTAACTGCTCTTGTACCTGGAAAATCTGTTCTTCTGAAACCGCATCGTAAAAGTAAGCGCTTACGTCTACGCTTTCTTCGAGCGAAGCAACCAAAAAACTAGCCACGCCCTGCAGAATGTACGCTGTGCTTACCACAAAAAGCACAATGACCATTACCACCAATGCGGCTCCGGTAGAGCTGCGGTCGCGCAGAAACTTTTCTGTTCCGGATTTTACAATGCGCTTTACTCCTAAAAACATACGTTACAATACAATAAATTTACCGTTTTCTTCGTCGCGCACGAGCCTGCCTTCAGAAAACGTAAGCACCCGCTTGGCCAGGCGATTTACCACCTCCCTGTTATGCGTCGCCAGCATCACCGTGGTGCCAAGCTCGTTGATTTTTACCAGCAGGTTAATAACTTCTCTGGTATGATACGGGTCTAAATTTCCTGTAGGCTCGTCGGCAACGATAACCCTGGGGCGATGAATAAGCGCGCGGGCTATGGCAACCCGCTGTTTCTCTCCGCCCGAGAGCTGTGTCGGATAATGATCGGCTCTTTCGGTGAGCCCCACAATTTCCAACACCTCCTTTACGTCGCGCTCAATGGTTGCCTCGTCCAACCCCATAACCTCCATTACGTAGGCGATATTTTCTGCCGCTGTTTTTGAATCCAAAAGCCGGTAATCCTGAAATATCATGCCAATGCTTCTCCGCAACTCGGGCAATTTTGATCTTTTGATTTGGTGGACATCAAGATTATCAAAAACAATCTGCCCTTGCGTGGGGCGCTCTTCGGCCAGCAAAAGCCGAAGCAGCGTGGTTTTGCCGGCTCCGGACTTTCCCACCAGCGAAACAAATTCTCCCTTTGCGATATCAAACGATATATCGCGCAAGGCGATGCTTTTGTCGGGATAAATTTTTGTAACTTCCCTGTAGCTAATCATTTCCTATGCGTATTTGAGCTTCAATAAATTCGTCGAGGTCGCCCGAGAGAACGGCTTCGGTGTTCGATACCTCAAGCCCCGTTCGCAAGTCTTTTACCATACGGTAAGGATGCAGCACGTAAGAGCGTATCTGGCTCCCCCACTCGATAGCGGCTTGCTGGCCCTGCAATTTTGCCACTTCTTTGGCGCGTTCCTGTTCTGCCATTTGATACAACCTGGAAGCCAGCACTTGCAACGCTTTCTCTTTGTTTTGCTGCTGGGAGCGTTCGGCCTGCGACGCCACTGCAATTCCTGTGGGAATGTGCGTTATGCGAACCGCGGTTTCCCGCTTGTTTACGTTCTGGCCGCCAGGCCCTGAAGCACGGAAAAAGTCGATGTGCAAGTCGTCGGGCTTGAGTTCAATGCCTCTTTCTTTTTGTACATCAATTTCCGGGAGCACCTCTACGGCGGCAAACGACGTGTGGCGCAGGCTTTTGGCGGAAAACGGCGATATGCGTACTAAACGATGCACGCCCGTTTCCCGTTTCAGCAACCCGTAGGCATACGCGCCCCGAACTTCGAGTGATACGTTTTTGGTGCCGATTCGGCCTTCGGGNCCCGGATCTCCAAANGACTGGTGGAGAATACTCACCTTCCAGCCTTTCCTTTCGCAATAGCGTTCGTACATTCTTTGCAGCATGGTGGCCCAGTCTGCGGCGTCTTGCCCGCCGGCTCCCGCCGTAATGGTGAAAATGGCATTGGCCCGGTCGTGTTTGCCAGACAAGAATGTCTGCGTTTCCTGTTTTGCAATGCG
>C687J35174_10011693_pt1 | contig 10786 bp, 10 predicted proteins | sample RifCSPhighO2_01_FD_35174 | JGI IMG/M metagenome (IMG submission 35174) | reverse complement strand
ATTCCTACAATTCTAATATGATGATTTCTTGCAATTCCTACTGCTTCTTCTATTTCTTGATATGGAATTCCAAATTTTGATTCTTCTCCTCCTGTTATGGTATGACTATGACTCCCATCACCAATGTTTGGATTAATCCTAATACACACTGCAGAACCAGAATATTTTTCTCCAAAATCCTTTAATCTTTGTTTAGAGTCTATATTCAGTAAAACTCCTTTTTCATGAACCTCTCTCATATCACTATCACTCATACTATTTCCTGTAAACATTACTGAATTCTTATCTGCTCCTAACATAAGAGCCCAGTTAACTTCTTCAGGAGAAGTTGCGTCTATTCCAAGACCTTGACTAAGAATTTCTTGAACAAGATGTGGATTAAAATTTGCTTTCATGGCATATAAAATAGAAGTGTTTGAATAAGTAAAAGCTTCCTTCAACTTTCTAATTTGTTCTCTTACTTTTTCTAAATCATAAACATATGTTGGTGTCCCATATTGCTCCGCTATTTCCAATAACATTTCATTATTCATTTTAGATATCCTCTCTTGTGCAATAATTCTGCATTAAGTATTGCTCCTCCAGCAGCTCCCCTTATTGTATTGTGAAATAACAAAACCATTTTATAATCAAGTATTGAACACTTCCTTATTCTTCCAACAACACAAGACATTCCATTCCCTTCATCTTTATCATGTTTAGGTTGAGGTCTGTTTTCTTCTTTCAATATAATTATTGGTTGCTTTGGTGCACTTGGTAAATTCAAATTTTTTAAGGGATTAAATTCAATCAATTCATTTTTTATTTCTTCTATTGTTGGTTTTTCTTTTAATTCAAATGAAACAGTCTCGAGATGTCCGTCTTTTACACCAACACGATTACAGTGGGCACTTATTTTTATGCTCGCATTATTTATTTTATTATTATTCAATTCTCCAAGAATTTTTAATGGTTCTGATTCCATTTTTTCCTCCTCTCCAGAGATATAGGGAATAACATTATCAAATATGTCTAAAGATGAGACTCCAGGATAACCTGCTCCAGATAAGGCCTGCATTGTTGAAACAAATATTTTTTCTACCCCAAATTTTTTATGAAGTGGAGCAAGAGCAAGGGTTAGCCCAATTGTTGAACAGTTAGGATTTGTAACAATGAAATTACTTTTTCCTTTTATTAAATCAAGATGATTAGAATTTACCTCGGGAATCAATAGCGGAACATCCTCGTCCATTCTATGATTTTTTGAGTTTGAGGAAACAATATAACCTTTATCCACAAATTCCGTTTCTACTTCCCCTGCAATGCTTGAGTCCAAGGCGGAAAAAACTAAATTACAATTTAGATTTGGTTTGCATTCACTTAAAATAATGTTTTTTGCATACTCTGGTATCTTGCTACTTACAAACCATTTATTTTTCATAGTTTCTTCGTATGTTTTATTTGCATTTTTTTCTGAAGCCACTAAAGAAGTTAATTCAAAATAAGGATGATTCTCCAATAATTGAACAAATCTCTGACCTACTGCTCCAGTTGCTCCTAATACCCCCACTTTTATTTTATTCATTCTCAAATAACTCCTTATGCATTTCTTTTATTAATTCATTAACATTATCTTTTTTAACAACAAATGATATGCTTAGGGGTGAAGCTCCCTGAGAAATCAATTCTATATTTGTATTTGTTTTTCCAAAAACTTTAGATATTTTCTCAAAGACTTCCGGTTTGTTTTTAATATCTTTTCCAGTGATACAAATTATTGACCTTTCATTCAAAACTTCTATTTTTGCTATTCCTCTAAGTTCTGAAACAGCTTTTTCTAAATTCTTTGAGAACCCATCAATATTATCTAATGTAACGGATACTGTAACCTCACTTGTGGAAATCAAGTCTATTGAAAGTTCATACTTATTGAATATTTCAAATATTTTTGCCAAGAATCCATGAGCATAAAGCATCTTTGTCGAGCATATTCTTATTACTGTAATATCTTTTTTCAGTGAAATTGCTCTAAAAGTGCATTCCTTTTCATCATCATTAACAATTAAAGTTCCTTTATTTTCAAAATTATAAGTGTTAAGAATTTTTACTGGAATATTTTTATCTACTGCTGGTTTTATTGTTTTTGGATGCAATACCTTTGCTCCAAAGTAAGCCATTTCAGAAGCCTCATTAAAAGTTATTTTATTCCATTGCTTTGCATTTGGGACAATTCTTGGATCGGTTGTTTTTATTCCATCAACATCCGTCCATATTTCTATTTCGTCAACATTTAAAGCAGAACCAATTATCGCTGCAGTATAATCACTTCCTCCCCTTCCTAAAGTAGTTACTTGATTATCTTTATTCTTGGCTATAAAACCAGTCACAACTGGAACCCCTGAAAAATTATTTAATTTATTTTTTATTCTTTCGTTTGTTTCCTCAAGAATGTCTGCATTGGTAAAATTATCATTTGTTAAAATACCTGCTTCCCATCCCGAATATTGTTTTGAACTAATATTTTGGGTGTTTAGATATTCAGCAAATATTTTTGATGAAAATATCTCTCCAAAAGAAGAAATTAAATCAATTGAACGTGATGAAAGCTCTCCTAAAAGATAAATTCCATTCATAACATCGTACAAAAGTACAAAATCTTCAATTAACAAATCTTTATTCAAATTTAATTCCTTTATTATTTTTTTATGAATTTCAATTATTTCTTCAACTTTAAAATTTGGATTTTCTCCTTTAACTGCATGTTTGGCAGTATTAATCAATAAATCAGTAATTCCTGAAACAGCACTTACAACAATAATGGGTTTTTTATGCAATCTTTGCTTAACTATTTCTGATGAATCTTTTATCCTTTCCGAATTGGCAAGGGAGGTTCCACCAAATTTCATCACTATCATTATTTAACATCCAATAATCATTTAAGAAAATATAAGGAGTTTATAAAAATATTTATTCTTTATTATTTATGTTCTTTTTGAATTCTTCAACTTTTTTCTTATTTTCTTTCATCCATTCAATTCTTTTAGGACAAGTTTTGTTTATACAATAATCAAAAGGTCTTACTCCTGGTCTAATTATTTTAACCAAAGGATAATCACATGAGGGACATTTCTTCTCAGTTGGTTTTGGTAAACCTTTTGTTAATGAGAATGTTGTTTTACATGTAGGATATCCTGAACATGCAACAAAGTATGACTTGAATCTTTTTGAATAAAGAATTCTTAAATCACCTTCTTTACAATTATGACATTTTCCAATAACAGCTGCCTTCTCTCTGGTCTCTTTTATTGCTTCAAGAAGCTCTTTACCTATTTCTTTTTCCTGTTTTTTGAATTTAAGAAGTATTTTTGTTAATTCTTTTACTGCATGATCCAAAACATCTTCCTTTTTTATTTTTTCTTCTCTTATCTGCTCCATTTCTTCTTCAAAATCACGTGTTAATTTTTCATCAATTATTTCAGGAGAATATTTTTTCAGAATTTCTATTGTTTTTATTCCTAAATCAGTAACTTCTATTGATTTTTCCTTAACATAATCCCTTTGATATAAAGCATCCACTATTTGGGCTCTTGTTGCTTTAGTTCCTAAGTTCCTATGTTCAAGCTCTTTGATTATTGATGCTTCAGTAAATCTTCTAGGTGGTTGTGTTTCTTTTTCTAATTTTTCTATTTTTTTTAATTTTATTTTATCATCTTTCTTTAAAGCAGGCAATTCCAATTCTTCTAATTTCAAATAGGGCTCATAATACATATGCCATCCTTTTTCTATTGTTCTTGTTCCTTTGGAAACAAATGGTTCTTTATTTATTTCTGCATCTATAGTTACTGTTTCTCTTTTTGCTTTTTCTGCAAAGGTTGCAAGAGTCCTTTTAACAATTAAATCATAGATTTTTCTTTCTCTTTCACCCATCTTCTTAGGAATTTCTCCAGTTGCATATATTGCTGGATGTGCAGGATCTGTCTTGGTTCCGTTGTTTGGTTTTAATTGCTTGTTAGAAAGCAATGTTTTTACAAATGAAGAATATTGTTTTTGCTTTCCTATTTCTGTGAGAATTTCTTTGTAATCCAGAGATTCTGGCAATTGATTAGAAGATGTTCTTGGATAAGAAACATATGCATTTGAATAAAGATTCTGAGTTATTGACAAAGCTTCTTTGGGAGTTATACCAAAAACTCTGTAGGCTTCCAATTGTAATGAAGTCAAATCAAAAGGTGCTGGGGCATCCTGATAAAATTCTTTTTTTGTTACTGAGTTTATCACTCCTTGTTTTTCATCTTTTATCCTATTAAAAATCTTATCAACTTCTTTTTTATCAAAGAATTTTCCTTTTTTATGATTAAGTGTAATTCCATTAACTGCCTCTAATTCCCAGAAAGGTTCTGGTTTGAATTTTTTTATTTCCAACTCTCTTTCAGTTAAAAGATTCAATGCTGGACCTTGAACACGCCCTGAACTTAATAATTTAAAAGCACCAGCACTTTTTACTGCAAGAGTTAAAGCCCTTGACAAGTTAATACCATAATAATAATCTAAATAATGCCTTGCTTCTCCCGAATGTATCAATGGAAAATCTAGGTGTTTTAATTTTTTATTGTATGAATCTATCAATTCTTTTTTTGTTAAAGTTGAGAATTTCATCCTATTAGCATCTTTTTTACCACAAACAAATTTTATTATGTTAAATCCAATTAGAGAACCTTCCAAATCATAATCGCATGCTACCGTAAATTCATCTGATTCTTTTGCTAATTTGATTAGAACATCAAGATATTTTTTTGAAAATAATGCAGATTTGGAAATTTCAGATGAAGGTTTCCATATCAAATCAAAAGTAGGATATTGAAAAGATTTTTTTCTTTCTGTTAAATTAAATAAATGACCTACTGCACACCCCACAACAATTTTTTTCCCATTATGTGTTATTTCATAATAGGCAACCTTATTAATTACTTTTTTCTTCGGTACTTTATCGGACAAAGCTTCAGCTATTTTTTGACTTTGACTTGGTTTTTCTGTTATTATTAATTCAGTCATGATAAATTTATATTTTTACAACCTTTAAATTACTTTTGTATAATAAATTTTATGTTTTTATCAAATATTTTTCCTGATTTTATTATTTTAAAATTATTTTTTAATAATATTTTTTTAAATTCAAAATAATTATAAAAGTAGTAATAACGTTGAAAAAATTTATCTTTTTTATTCCAAGAAACATATAATTCTTTTGATTTAAACAAAAATTTAGGGTATTTATTCCAAACTGAAATAAAACATTGGCCTTTTTCTTTAAGAATTCTATGAATCTCTTTTAAGGCTAAATTAGCATCTTCTTTATTAACATGATGCAAGGAAGCCATACATAAACAATAATCAAAAAAATTATTTTCAAAAGGAATATTTTTCATATTTGCTTTTTTTAAATTAACTTTTAAATTATTTTTATTGCAAAATATTTTGGCTTGTTCTATCATTTTTGAAGAAAAGTCAATTCCATATAATTTAAGATTTTTAAAAAGTAATAAATTCCTACAATTACCACACCCAATATCAATTAATTTTCCTTTTTTCCAATTCAAAAGAGAAAGTTCCTTTTCATAAGGTTTCTGCCGAAAGTTATTCCAAGAATCTGCAATAGAATTCCAAACTTGTTCCTGATTCATATTTCAATTATTTTTCCTTTTCTTCCAACATTTATAACTAAGGTTTTACCTAAAATTTCTTCTATTCCTTCTGATTCATGAAGATGAGCACAAAGTAAAATATCTGGTTTTAATTTTCTTACTGCTTTTTCAACACCCTTAGATGCAACATTAGCAGTTTTATCACCAATAAAAGCATGAGATAACCTTTCCATTTTTGTATTAGTTGGAGGAGTATGTGTTACCATTATTTTTTTCTTTAAGTTTTTTATTCTTTCAAAACTTTTTTTAAGCAATGAATAAATTTCTGATTCTTCCAACCCATGTATTCCTATATTCGCTGCACTGCATCCAAAAATTCCCACATCATCATATCTAACAGAATATCCATGAATATTCTTAACACCATACAATTCCGCAAGAAAATCCACCGTAGCAAAAGAATCATGATTTCCGGGGATTAAAAGAACCTTTTTATTCCTCTTTGTAAATGGAGAAATAATACCCTTTGTTGGTTTGTCAGAATCTGTTAAATCCCCACATAAAATAACTAAATCAACTTTTTCCTTATTTGCTCTTTCTGCTAACTGATTCGCTAATCTGGAATCTCCATGAATATCTCCTGCAGCAAGAATTCTTAGTTTCTTTTTCATTTTATTTCCTTAAAATTAAGATATTTATGTAAAACTTTCGGTACTTTAATACTTCCATCTTTTTGCTGGTAATTTTCAAGTATTGCAACCATTGCCCTTGAAGTTGCAACCATGGTGTTATTTATCATGTGAGGAATTTTCTTTTCTGTTCCTTCATAATATTTAACATTAATCCTTCTTGCTTGATAATCAGTGGCATTACCTGCAGATGTAACTTCTCTATAAGCATTCTGTCTTGGATACCAAGCTTCTATGTCATATTGCTTAGATAATTTATTGCTTAGATCAAATGAACATATTTTTATAACATGATAAGGTATTTCTAGAGATTCAAAGAATTTTTCTGTTATCTTTTGCATTTCTTCAAGCATTTTATCTGAATCTTCTGGAGTTGAAACACAAAATTGTTCTACTTTATTGAATTGATGCATTCTAAACAAACCTTTCATATCAACACCATGACCACCTATTTCTTTTCTAAAACAAGGGGTTAATGCACAAAGTTTTATTGGTAAATCTTTTTTATTCAGTGTCTTATCTTTAAAGAATGAAACCAATGAATGTTCTGCACTTCCAATTAAAAATAAATCTTCATTATCAATTTTATAAACTACATCCTTAAAATCATCGAAGTTGATTGCAGAACCCATTGATTGTTTATTTAACATTATTGGGGGAACAATTAACTTAAAACCATTTTTAATTGCAAAATCAATTCCATATCTTTGCAATGCGTCATCAAGTCTTGCAATTTTATCTATTAAATAATTAAACCCAGATCCAGATGTTTTTCTTGCAACCTCAAAATCGGCATAACCCAAAGATTCTATAAGTTCTGCGTGATTCTTCAATTCAAAATTAGGTTGGAATATTTTTCCATATTTCTTTATTTCAATATTTTCTTTTCCAACAGGAACTGATTCATGCAAAATATTTGGCAATTGAAATAAAAAATTATCAATTTTTTCTTTTACTTTTATTTGTTTTTCTTCTAATTTTAATATTTTATTTGGTAGTTCTTTAGCTTGTTTTATTTCCTTAATTGCTGATTTTTTTTGTTTTTTTAATTCATTTATTTTTAAAGATATTTCATTTCTTTTGTGTCTTAATTCTTCTATTTCTTTTTTTAACTTCAAGAAATCTTGATCTAATTTAGACAATTCTGTTAAAATTTCTAATTTATCTTCTTGAAATCTTTTTTTAAGATTTTGTTTAATTATTTCTGAATCTTTCCTTATTAAATTAATATCTAACATATATATCTTAAGAGAATTTGTTCGATTATAAATGTTATTATCCTTATACCAAGAAGTATTCTGTTAAATATATATTTTCAAAAGAAACCTTTAAATAGATATTGGTTATCTAATGATTGCAGAGGTGAAAAAAATAGAGACTATGGGGGTTTAAATATGATTAAAAAAAAGGAAGATATTTTTGAAGTATTTTTTAGAAAGAAGCCTGCTATGATTTTGATGGCTTTGAGAAAGGGCACAAGAAATAGATATGGTAGTGTTTTGGCCAAAGAAGTTGATTGTACATATTCTCATGCGGTTAAAATTTTACAAGAAATGGAAAAATCAAAATTAGTAAATTTTGAAAAACATGGAAGAATTAAATCTATAGAGTTGACTGAATGTGGAAATAGGGTTGCAGAACACATTGAGAAAATAAAAGATTTACTATAGTTTTATATATTTTCTTTTTAATTTTTATTTTATGTGCGGAATTATTGGTTATGTTGGTAAAGACAATTGCATTCCCATTTTAATTAATGGTTTAAAGAGACTAGAATATAGGGGTTATGATTCAGTCGGAATTTCAATAATAGAAAACAATGAAATAAAAACATTCAAGAAGAAAGGAAAAATAAAAGATTTCATTGTTCAAGAGATTTATTCTAATATTGGAATAGGACATACTAGATGGAGCACACATGGAGAACCTTCCGATATTAATGCTCATCCGCATAATGATTGCAAAAATAATATTTCAATAGTTCATAATGGAATTATAGAAAATTTTGAAAGTTTAAAAAAATTCCTGATTGATAGGGGACATAATTTCAAGAGCGAGACTGATTCTGAAATTATTGCTCACTTAATTGAGGAATTTTATAATGGTAATTTAACCAATGCTGTTAAAAAATCTTTATTAGAATTGGAGGGGACTTATGGCTTATTAATTGTTAGTAAAACTGATAATAAAATTATTGCTGCAAGAAAGGGAAGCCCTTTGGTATTTGGGATTAAATATGATGGTTATTTCATTTCTTCGGATACTTCTGCAATTGTAGAAAATACAAAAAATGTAATTTATCTTCTTGATGAAGATGTTCTAGAAATTAGTCATGATGGATATATATTATCAAACTTAAAAGATTCTACAATAATTGATAGGGAAATTGAAAAAATAGAATGGGATCTTGAGCAAATAGAAAAGAAAGGTTTTAAGCATTTTATGTTAAAAGAAATTTATGAGCAACCTGAAAGCATAAAAAATACTTTAAGAGGAAGAATAAAAGATGATGAAATAAAGATAACTGTTAATTTGAATAAAGAATTTATTAAAAATTTAAAAAAAATAATTATTATTGCATGCGGAACTTCATGGCATTCTGCTTTGATAGGAAAAAGAATTATTGAAAAAAATTGTAATATCCCTGTAGAGGTTGATTATGCATCCGAATTTAGGTATAGAAATCCTATCATTAATGAAAATGATTTGATTATTGTCATAAGCCAATCTGGAGAAACAGCAGATACATTGGGTGCATTAAGAGAAGCAAAGAAAAAAGGTGCTAAAACACTAGGGATTGTAAATGTTGTGGGGAGCACTATTGCAAGAGAATGTGAAAATGGAATTTATCTTCATGCTGGTCCTGAAATTGGAATTGCAAGTACAAAAGCATTCACAAGCCAAGTTGTTGCTTTGATAATTTTAAGTTTATATTTTAATAAAAATGAAAAAATTATTGAAGAAATAAAAAAAATTCCTGATTTAGTTAAAAAAATTTTAGATAATAATCATATTAGGGAAATTGCTGAGATTTATTATAAGAAAAATAATTTTTTATATCTAGGTAGGGGAATTAATTTTCCTGTTGCATTGGAAGGAGCATTAAAATTAAAGGAGATTTCTTATATTCATGCTGAAGGATATCCTGCTGCCGAGATGAAGCATGGTCCTATTGCATTAATTGATGAGTATATGCCTGTTGTGGTAATAGCAAATAAAAATGAAGTTTATGATAAGATTTTGAGCAATATTCAAGAAATAAAGGCAAGGAAGGGAAAAATAATTGCAATTGCTGATGAAGATGATGAAGATATTAAAAATAAAGTTAATCATGTGATTTATGTTCCAAAAGTTATTGAAGAATTAAGCCCGATTGTTAATGTAATTCCATTACAATTATTAGCTTATTATATGGCTGATTTAAGAGGATGTAATGTGGATCAACCTAGGAATTTGGCAAAAAGCGTTACAGTGGAGTAGAACGGGCTCGAGGGGATTTGAACCCCCGACCACCTGGTTAAGAGCCAGATGCTCTACCAAACTGAGCTACGAGCCCATAATTTCTTGCTTATTTTTTTCTTTTTAAGTCTTACTTTTTTATGTTATCAATGCTTAAAAGTTTTAATCACCTATTTTTTAACAATTATTTATCGTATATCCAATATATTGTATTTACTATATATTGTATTACCGATAGTAATATTTATAAGCTTAAAAGTTTTAATCAAAGATTGAAGATGAAAATACCAAAATATATCGATATAAAAGGCCTATTGAGCTTTAACATTCTTAATTTATTGAATAAAAAACAATTATGTGGAGATAATCTTGCTGATATAATTGGCAATAAAAAATATGGAAAATTAACACCTGGAACAATCTATCCTGCATTAAAATCACTTCGAGAAAAAAAATTAATCAANTTTAAACAAAAAGGAAGAAAAAAAATTTACTCCTTAACCAAAAAGGGATTAGATGAATATAAAATATTAAAAATAACTTTTAAAAGAATGTTTAAGGAGATTTAATTATCTCCTTTTTTTCTTTGCGGTTGATTTCTTCTTTCTTTTTCCGCCTCTTGCCATTACAGCCTCGCAAATGTTACCTTTCCCATCAACATAGTAAAGATGTCCGGGCCTTCTTGTAACAACACCTTTTGCAATAATTTTTCCCATCTAAAAACACCTCCTTTTTTTTATGAATAGTATAAGAATAAATTATCTCTTGAGTATTTAAAGGTTATGTTTTTCCGTCGGAGGAATTAGAAAATCATAGAGAATCTAAAGGAGATTGTATTTTCCTTAATTGTTCTTTTGAAACATGAGTATAAATTTGTGTAGTTGATAGATCTGCATGACCTAATAATTCTTGAATTATTCTTATATCAACTCCTTGATCCAAAAGATGAGTAGCAAAAGAATGTCTTAATTTATGTGGGCTTATATTTTTTGATAACTTTGCTTTCTTTGCAGATCT
>C687J35174_10011692_pt1 | contig 10786 bp, 11 predicted proteins | sample RifCSPhighO2_01_FD_35174 | JGI IMG/M metagenome (IMG submission 35174) | reverse complement strand
GGCGGAAAAAAATCATGACAACAAAATTCGTTGTCTCAACCCAAAATTTTACGGGGCCGCTTGAGACTCTGTTCAATTTGATAGAGGAGCGCCGGCTCGCCGTCTCCGACATCTCTCTCGCGGAGGTAACCGATGCGTATCTCTCGTACGTGGAAAAGCTCCCATCGCTGCCACTCGGCGAAACCGCCCAATTCGTTTTAGTTGCTTCCACGCTCTTGCTTATCAAGTCGCGGATGCTCTTACCTTCATTAGAGCTGTCCGAGGATGAACGCGAAAGCGTTGAGGAGCTTGAGCGGCGGCTTGCGCGCTACGCTGTCATTCGCAAATCTGCCAAGCTATTGAGGCGCACATGGGGTACTTCGCCTCTCGTTTTCCCTAAGCGCGCTCCCATGCCAGGCCCGATATTTGCCCCGGGACAAATCGGAGTAGGCCCAATTCTCTCTGCGATGGTGAGAATGATGAATGTACTGCCTAATGCTCTCCTATCGGCAAAAGCGCTCGTAGCCCCCGTATTGGCGCTTGAGGAGGTCATTGTCCGGCTTGAAAAGAGGCTGGTTGCCAGCGTACGCGCTCGATTCAGCGAACTGACAAAATCTTCAAACAAGCATGAGGTTATCGTATATTTTCTCGCAATGCTTGAGCTTGTACGCTCCGGCTCTATAAGCGCAACCCAGGAGCGAATATTCAGCGATATTACGCTGGAGGCAGAATCGCTCGCTGTGCCAAAATATGGGGGGCAGGTTAGCAAATAGCGTTTAGCGACTAGCGATTAGAGTCTAGAGGAGTGGAAAATTATGGAACAGGATAAACAAACAGGAACAGACAATGAGATTGCGGAGTTGGCGTCGTTGGCCGAGGCTTTTTTGTTTACAGAAGGCGAACCGATGGCGCGGAGCAAGCTGAAGAAACTTCTTTCGTGCACTGATGAAGGGTTACTTTCGGCGCTTCACGCGCTATCAAAACGGCAAGAGGGAAGCGGAATGACTCTCGTGCAAACGGATAGGGAAGTCGCTCTGGTTGTTTCTCCTTCTTGTTCGCCGGCGATTCGCGCCGAAAACGAGCGCGAGCACGAACGCGAAATTGGGGATGCCGGTCTTGAAGTTCTTGCCATCGTGCTGTATCGCGGACCCTCAACGCGTTCTCAAATTGATTACATCCGCGGGGTGAACACTGGCACTACTCTGCGTACGCTTCTTTCGCGCAATCTTGTACTGCGCACGGAAAATCCGAACGACTCGCGAGAGTACCTGTATCGGCCGACCGCCGAATTTCTCGCGCATCTCGGTGTCGCCGATATCAAGGACTTGCCAGACTACGATAAAATAGCCAGCGAACTTTCTGCCTTTGAGAAAACTAAAGAGCAACCTGATTCACAACTATGACTCTTCGTAATAATCTTATTCCTTTTGCCGCTTTTTTTCTGCTGTTCCTTGTTGCGATTGCGGTGATTATCGAGCATGAGAATCCGCGTCCTATTGCAGAGCCGCAATCGCAGATAGCTTCAGCGGCAGTGGCACAGGATGCGTTCAGCGGGCTATCTCTCGCTGGGAAGGCTGCAATCGTCATTGACCTGCAAAATGACAATGTTCTATACGCCTTGAATCAAGATGTTCAGCTTCCGCTGGCGTCACTGTCCAAGGTGCCGCTCGCCCTTGCAGTCAGAGATGTTCTTTCCGCAGATGCCATAATCACGATTCCGCGGGATACGGCACCCAACGGGAGCAGAGAGCGCCTGGCGAAGGGCGATAGATGGCGCGTGCAAGACATAATTGATTTTACCCTTGTATCCTCCTCAAACGAGGGCGCAGAAATCCTTGCGGGCGCGGCAGATGATTCCATACGGTCAAAGTATCCGGACGCGCCGGAACATTCGGCGACAATTTGGCGGATGAATGCGTTCGCGGAACAACTTGGCCTTAATCGCACATACTTCCTCAATGCAAGCGGTCTCGATATCAGCCCGACACTTTCCGGCGCATACGGTTCTGCGCGAGACATAGCAATTCTGTTTGCGTACGCCGCCACTGAACACCTTCCTGTATTCGGAAGAACCGCTGATGATGGCCTGTTATTGACGCCGGTAAACGGCCTCAACTCGACCAAGGTATTCAATACCAATGAGGCGCAAGGTCAAATCCCCGGCCTCATAATGGGGAAAACTGGCATCACCGACCTTGCTGGCGGCAATCTTGCTGTCGTTTTTGACGCAGGTTTGTCGCGTCCGTTTGTAGCGGTAGTATTGGGCTCCACCCGTGAAGGACGTTTCTCGGATATACGCCAGCTTGTGTCATATGCGAGAGTCGCGGTCGCGCAACAGAAAGAGACTTTTGCCGCAAAGCCAAGAAATCTTTATAGCCAGGGGTTTAGCGAGGAAGTACAATAGGAAAATGATACCCGACATCGTAAGAGTTCTCGTTCCAGCTACAACAGCTTTCGTTATCGGAATATTGGCTACCCCAATCCTCACACATTACCTTTACAAATATAGGGCATGGAAAAAGCAGCCGGGAAAGACAGCGCTTGATGGAACGCAAGCATCGGAGTTTTACCGCCTCCACGAACAGAACGAAGTGCGAGCGCCCAGGATGGGAGGCGCTGTCGTGTGGGGAAGTGTAGTGCTGACCATTATCGGTATTGCAATCATTGCGCGATTTGTACCAGGCGCAGAGGTTCTCAAGTTGGATTTCTTGAGCCGCAATCAAACTTGGATACCGCTCGCAGCCCTTATTATCGGAGCGCTTGTCGGACTGATGGACGACCTGATGGTAGTTCGTTCCAACGGAGACGGGATGGCATTGCGCTTGCGGCTTTTTATCGTCGTCGTCCTTTCTTCTTATATCGGCTGGTGGTTCTGGTACAAACTGGGGATTACTGCTGTAAACATTCCATTCGGGCTGCCGCTTGAAATTGGTTGGCTCATCATCCCGCTTTTTGTCCTAGTATCGCTCGCGGTGTATGCATCAGGCGTGATAGATGGAATAGACGGCTTATCTGGAGGAGTATTCGCGTCAGTATTTGCATCCTATTCTATAATTGCATTCGCGCAAAATCAAATTGACCTGGCGGCCTTCAGTGCTGCCATTGTCGGAGGCCTGCTCGCATTTTTGTGGTTCAACATACCGCCAGCGAGATTTTATATGAGCGATACAGGAACAATGGGGCTTACGCTCACAATAGCGGTCACGGCGTTCATGACGGATAGTCTGGGCGGAGGTGTTGGAATTTCCGTTTTGCCGATAATCGGAGCGCTTCTGGTTGCCACGGTCGCGTCCAACATCATGCAAGTGCTGTACAAAAGATTCTTCGGAAAAAAACTCTTTCGCATAGCGCCATTGCACCACCACTTTGAAGCAGTCGGTTGGCCCGGATACAAGGTTGCCATGCGATACTGGGTGTTGTCTATCGTGTTTGCTTTTGCCGGTGTCATCACTGCTCTCGTTTCCATCTAGCGTCGTGACCACTATGACGAAAAGAAGCGCACATATCGACAGGCCGCTTGTTGTGTTGATTTTCACGCTTTTAATCGGAGGAAGCATGATTTTTGCGTCTGCGGCGCTCGGCTATCTCGCGCGAGGGAATATAAACGTATCATCCGTAGCGTTCAATCATCTGGTATTGGGAGTTGGTGTCGGCATCGTAGCGCTCATTTTTACGAGCACCGTGAATTATCACGTGTGGAGGCGATTTGCGCCGTTTCTCTTTGTGCTAGCCATTCTCGCGACTGCGTTAGTCTTTCTGCCACAAATAGGAATAATGCACGGGGGAGGAAGACGCTGGATTGAACTTGCGGGAATATCGTTCCAGCCGTCGGAAGCGCTGAAGCTGGGAACAGTGATAATGGCCGCGGCTTATTTTTCTGTGATCCGTGCTCACATGCAGTCTATTTGGCACACTGTGGGCGGACTGGCCGCCATCCTCGCTCTTCCCTCGCTCTTATTGGTGCTCCAGCCAGACATAGGAACGCTCGGCGTCATAACTCTAGGCACGCTTGCGATATATTTAACCGCCGGCGTACCATGGAAACATATCGCAATAATAGTGTGCATAGTACCCATAGTTCTCGGAGCCCTCATCATGACAAAGCCGCATGTTCGTGACAGAGTGGCGACATTTTTTTACCCCGCACAAAACCAGCAAGCGGAAGGATATCAAATACGGCAATCTTTGATTGCGATAGGGTCAGGCGGTTTTTCAGGGCGCGGGTTCGGGCAGGGCGTCCAAAAATTCACGTATTTGCCGGAGCCGATGGGGGACTCCATATTCGCCGTGGCCGGAGAAGAGCTGGGATTTGTCGGAAGCGTATCCATAGTAGTCCTCTTTCTTGCATTTGCACTACGAGGATTCATAATTGCTTCCCATGCTAGTGATATGTTCGGCGCACTTTTGGGCGTAGGGATCTCGACATATCTCGCTGGTGAGGCGTTCATCAACATTGCCTCAATGCTAGGCGTTGCTCCACTAACCGGGATACCGCTTACATTTATGAGTCAAGGCGGGAGCGCGATGCTAATTTCTCTCGCAAGCGCCGGGATTCTCTTGAATATCTCTAAACATTCCGTTGCGGGCCGCTAGCCGAAATCCAAATCAACTATGTTAAACTGTGCTCATGCGCATTGCACTCACAGGCGGGGGAACCGGAGGGCACTTTTATCCCCTCATTGCAGTAGCAGAGGCCATTGAGGATATCTCTAAAGAGCGGACGCTGATAGAGCCGGAACTCTACTATGTGGGTCCAAGCGCTTTTGATGCTGAAACACTGCGCGAGCACGGTATCATCCATATTCCGACTTCTGCAGGACGAATGCGGCGGTACGGAAGCATTCTGAACTTTTTTGATATTTTCAAAACGGCGTGGGGAATAATAACTACTACAATACGCCTCTTCAGCATTTACCCTGATGTCGTGTTCTCAACCGGTGGATTTGCCGCGTATCCGGCACTATGTGCAGCGCGAGTGCTTGCGATTCCGGTTGTTATGTACGATGCGGATGCTGTTCCAGGAAGAGTTTCTCTGTGGTCGGCTAAATTTGCGCGCTGGATTGCGCTTGCTCACCCAGATGCCGTTTCGCAATTTCCCGAGAAGGTGCGTGATAGAATTGCGAGAACTGGCCATCCTATCCGAAAGGAGATTGAGAGGCCAACCAACGAAGGTGGGCACGAGTTTCTCAAGTTGGAATCATCTGTTCCGACAGTATTCATCATGGGCGGCTCCCAAGGCTCCGTCGCCATCAACAATGTCGTTCTCGGCGCTCTGCCAGAACTGGTAAAGAAATACAATGTCGTACATCAGGTGGGAACCGCGAATCTGGAGGAAACGGCAAAAGTATCAAAGCTGATACTGAGGGATTCTTTCTTTGACAGGCGGTATCGCGCGTTCGGATTACTAAATACACTCGCTCTGCGAATGGCAGCTGGGATTTCCTCGCTCATAGTTTCAAGGGCCGGCAGTGGCTCAATTTTTGAGATCGCTTCATGGGGGAAACCCTCAATTCTTATTCCCATACCTGAAGATATTTCGCACGACCAGAAAGAAAACGCTTATTCATACGCGCGCGAGGGGGCTGCCGTCGTATTGGAACAGCGTAACGTAACACCGCACTTGCTTCTGGCTGAGATTGACCGCATCGCAGGCAACCCTGAAATGGAAAAGAATATGTCTGTGGCGGCTTTTGCATTCGCGCGCCCGCAAAGCGCCAGAAAACTCGCAATTATAATTATCAATACAGCGTTGGAACATCAACCAGTATAAACCAATGATAGATATGACAAGTGATAAGAGAGGCGTTCGTGTTCGCTTTCCGCCAAGTCCGACCGGATACTGCCATGTCGGAACTGCACGAATGGCGATAATAAATTTTTTATTTGCTAAAAGAAATAACGGTGTAATCATATTTAGAAGCGAAGATACGGACAAGGAGCGGAGCCGCCGGGAGTACGAAGCGGACATAGTAGACTCTTTGCGTTGGCTGAAGGTTGATTGGGATGAATTTTACCGGCAGTCGGAACGCACTGAAATCTACCGCGAGGCGCTTCGGTCTTTGGTAGACTCCGGCAAAGCATACATTTCCGAAGAAGAAAGCAAAAAAGAGGCAGGAAAGATGATGCGCGTGGTTCGCTTAAAGAACCCCGGAAAGAAGGTGATGTTTACCGACCTTGTGCGAGGCGATATTACGTTTGACACAACCGAACTCGGCGATTTCGTCATTGCGAGAAGTGTAGATGACCCGCTGTATCACTTTGCAGTCGTTGTTGACGATTTTGACATGCGTATCACCCACGTTATTCGCGGAGACGACCACATTTCAAACACTCCGCGTCAGATTCTCATTCAAGAGGCACTCGGATACGAACGGCCAAAATATGCCCATTATCCGCTACTTTTGGGCGCAGACAAATCAAAGCTTTCAAAAAGAACGGGGGACACCGCGGTAAAAAGTTATAGGGAAGAAGGGTATCTGCCCGAAGCATTTCTCAATTACATAGCGATGCTTGGTTGGACGCCTAAATCACAAAGAGAGCTCATGCCACTTACCGAAATGACAAGTGAGTTTGATATTAGAGATTTGCACAAAAGCGCAGCAATGTTTGATATTGAAAAATTGCGCTGGTTTAACCGTAATTATCTTCTAAAAATGCCGGCTGATGAATTCGCCAAATCGGCTCTTAACATTATGGAAGATACGATTATCCAGCGCGGATTGAAGTGGAACTCTAAATTGGGCGCACCGCTTCTCGGCACGGTCCGTGAGAAAATTTCAGTCTGGGAAGACCTGCGCGTATTAATAAACGATGGGGAACTGGACTACTTCTTTAGGGAGCCGAATTATGACCCCGCTTTGATACCGGGGCGTCAGGGAAATGCAGAATCGGCAAAAAAACACCTTGCCGCCCTTCAGGAAATTCTCACGAGCATATCCAAAGGACAGTTTTCGGATCCGGAAAAGATAAAAACCTCGGTCTGGGATTACGCTACCAAGGAGGGGACTGGCGCGGTTCTGTGGCCATTTCGATACGCGCTTACTGGATTAGACCGTTCACCGGACCCATTCTTTATCGCCTCCGTCCTCGGCAAACAGACTGTCATTGAACGCGTCGCGTCGGCAGTCTCTCTTCTCACTGCCGTATGAACGGTAGTTTCTTAAGGAATGCCGCGTCCCTGGTTGTCGCGGCGGTTATCGTGCCTGGTTTTGTTTTTGCCCAAACTGCCGACGAATTGCAGAAACAAATAGATGAGCACAACTCGCAAATTGTTACGCTCAATAAAGAGATTGAGCAATACCAAAAGCAGTTGGATGCGACATCCAAGAAAAAGCAAACCCTTCAAAACGTATTGGATGAGCTGAANATTTCGCGGAAAAAAATCACCACATCCATCAATGTTACAAAAAAACAAATTAGCTCCACCCAANTNCAGATACAGCAACTGGTCAGTGGAATAAAGAGCAANGAAGGCTCTATAAGCGGATACCAGGCATCTATCGGAGAAACATTGCGGGGACTGAATCAGGCGGAGGCCGTGTCATTCGCGGAATCTCTGCTTGCGTCAGAGTCAATTTCAGCGGCGTGGCTGGATGCGGACACTACGGCCCAGCTTCACACGGCTGTGCGCGATGATATTGCGCGCCTTGCAAACGAAAAGGAATCTCTCACTAAAACAAAAACCGCTGCCGAACAAAAGCGCGAGCAACTGCAGNGGCAGCAGCGGACGCTCGTGGTGCAGCAAGGTTCTCTTGATGCAACGGTCAAAACGCAAAAAGAACTATTGGCGGAAACCAAGGCCCAGGAATCGACCTATCAGAGCATAATTGCGCAAAAGAAGGCGCANGAGGCTGCGTTTGAGCAAGCTTTGAGCGACTTGCAGTCACAATTGCAATACACTGTTAATCCGGCGGACATCTTGAAGGCGGGCAAGGGAATCCTCAAGTGGCCGCTGGATGCCGTGAAGATAACCCAGCATTTTGGAAATACCGCCTTTGCGATGGCTGGCGCTTATAATGGCAAGGGTCATAACGGCATTGATTTCAGGGCGCCAATCGGAACACCGATTAAAGCAGCTCTGTCCGGAGTGGTTGTGGATAGTGGAAATACGGATGCTGTAAAGGGGTGCTACTCATTCGGCAAATGGGCGCTTATCAGGCACAATAACGGCCTCGACACGGTATATGCCCACCTTTCGCAGATAGGAGTCTCTCCGGGGCAATCGGTTGGCACGGGGCAGATAATCGGATATAGCGGGCAAACCGGCTATGCCACCGGCCCCCACCTGCACTTCGGGGTATACGTATCTTCCGCAACGCAGATTATGAAACTGGGAGATGCGACCAANAAAAAATCCCCGTGTTCAAACGCCATGATGCCGATAGCTCCTTTGTCCGCGTATTTGAATCCCGAGAATTACCTCTAAAGACAGCGAGCAGCGTCTACGCGAGTTCCCGTACGCTTTTGTATTTGTATCTTTCGTAGGGTATTGAGTCCGGCAAAAACCGCGCTCTCGGTGGGGGATAGCACGGCTTTTAATTTGTCCCGATAAGCCATAGTGTGCATATAATATACATTGTAGTAGTATGTTTCCATGAGTGAAAGGTTAAAAAGGCCTCGGCCAGGAGAACAGCATGCGAAAAGACAAGTCGACCGTTTTCTTAACGCTATTCAATCACACCCCGTGCCTGGCGTGGTTGACGATGAAACTAAACGGGAAAATGCATTTGATAGCGATGTTGCACTAACCAGGCAATTATCTCGCTGGCATGATAGTAATTCATTAAAACCAAAGCAGGTCGCCGATCAGATTATTGATGAGGTTGATAAGTGGGTAAAGAAATTCGGCGTTGGTTCTCCGGAAGAACTCAAGCTCTTTTTAGGAAGACTTGATACGGCAGCATCAATAAGCAATGACCCAAAAATACAAATCCTCCGTAAGAAAATAGCTGAAAAATTTACTGAAAATATTAATTAATAGAGAATCGAGATTCGCAAAAACCTTATGCAACTGGATAAATTCATTGAGGAAACCCTTGTGGGAATACAAAGAGGAATAAAAAATGCCAATATTGCTATTGCAAAACAAGAGAAGACCTCAGGGCGAGCAAACGGAGAGATGCAATACCATCAATACCATATGGATAGTAATCGCGGAGATGACAAAAATAAGAACGGTAGCATCGGTTTCGACGTTGCGGTGACGGTTATTTCAGAAAAAAATGTCGAGGGCGGAGGTAAGGTAAGCGTTGTTGGTTTATCTTTGGGGGCTGGAAAAACAGTTTCTGGAAGTGAACAGAATGTCAGCCGCATTAAATTTCAAGTTGATCCATTTAACTCTCTTTATTAGAGAGGAAGAAAAGAGGGTTCAGACTTTCTCTCAGATGTCGCGACCAGCCGATTGGTTGTTTATTACTTAAGAGGATGGAATCTTTTATGAGTACTTTCTGCATATTTATCCGATGCATGAACATACCTTGTGGTCGTTTCCAACGACTCGTGGCCGAGTAGAACCTGTATGGCCGCAGGATTCGCTCCTTGTTCGGCAAGATAAGTGGCGAAACCGTGCCGCAGAGAGTGAGCGCTCGTTGGCACATTGATATTCAGAAGTTCGCGATATTGTTTGATTTTCATCTGAAGATAATTCGAAGAAATATGCTTGTTCTTATCCGACGCGTTTGCTCCTCGATTCGGAGTAAAGAGGTAAGGGAAGTCGTCCGCGCGTTTTTTCAAATAATTTTCTATGTGCGTCTTAGCGCGATCCGTAAGGTACACAAATCTTTGTTTTTTTCCCTTGCCCAGAATAAATATCTTGCCTGTACGGTCAATTTGGCTTTTTTTAATACTAATGAGCTCGGAAATGCGCATGCCGGACGCGAATAAGGTTTCTAGTGCCGCGCGATTACGAAATGCAATAATCGCATCCTTCTCAAATTTCATCGGCGCTTCTATTAATTTTACTAATTCCGCTAATTCAGAGACTTGAGGATGATTTTTTTCCATACGAAGCAACTTAATAGACTCAGGCGCAATAGGTGTCACTGTGTTCATATCAATCAAGTAGGCCAGATAGCGCCTCAGAGAGGTCAGTGTGCGGTTTATAGAGCCGCTCTTGAGCTCTTTTTGTGCGACCGCGCCTTTGGCCGTTTTGCGGTCGCGAGAATTCAAATATGCTTTAAATTGTTCGATTGTGCGTTTTGTGATGTCTGAAAAAGAAATGTTATCCATTTCTTGAGAGAGAAAACTCTCGAAGGTCATCAAATCTCTCTCGTAGTTATATAATGTTTCCCTTGAATAATTGTTTGCCTGAATGTACAAGAGAAAGTCTTCAAGAAAGGGGAGTCTGGATTTTGTTTGATTTTTGGACATAATTAACTGAGTATAATATCTCTAATACTCAGTTACAACAGCATAATCCTGGCAAAGTGTGGATAACGTATTAGATTAGGCCACGAAAGGCCAAAACCGCTTCCTCGGGCTAAGTCAAAATATTCGATATCAACGATTCTATACGGTCGTATAGAATCGTTGATATGAGTTTATAAGCAGAAATCGCGGACTGAAACGCAAAAAAGATTTTGTTATTTTAATGCGAGAGAGAATTTAACCTTCCATACGCGATACTTTATATACGATACGCGCTTTCCTGCCCCTCCCCTACCTCGCCCTTCGAAGCTTTAGCGAAGTAGGGTTCAAAATACTATTTCTTCCAAGGAATCGGAAATTCCCCAAATTCCGGTAAAAGTTTTCGTCCGTACAAAAGGCGTGCGATTACTTCAGCGTGCGACAGAGCGCCCGTAAGGGCATT
>C687J35174_10011690_pt1 | contig 10786 bp, 11 predicted proteins | sample RifCSPhighO2_01_FD_35174 | JGI IMG/M metagenome (IMG submission 35174) | reverse complement strand
AGTGATTATATATGTTTGATTGATATTTTTAATACTTTTGGTTAACATGGATTGTATGCTTGGATTGAGAATGATGATTGTATTTGTAAATCATTACATGTTCTNATTTCTTTTGCATATGGGTTACTACAAGAAACTTGACAGATTAGNANATTGTTAACTATATTAGCTTGGAGATCTGGATATTTGTTGCTTGGAAGTAAAATTGGTTGTGAATTTAAATCTCCTAATATTGGTGCACCATTTGCTAATGTTAACCCACCTAAACAAACTCCTTTAGGATTACTTTGAATTATGTTTATTGTTGAAGGTAATAAATGTGATAAGGGAACATTACAAGCTGCATTGTCTTTGTTTTCTAAAACGTAGAATTGTTTGGTTAATAATTGTGGATTTGTAGCGACTAATACACCTGCAGAAAATAGAATTATTGTAGTAATTATACTTGAAAATTTTAGGTTCATCTAATAGAATATAGTAAATTAGTATTTAATGTTTACTTAGGTTTCTTGATTGGTCTAAATGCTTTACCACCACATTTTCTACATCTTAATGTTTTTTGAAGAAGTTGTTTATTTGTACCTCGGATTTTACTTTTACATTTTCTACAAACGTATACTCCGATAAATAATCTTCTTAATGCTTCTGGGAATTTGGCCATTATTTGTTTATTTCCTGTATTATTTTTGCACCTAACATAGTCCAATATTTAACTTGTGTGCCTTCTTGAATTTGATCTTTGAATTCTTCTGGAATATTTAAATCAAATGTTTCAAANGTTTCTAAATCCATTACATTACATTTGTTTCCTGATGTTGATAATACTTGTGCTGAATGTTTTGTAATGATTGGAGTATCAACCCTATCTGCTGCAGGCATAACTTTGATAATTTTTTGATCATCAATAATTGCAACTGCTTCAATTCTTGCTTTTTTAGAACCGTGTTTACCTGGTTTTGAAAGTTGTACACTTCTTACAACACAAGCTTTCCCATCAAAAACTACGGTACTCCCTTTTTTTAGTTTACCTGCATCTGTAGGTTTTGTATCCATATGGTGAAGTTGATTATGGGTTGTTTATAAAGATTTTGTTTATTTTCCTGGAAAAAGTTTATATATGGTTGAATTGGAGGTTTGTTTATGAATGTAGCTAAAGGTGATTTTATTGAACTTAACTTTATAGCCAAAGTTAAAGATACAAACCAAGTTTTTGATTTAACTAAAGAAGGTGATGCTAAAGCTATGGGATTGTATAATCCTAAAATGAAATATAATCCTATTGTTATTTGTGTTGGTGAAAAGAATGTTGTTCAAGGATTAGATGAGGAATTAGTTGGTAAAGAATTAGGTAAAAAATATTCTGTGGAAGTTAATTCTGAAAAAGCTTTTGGAAAAAAAGATACTAAATTGTTGAAAATGGTTCCTTCTAATGTTTTTTTGAAAAATAATATTAGACCTATGACTGGTTTACAAGTTAATCTTGATGGATTAGTTGGAATTATTAGGAGTGTTTCTGGTGGGAGAGTGGTTGTTGATTTTAATCATCCTTTAGCTGGAAGAGATTTGGTTTATGATCTTGAAATTACTAAAAAAATTACTGATGTTCATGACAAAATTCATGCTTTAATTAAATTTTATTTACCTATGAAAGTTGAACATGAATTTAAAGATAATAATTTAACTATTTATACTGAAATGCCTCAACAATTTTCTCTAAATTTGGTTCAGGCTTTGAAGAAAGCTATTCCTGAGATTAAGGAAGTTCTTTTTATCAAGAAAAAGGTTGAAGAAAAGCCTAATCCAAAGAACGAATAAGTTTAAAAATTCTTAAAATGTTATAAAGGTCTATGGGTTCTTTTATGCAGGGTAGTCAAAATGGGCAAAGGGTCGTGAAGTTTAATCCTTTAGATGCTGAATTAGAGCAATTATTAGCCAGACATAGTTCTAGAATTAAAGTTGTTGGTTGCGGTGGTGCTGGAAATAATACAATTAATAGAATTACTGAAGTTGGAATTTATGGAATTGAAACTGTAGCTGTTAATACTGATGCTCAAGATTTATTATATACTAATTCAGATCATAAAATTTTAATTGGTAAGGATTTGACACAAGGTTTAGGTGCTGGTTCTATACCTCAAGTTGGTTTTGATGCTGCTAGAGAAAGTGAATCTGATATTAAACAAAAATTACAAGGTTGTGATATGGTTTTCATTACTGCTGGATTAGGTGGTGGTACTGGTAGTGGTAGTGTTCCTGTTATTGCTGAAGTTTCTAGAAAACTTGGAGCTTTGACTGTTGCTATTGTTACTATTCCTTTTGAAATGGAAGGTGAAAGAAGAAAAGAAAATGCTCAATGGTCTTTAGAAAAATTAGAAAAGGCTGTTGATACGTTAATTATTATTCCTAATGATAAATTATTAGAACTTGCTCCTGATTTACCTTTACATACTGCGTTTAAAGTTGCTGATGAAATTTTAACTAATGCTGTTAAAGGTATTGCTGAGTTAATAACTAAAAATGGATTAGTTAATTTAGATTTTGCTGATATTCGTACTGTTATGGGTAAAGGTGGAGTTTCTATGATTGGTGTTGGTGAATCTGATAGTAAAAATAGAGCTGTTGAATCTGTTCAAAAAGCGATTAGTAATCCTCTTTTAGATCTTGATATTCAAAATGCAACTGGTGCATTGATTAATGTTGTTGGTGGTCCTGATATGACTTTAGAAGAAGCTAGAAAAGTTGTTCAAACTGTTTCTGATAAATTACATGCTAAAGCTAGAGTTATTTGGGGTGCACAGATTTCTGAAGATATGGCAAATATAATTCGGACTGTTTTAATTGTTACTGGTGTACAATCTCCTCAGATTTTTGGTCCTAAGCATTTGATGTCTAAAAAACTTCAAGATGAAATTACTGATGAGATCGGTATTGAATATATTGGTTAATATGAAAAAGAAATGTAACAATTGTGGTTGAAATATAAATGGAAACACTTATATATTTGTTATCACATAAATATGTGTATGGGGAACATAACATTATCCTTGCCTGAAGAAGTTCAAAAAGATATGAAGCAATTTGCTGAAATTAGATGGAGTGAAGTAGCTAGGAAAGCTATAATTGAAAAGTTAGAAACTTTGAAAATGGCGGAGAAAATAGCTAACAAGAGTAGGCTTTCTGAAAAGGACATAAAGGAGTTTAGTAAAAAAATTAAATCTTTAGCAACAAAGAGGTTTTTAGATGGAGATAATTCTTGATTCTAATATCTTATTTTCAGCTTTAATTAAAGATTCATACATAAGGCAAATTATTTTAGAGTATGAAGGGTATTTTCTTTTTCCTACTTACATTTTTGAAGAATTATAACGACATAAAACTGAATTAATTAGTAAATCTGGATTATCAAAATTAGATTTTGAGTTTTTGTTAAGTCTTATCTTGACTAGGGTAAAATTAGTATCTCCAGAATTGTTAGAAACTAATAAACTTGAAGCTTTAGAAATTGCAAAAAGCATTAATGATTTAGATGATTTATTATTTATTGCATGTGCCTTGACTTATTCTGATAGTGCGATTTGGTCTAATGATAAAGATCTAAAAAGGCAAAGCAAAGTTAAGGTTATGGATACTAAGGAATTTCTAATTTTTCTTCAAAAATAGCAAAACCTTTATATATTCTTGGATAACTTAAATAAGTTATATTATAAAACTAAGTTAACTAATTTAGAATGGGTCGCGTAAACATAGAAATTGAAGATGAACTGCATAAGAAGTTAAAAGTAGCTTGTGCTTTAGAAGAACGTACTATTCAAGATTATATTAATGATTTATTGAAGAAGAGATTTATTAAAAAATGAACAAGAGAGGTCAAGTTACATTATTTGTAATTATAGGGATAGTTTTACTAGTGAGTGGAATTTCTGTATTTTTCTTGAAAGATTATGTTTTGAAGTCTGAATTTGAAAGACAAATGGAAAGGAGTTTAGCTTTACCTGAGAAAGCAGCTGAAGTTAATACTTTTGTTTTATCTTGTATTGAGGATGTTACTCAAGAAGCTGTAGGTTTAATTGGACAACAAGGTGGGTATATTGATGTGCCAAAAGAAGAAGTTCCATTTTCTGATGCTAATCTTTTATCTAATAGATTAATTCTTTCTAGGAGTATTGAAGTTCCTTATTGGTATTATAAAAAAAGTAATTCATTAGATCATATACAAATTCCTACTTTAGTTAAGGTTCAAAGAGAAATTGAAAATTATATTGATGATAATTTGAAGGATAGGTGTGGGTTTGAAGAATTTACAGGTTATAAGATAACTTCTGGAGATTTAAAATCTGATGTTGAAATTTTTGATGATAAAATTAATGTGGCTGTAGATTATCCTGTTAATATTGAAGTTCAAGATTTTAAATTTACTTTAGGTAAGGATGAGCATCAATTCTATACTCAAATTGATTCAAATTTAGGTAAATTATTTGATACTGCTCAGACTATATTTAATTCTTTGAATGATGATTTGGATTTAGAAACTAAGACTATTGATATGATGGTTTTGAATGATGAAGTTCCTGTAAATGGTGAAAGTTTAGATTGTGTTGCTCCTATTTGGGTTGTTGAAAATGTAGAAAAAGATTTTAAGAGGATTGTTTTTGAAAATATATTGTATATGAAATTTAAAGGTACTAATTATGAGGTGAGTGGAGAGAATAAGTATTTTGAAATTGGTACTGGTGTAAATGCACCTGATGTTAATGTTAATTTTTTGTATTCACAAGTTTGGCCTTTTGAAATGGATGTGGAGCCTAATGAAAATGGATTTTTAGAAGCTCAATCTGTGTCTGATGGTTTTGGGAAAGTTAGAGGTATAATTGAATCATTTGTTTGTTTGAGTACTTGGAATTTTGTTTATAATGTTAAATACCCTGTTTTAGTTAGATTAAGTAAAGGTGATGATACTTTACAATTTGCTTATATGGTTGTTATTAATAAAAATGAGATTAGAGAATCTAGTGTTATTCCTGAATCTTTTGAAGAGTTCGATGATTTTGTTTGTGAAAATTTACAGAATGAAGTTAGTGTATTTACAAATGATATTAATGGAAAAAGTTTGGATGATGTTGGTGTTAGCTACAGATGTATTAATTCAAATTGTGATCTTGGTCGGAGTGAAAATGGTAAATTTACATCTGAATTCCCTCTATGTGTGAATGGATTTGTTGTTGGATCTAAACAAGGGTATCATTTTGCTAAACAACAATTTTCTAGTAATACTCCTGGTAGTATAACTTTAGAATTAGAGCCTTTAGTTAATATTGGTGTTGATGTTACTGTAGGCAGAGCTGGTAGTGGTGAAGTACATGAAGATGAACAAGTGTTTATTAGTATGACTGAAGTTGATAAGGAATATGGTATAACTCTAGTTTATCCTGATCAGAAGAATGTTAAATTAATTCCAGGTAAATACTTTGTTGATATGTATATGTTATCTCAATTTGAGGAAGGATTTGTTATTCCTAAAAAAGATGTTAGGAGATGTATTGAAATTCAGAAAGGTGGTGTTGTTGGTGTTTTAGGAGGAACTGAAGAAAAATGTTTTACTGTGGAAATGCCTTCAATTAATTTAGATCAAGCGATTACTGGAAGAAGCAGTTATACTTTTGATATTAGTGCTAGTGATTTGCAAGAAGGTAATGTTAGATTTTTCATTAATTATAGAGGTGTACCTAAATCTGCTAATGATTTGAATGTTAAACCTGTTGATGTAAGAGTAGCGGTGTTTGAAAATGAATAAAACATTAATTTCGATTTTATGTATGGTTTTGATAATTAGTCTTCCTTTTAGTAGTGCTGACCATAATCAGTTTCATGAGAGTTTTGAACCTCAAGAGTTTCCAGATGAACAGACTGCTGAAGAATTTATTGATGGACAAGATACTTCATTGGTAATTAATGTTAATAGATATGAACCTGAAGTTTTAGTTACAAGTTTATTAGAAGAACAGAGTGTTCCGATTTATGCTTATTTATCTGCAGTACCTACTGAATCTTTGGATTTTCCTAGAATTCAAAATATTCAAGTTAGTGTAGTTGGTGGTAATAAGAGTTATTTTGGTGGTGCAGTGCATAGGCCTCCTAAAGTGTATAGTTGGGAAGATTTGGGTGCGGTTGAGGTTAGATTAAAGAAAATTGTTAAAGAGGATCAGGTTCCTGAAAGACTAGATTTGGATTTGAAAGCTAGGATTACTTATGAAGCTGAATCTACTAGCCCTATTATTGGCGGACAACAGACTTTTGTATTAGAAGAAAAACCTGTTGTTGTTGCTCAGGCTGATGATCTTTACTTTGATGAAGCTTCTGCTGTTTATGGTGGTAGGGCTTTTATCAGAGCTGATAGTGTAACTAGTTCTAGTTCTGGTAGAGGTAGTGCTAGGTTTGTAGTTTATGATGCTGAAGGTAAACGAATTAATACTTTTAGTGTTTCTGAAGGTTCTGATAGTAGAGAAATTTCTATTGTACCTGGTTCTAATAATCCTGAAGATGTTTTTAGAATTAGAGTTGATAGAGTGATTGATGGTACTAAGGATAGTGTTGAGATTGATATTAAACAATTTGAAACTTCAATTACTGAAGAAGGATTTACTAAACATATTGTTAATGAAGGTTTGAATATTTTAGGATGGGAGACTCAGGGAATTCAATTAACTACTGATAAATGTGTTGATGAAACTGGAAGGAATTTTGATTTTATTTATTTGAGGAACAGAAGATTAGCTGAACNTGTTATTTTAGTTAGAGGAACATCAGAATATATTGAACGTGAATTATATGGGAAGCCTGCAAATTTAGAACATGCTTTTAGTTGTATTAAAGCTCTTTCTTCTGATGAGAATGAAAAGAATAAAATATTTGCTGCAAGTAAAGAAGCATTTTTAGATTTGAAGAGAAGTTGGGGTGAGTTTGAAGTTCAAGGTTTTAAAGGTGGAGTAATTGAAACTGCTGAATTAAGTGTCGGTGGGGTTAAGAAAAATTATCAAAAGAATGAACAGGTAACTCTTGGTGGATATACAACTGATTGTACACCTGAATTAAATAAGTGTGTATTGACAGATTTGAATAAGAATTCTGGATCTGTGGTAATTAAACATCCAATCAAATTACGAGAAGGTAGTTGTGATGTAACAAGTACTAGGCTATATGGTGAAGAGTATGCAGCTTTAACTAATGTTGATAGATTTGGTGTTCCTGATAGATTAACCACAATAAGTAGTCCAAATTGTGATAAGCCTATAGAATTAATTAGTATCAGATCTGAAAAGTCAGTACAGATTTCTGTTCTTCCTGGGAAAAAAAGAGGTGTAACTGATACAACCTTTTCTTTACATATACCTGTTGAGAAGAGGTTGATCAAGTTAAATCCTAGGTCATTAGATAAGAAAATTAATAAAACTGAAGAATTGATTGAGAAATTAGATGGAACAATTTCTAAATTAGATAAGATTGTTGAGTCTTGGAGTAAAGTTTGTCTTGCTACAACTGCTGTGATTTTATCTTGGAATTTTATTACTGGATATAATGTTGCTCCTACTGAAAAGAAAACTGAGATTGATGCTGCTAAAGAAGCTAAGGATATTTTGGCACGTGATGGATTTGGTCTAGTTCCAAGTGTAAATCCTAAATTTCAAAGATTAATTGTAAATACTGATGGTGAAGGTAGTGGATTCCTTTATGATAATCCTACTGATCACTCTCAATCTAGAATTATTTACATATATGAAAATAATTTAGCAACAAGATATGTTAAGCGCAGTGAATCTTATGATGAAATTCCTGCAAATTCATTAATGTATACTCAAAATATTGATGGTTCAGNTNGTAAAATTTACAGGTATGATGCTACTGCTAAAAAAATTGAACTTTATAATGGACAACCATTATTAAANCATGTTATAAATAGAGATGTTGATGATGAAGGTAGGACTGTTTTAATTATTCCTATTTTAAATCCAGATATTTTACCAACTAGAGTTCAAAGAAAATATGTAGGTAGTCCTGGTGAAATTGGTTATAGAGATGCTTATGGTGAAGCTAAGAATGGAATGTATGCCATTTATTATCAAAATGATAGAGTTGAATTTTATCAGTCTTATGGAAAAGGAATTGATAAAGTTTTACAGTATTCTGAAAGAGATGATGTTCCATTAGATACTTTTTACAAAACTGGTGATAATTTGAATAGAGATATTTATAATCAGTTTGAATCTAGGTTTGTTCAACCAATAAGTACAGCTCAAAAGAGAGGTTCTACTAATGTTCCGTTTGGTGGTGATGTTTTCAAGTTAGATGCTACTTCGAAATTTGCATCTGATAAAGTTAATTGTAGCCAGGTTTTAGGTCCGATTCAGTGTAGAGCTTTGTTTAATGCGTGTGATCCTGTGATGTGTCCTCCATCAAGATGTGATTTGAATAATGAGTATCAAGTTGATAATGTGATTGCGAGTGGTATGTTAGGATCTTTGATGTTATGTTTACCTAATTTTGGTGTAGGTGAGGATAGCGTTTTGGTTCCGATTTGTATTAGTGGAGTATTAGCGTCTTTGAAAAATATTAGGACTTATTTACAAGCTTATGTTCAATGTTTGAAAGCTGCTAAAGTTAAAGGTGAATCTGTTGGGCTTTGTGATAAGTTTAGATCTATATTTATGTGTGAAGTAGTTTGGAAAGAAGCTATGACTTTAGTTCAATTAAAAGGTGGACTTGTTAGAGGATTGTTTAATAAGATTGGTAGTGGTGCTACAGGTGGTGAAGAATATTTAGAAGGTAGATTTGAACAAGCTGAAAATACTGTTGAATTTTTCACTAACGATTATGCTACTACTGTGTTTGCTGCTTATAGAGGTAAGAGTACTAAAGAGATTGGTGCTGAAATTTGTAAGAATGCTATTGGTGGTAAATTCCCTAATATTGGTGAATTGGTTGATGATTTAGCTAAACCTGAAAATCCTATTCAATTTACTGCTTACTTTGAAGAACATGAATATAGTTCTTTAACTAAACAATCTAGATATCAAGTTTATTTCCATATTTATTCAGGAACTCCAAGATCTGAAGTTGGTAATACTGGTGTAAATTATTATGTATTTTTGAAATCNCCTAATACTCCTGANTTNCCTGTGCCTAGAGCAAGAGGTAATTTNAGACCTGATCAATTTGTAGATGAAAGTATAGATTTCCTTGGTGCTCCTGGGTATCAAGAAATTTGTGTAGCTATTAATGGTAAAGTTGATTGTGGATTTGGTAAAGTTGTTAGTACAGATTTTGCAATAAATAAATTAGCTGATACTTTTATTACACCTGCTGATGATAAAATTACTAAAGCTGATCAGTGTGTTGCGACTACTGGTGGATATATTCCTAATGTTGCTGTGAAAAGACAGTGTAGTTTGAGTAATCCTTATCGTGGGTTAGGTTTGAAGAAAGAACAAGAATGGTTTAAAGTTGGTACTTGTGGTAATAATGAGAAAGGTGTATTTATTGGTGATTGTTGGGAACAAGCTGATTTGTCTAATCCTAGATATACTGAGTTGAGAGAAACTGTTGCTGAGAATAGTTGTGAAAGTGTTCCTGGAAGATTATTGTGTGAATCTTATCAATATTGTAAAGGCGGAGCTGTTGAAGAATTAGGTGGTGGTATTTGTTGTNTNGGTGGTACTTGTGAAGATTTGTTGGATCATAAAGAGATTGATGAGAAAATTGCTTTAGTTATTGGAGAATTTGGTTCATATAGTTCTGTTGTTAGTGAAGCTTTAAGTTATGTTGAAGGTCACAATGGATATTTTGAAGATCAAATTAGTGGTGTTTTACCAGATAATCTTGCATTTGTATCTTTAGGTACAATTAATTCTGGTAATACTGGTCCTGTTGCTCCACCACCATATAAAAATCAGTATCATTATTTTAGAGGATTGGTTCATATTAAATATGGTAATTTAAAAGATGCACAATTAGAATTGAGACAAATTGATTCTACAAGTAAATACAAAGGTGAATTACAAAAATGGATTAATGATGCTGATGCTGCAGTGAAAGGTGCTAGAGGTTCAAGTGTTAGTTCTACTGTTGCTCCGTTGAGTATTGCTGCTAGTTTAAGTGCAACAACTTCGAGTACTGCTCCTACAACTACTGTTGATACAATTCCAAAAGCTTTTACTGATTTGGGTTACAATCTACCTAATAGTTATACTTACGGTACAATGAAAAACATTTTCAATATTTATTATTCCACTTTACCTAGAGGTTTTATATCTTTGTCTGGTGAATTTGATCCTGTTAATGATGTTAATAGGTATGGTCTAGAGATTTTAGCATTTTCTCCTCCTAATGCAATTTATGTAAGAAATAATGAGAAATCGGGACTTAGTGTTACTAATGTAGAACTTGGGGAAATAAATTCGGCATGGAAAATAAAAACAGTAACTGATAAATATGTAGAAATTGAACATACTCAATTTAATATTGTACTTGTATTGGTTAAAGGAACTTTAGAGGATAATGCTAAACTTTATCAAACTACTACAATTAAAAAATGAAACTTAAAAAATTATCCTTATTAGCTGCAATTGATACATCTTTTTTAGCTTTAGTGTATTTTTGTGTAGTTTATGTTCTAAGAACAATTAAGGATTCTTTAGTTTTGATTCAGAGTTTTGCTGGTGATTTACAAGGTGCGAGTATATTAGCTCAAGAAAATTCTTCTATGGTTGATGTTGGAAATTTATTGCAAAATTTA
>C687J35174_10011688_pt1 | contig 10789 bp, 8 predicted proteins | sample RifCSPhighO2_01_FD_35174 | JGI IMG/M metagenome (IMG submission 35174) | reverse complement strand
TTATCCCCGTTAATATGGTACTTCTGAACTGCTAATCCCGCTTGCATTAAGCTTTCTCTAATTTTGAATCCAGAAACAGAATCCAAATCTTGTAATCTAACACTGTCCGAGCTACAAACATTTATTATCTCTTTGTCGACACCCTTGGCAATAAGCAGATTCACTATTTCTGCCACAATATCAGTGTGTATAAAAGTAAGTTCTGACTTGGCGCTTATAAGTAGCGGCTTGTCATGAGTCCAATCGTATATAGGATTCTTTTTGAGCTTTTTACCGACTAGACCACCCAATCTTAGAATTACCCAATTAGGACAATAACGCCTCACGATCAACTCAGAAAGGTACTTGTGAAACCCATATGGGTGAAGAGTCATAGGATCTATCGCCACATCTTCTGATGTGGCTTTAATCGAGTACGGTTGAGGATATACATCAACAGAACTCACATGAATAAAAGTCTTAAATTTAAAATCAAAAGCTAAGTTAACCGTTGACTGCACGTTATTCCCAAAATCAGTCTTTGGATCTTCGTTAGCTCTCCCCTTAAACCCGCTTCCATTTGCGTTAACAAGAACATCTGCCGTAGTCCCCATGTACTTTTGGTAGTTACCTCTGTTTATCCCAATATAATCTGTGCCTATTTTTTCAAAATAATCGCAGATAGCAGAACCGACAAGACCAGTACTTCCTATGACGTATATCATCTCGATCGGCTCCCTAGTTTACAAAATTAGGGGAAATCCTAGGATCAGGGTAAAGCATGTCTTCCATTGTATTGTTCAAAGACATATTCTTGCAAAAAAGGCCGCAATTGTTAGGCCTTACCCAACTTTCTATGTCTCTATTGGTTTCGCCGTCCCAAATTTCCTTAAGCGATCTTTCATTAATATTACCAACAATATACGTATCATCGCCTCTGGAGTTTTTACAAAACCGCAGCTCACCCTTGGCAGTAATAACAGCCTGGAAAAAGTGAGCATAGCAAGTTCTTGGATAATCAAGAGGAGATCCAGAAGATGCATTTTCACTTCTCAAGCCAACTATTTTGACAAGTGGTTCTGGCATAACGGTAAAACCGGCCTTGAGTAATGACACACCACTCGATGACAAAATTTGACCAACAGTTGTTTGTACTTTTAAATTAGCAGCACCGTTCCAAAAAATACCACCGTCATTCGTGAACTGATCCGGGGCCAGCTGTAAATAGTCCACGCCAATACCCCCAACAATATGTGCCATGTTTTCCAGGCTTTGCAAATTTTTTTCTAGAACAAGTACCCTAACTCCGATTACCAGATTAGACCCTTTTATTTTTTTTCTTTGAGAAAGCAAATCTATTTTCCTGATCACCAAATCAAACTGATCAACACCTTGAATTTCTTTATAACTATCCCTGTCACCACCCGCCATAGATATTCTGATCCATGACAAAATATCACAAAGCTCATCCGCATTACCGGAATGAATTGCAGAACCGTTTGTTATTACACCAATGTCAAAACCTATTTCTTTAGCAAAACGTATTATTTCAAGAAAGTCCNTATGGAGCATCGGCTCCCCGCCGCCGGAAAAATTAAGACCCCTGGTTCCAAGAGCATATGCCTCTCTCAATCTTTCTTTGAGAATATGAGTGTCCAGAAATTCTGAGGCGGATTGCATGTGCTTATCAAGGTCATAGCACCAAGTACATTTGTGGTTGCAGTTATTGGTAAGATCTATTTCCATGGTAATAGGAAAAGGGCGCCCTCCCTCTTTGTACTTAACTATTTGCTCTGGGTGGAAAAACAACTTCTTACTAAAATCAAAAATGTCCATCCTTGGATCTGCCATGTTAGTTCTCCATTATTTTTAAAAGTTCTTGAAAAATCCTAGCAAAATGAGCCCTTAACGTCAAAAAAAACTCCGCCGAGGCGGAGGTTGATAGACCTAAGTTGATATCTGAGGTGCCAATGAACGTACTGCATTTACTCTCTTGGGATCGTTAAGAAACTCCCAGGCCTTATTCTGAACGAACTGTAATATCCACGGCTCAATCAGTGTCTTCATTGATGGCCTCATCCATGTCATGTCGGCTAGTTCAAGGCCCGGCAAAAGCAAATCGTTATCGATCACATGATTATATAGTGCCGTGCCTGGGAATGGAGTAACCATCGTAAAGTTAACACACCCGGACCCGGCATCCATATGTTTTTTAGCGCAAACGAGAGTCTGCATCAACTCCTCATAAGTCTCGTCTGGGTAACCGATCAAATAACAGCTTGCAACATCAATACCCATCGCATGAGACTTTTTTATAAGGGCAGATATGTCGTAAATTTCATGACTGATCTTTCCTGAAGCCCACTTATCAATAATGCGTTGAGAGCCAGACTCTACTGGAAATAGGAGTTTATTGAATCCAGCCTCAGCCATCGTCTCTATCATTTCATCATCCGGCACTATCTTGGTGCCGTTGTTCTTGTGTAAATGCGACAAGTTCACACCATTAACATCGCCTAATTTAAAACCGAACTTAATCAGCATTTTGAAAATATCTAGCGCTCTCTTCTTTTTTGCTAGAAGCGAGTCATCTTCAATAAAAACATACTCAACGCCCAGACTACGGAGAAACTCCATCTCCTCTTCCACGCGCTCTATTGATTTATATCTAAACTTACCGATGAATCCAGAGTCAGAATCCTTACCTTCACCTGAGATATGACAAAACTTACATGTATAGGGACAACCACGAGATGTCATGGCGGGCGCATAGGCCGGAGGAGTATCAAACGAAAGTCCGCTGTTGTGTGGCCTGTTTATCTCCCAATAGCGGCGTAACTGAAGCATGTCCCAGGCTGGAATGGGGAGTTTGTCCAAGTCCGGGTCTATAAATCCCATCGGATTAACATGAACTTTGCCATTTTTCCTAAAGGCAACTCCGCGCAAAGAAGAAAAATCACTTCCACCATGCCGCAAAATTTCTCCAACAGAAATAATTGTATCTTCCGCTTCTGAAATACAGATCAGATTAGCACCGGCGTCAAAAAATCTATCCACCTGAGACCTTGCATTAATACCCCCTAGAATTATTAACTTTTCTGGATATGCCGTTGATATAAGTCTTACTAATTCCTCGACCATTCTTGTCTGAGGAGTAAAAATCGAGCTGATACCAACCACATCGCACTCAGCCACCTCGCTAATAATGGCCTCTGGATCCATGCCAACTCTAACCATACCATTGGGTAATAATGTTTGCTTAAAGAAGGTTTCTTGTAGACTGTATTTATCATTACCCACGCAACAGTCTAAAACACCAACTTCAAAACCCGCCCTCCTTAGGGCACCGGCTAGGTATAAGACGCCCAGAGAACCCTCGGGCTTAACTACACCCAGACTTGCATCAAATGATTGAGGTGGGTAAAGCAACAAAAATCTTGGTTCCCTTATATTAGAGACTATATTAAAGTTCCGATGTTTATCTTCAACACTACCGATTATTTTCACTAAACCCACAAAACTCCTTTTTTAAGGTACCTTAGAGACTTCCCCAATTTATATCACACAATGTGATGTAAGACTACTTCTCTTAAAATTTTGAGATCATCATTGTACTCATGCAAATCAGTATCCAGGAAGTCCTGGGCACTGCCTCCACGTTTTTCAGGAACAAAAGTTCTATATACCTTTTTAAATATTGAATAAATCCAGCCGGGAGCATTTTTGTTTTTTAAGAAGTTAGAAGTATTTAAAACAAGGTGGCGGAAACGGTCTGGAGAAAATCCATTTTTTATTGATTCAGAACCAGCGTCTACCAGCATAGTTGCCTCATCACGCCCCAAACTTGATACGGCAATTAGATTTTCGACAAGACATTTTTTAAAACTCATGCTCTCATGATCAAATTGACCATTTTCTACATATTCACGGACAAGAGGCCATTTTATGTGTTGCCCTTGATAATAGGCATCTTCTCGTCTCGCAGAATAAAAAACATCCATATCCATTATTTTACCCCTGACCGCGGCAAGCATTGTAGACAAAAGTTCCCCAAACAAAAGTATCTTAACATTGGAGTCTAAAACTCGACGCACTTCCTGAAAAATATATTTCAATTCATTCGTCCTATGAACTGCGTAAAGAGTATGCTTGCAATTCAAAAACTCATCCTTCAATCTCTCACCTGCGTCATCAGCGGTCACCGAGTGATTAAAATAAGCTGGCCTCCAGTAAAATTTATCTATTGGTCCAGAAAGTCTCGTGTGAAAAGATATGTAAGCCCCATGGGCCACAACAAAATCAGGGTTATTTTTTAAGAATTCACAAGCACCCCCAAGACCGTCAACAGTAACAAAATCATCATCTGCGCAGCATACACAAAAATCTGTTTTAACATGCTCCAGCGCACTAATTATTTTATCGTATAAAGTCTGGCCAGTACCTCGAATCGAGAGGTGTCGAATATCTAAATCAGAATACCTCCCTATAACGGCTGCGCTTTTGAGAAAATTTTCATCTGAACTCGAGTCAGCAACAATAATCTGAGGCCTTAAATCATTTTTAGAACGGCTATAATACTCCAGAACTTGAGGTAAAAATAATGTTCGATTATGTATCGGGATGATAATTGTAATTTCTGAATTATCACTCATTTTCAAAATTTAGTCCCAAGGAAATTCTTTTAAGTGCTTCTTGTACCAGGCAACACTTTGAGCAACGGCTTTATTCATAGGAGTAATATCCTTAGGATAAAACTTGAGGTGCTGCTTAAGATCTTTCCAACCGTTTTCAGAAATTTCAACCACCGAGTGTTTATCCTCTCCAGCTCTCATGGCTACACGGTTAACTTTTGATTTTGATTTAGTGGTTTTTAATATTAGGTCCACGGCCTTGTTTATTGTCATACCGCCGCCAACACCACCTTCATANATTATATTATTAGGTATGCCGTCAGCTAGAATTACTCTTGAAAGAATCTCCGCAAAATCTTTAACATAGATTAGATCCATCACTTGATCACCAGTACCGTATATTGTTATTTCTTTGCCCAACAAAGCAGGAATCACAACATTTGGAAATATCTTACGAACCGGCCTATGGTGTTGTCTTTCACCAAAAACATTCATACCCCTTAATACCCTTATGTCTGTGCCATGCTCCTTGTTGTACATCAGAGCAAACCTTTCGGCAGTATTTTTAGTTATTGAGTAAGGATTGTTCATCCAATAATTACCAACAGCTATTTGAAGACCCCTTTTTTTGTGCTCCTTAATGGCGTGAAAAACATTTATAGCGCCCATGATATTGACGTCTATGGGCGGTAATGGATTGTGGACTGTCTCAGCTGTACCCAAAAGTCCGCCAAGATTTACTGTAATATCATTGTGGCCAACCGCCTCAAGTACTGCATCACGGTCTTTGAGATCACCCAAGCGAAAGGAAACCACACCTTTCCAGTTGTAGTCCTTGAACTTCTTTTCATCATAATATCTGTCAAAAATAGTAACCTTGTGTCCCTTGGCCACCAAATTATCGACGAGATGAGAACCTATAAAACCTTGACCTCCTGTAATCAATATTTTTTTCTTTTTATTTGTATTTTTGTTTGTCATTACTACTGATTAAGGTAACCCTTAATACCTTCGTCGAAAGATATTCTGGGTTGCCATTTTAATAATTTTTTTGCTTTTTTAATATTAGCAGTACAATATCTCACATCATCAGGCCTAGCCTTCTTATACTCAATCAGGCACTCGTAGTATTGCGCTATCTCATTTATAGTAACAGGCTTACCAGTACCTATATTGAAAACCTCGGCATCAACAAACTTTGACTTCATGGCTAATATAGTTGCCTTAATTATATCGAAAACGTGTACAAAATCTCTACTCTGCTTACCATCACCATAAATACATAATTTATTTTTTGTTCTTTTGTCTCGTGCGAATGCTGCTGTGACATTTGGGTATGAACCACTTTCAGAATGTCGCTTCGTTCCATATACTCCAAAATATCTTAATATTACCGATGGCAAACCATAGAGTTTTGTATATGCAATTACGTACAACTCTTGTATGTATTTTTGTGTACCGTACATAGTCTTAGGTCTTTTGGGTTCATCTTCAGAAATAGTCAGTTGGTCAGAATTTCCATAAACCATGCAGGTCGATATTTGAATAAACTTCTTAATATTATTATTTGTAGCACACGCTTTTAGCAAATTCAAGGTACCATTTACGTTAGAGTTATGCGCCTCAACAGGATTCTCGGTACAATACTGTATTCTGGGGATCGTGGCCAAATGAAAAACATAATCAATCCCCTTTAAGATATTAATTAAAATCTTTGTGGCACCAGGTGAACCAAGGTCTAATTTCATAAACCTTGCTTTTTTGTTTACGTTCTTAATATTGCCCGTGCTCAAATCGTCAACGATTGTGAGATCGTAACCAAGTCTTATAAGATCGTCCGCAAGATGAGAACCGATAAATCCAGCTCCACCTGTAACTAATATTTTTTTATTTTTCTTCAATTTGTGTAATGTAACCTGCCATTCCCTCACTGAATGATACCTTGGGGCTCCATTTTAATAATTTTTTTGCTTTTTTAATATCTGCCAAGTAACATTTTGCGTCTCCTGGTCTTTGTGGAATATACTTTATTGGACATCCGAAGAACCTGGCAGCTTCGTTTATCGAAACGGCCTTTCCTGTACCTATATTAAAAGTCTCTCCATTTTTAAATTTTGAGTTCATGGCATTTAAATTAGCCTCGGCTACATCAAAAACATGAATCATGTCTCTCTGTTGAGTTCCATCACCTGTAACAAAGACTTTCCCGTGCTGCTGTTTCTGTTGAGAAAAAGCAGCTAAAACATTTGGATAGGAACCTGATTCGGACTGCCTTCTTGTTCCATAAACATTAAAGTACCTTAGCATGATGGCCGGCAATCCGTAAAGATTGGCATATAATTTAACATACTGCTCTTGCATTAGCTTCTGCAGAGCATAAGGTGTGCCCGGTAAACTCAAAGGTGCAGTTTCGGATATTGGCATCTTTTCCTGCAAACCATAAATAGCGCACGAAGATGAATGTATAAATTTCTTTATATTATTTTTGACGCAAGCTTCCAGCAAGTTAAGAATACCCGTTACATTAGCATTGTGACATTCCACCGGATTCTCCACGCTATATTGCATTCTCGGTATGGCTGCCAAATTAAAAACATAGCTTGCGCCCTTAGTAATTGTGCTTAAAACCTTGGGTGCTTCACTTGAACCCAAATCAAGTTTTGTGAATTCGGCCTTATTGTTAACATTGGATAACTTTCCAGTGCTAAGATCATCAATTACGAGCACCTTAAAACCAAGACCGACAAGTCCATCAACAACGTAAGAACCTATAAAGCCAGCTCCACCGGTGACAATAACTTTTTCCAATTTATTTTTATTAGTCATTATTGATTTTCGAAATTAGCACATAACAAAATAACTATAAATACCCTCGGCCTTTTGATTTTCAATAAAAGTTTTTTCAAATCCTAATTCTATCAGACGTTTTTTAAAATTATACATGGTTGTTCCATCTTCACGGCTGATGTCTTCTGTCCAAGTCCCCTCGTTTAAGATTATTAATGTATTCGCCCCAGATGTAGCCAAAGAACAAAATACTGCATCTATGGCAATCTTGTCCAGATACATAAGGACGCCACCTGAGCACAACAAAACATCAATTTTCCTTTTATAATTCACGAAATCAATCGCTGAAGAGTTTACAACCTCAAGGTTTTTATCCGATTCAAATTTTCTTGAAACATAGTCACACAGATATGTGTTGGGCTCAACCGCAATATATTTTTTGAAGTTATTTGGCCTTAGAAACTTGGCATAATTTTTACCCATACCAAAACCAAGCTCGGCTACCACAAGACCATCTGTTTCAAATTTTTTTTTAATCTGATCCAAACTCAATATTTCGGCCAAAACTCTATCATTAGTGTCCGTCTGCCGCCAAAAGTGCCAATACAAAGATTCCTTGCTCAACCAAAAATTTAGCTGATTACTACCCCTGTTATTGTAAAAGTTCTTAGCAATACTAGAGCCATAGAAATCAAAAATACGACGCCTAAATCCGGAACGGAAAATCCAATCAAACATTACCAAAGGCATAGGCACTAACTTGTGCTGAAATAATACCAAAGACCTCACAAGACCACTATTAGACAAAAAACTTTTACAACGGCCAAGTATTAACCGTAAAAAATTCTTCATATATTATACAGACGATAAAAATAAGATTTCTTATCTTCCAAAAGCTTACTCGGTTCACCGCTCTCCACGACCCTACCCTCACCAAGAACAAATATATTATCCGTGTTCGTAACAGTAGTTAGTCGGTGCGCAATTATTATTATAGTCATGCGTCCCCGCAACCCGGCTATTGCATCCTGGATAGCAGCTTCTGATTCGTTATCCAAAGCGCTGGTTGCTTCATCTAAAATCAATATTTCTGGCTGAGCCGCCAAAACTCTTGCCAAAACTATTCTTTGTCTCTGTCCTACCGAAAGTTGAAGTCCACGCTCCCCAACCTCAGCCTTGAATTTACCAGGCTGCTCCATTATAAAATCGTAAATTTGAGCCCTCTTTGCAGCTTCCCCTATCTGATGATCAGTTATTTTAGAATTATAAAACCTTATATTGTTCTCTATCGTGTCATTAAGCAGAAAAATATCCTGAGAAACGTAACCTATGTGCTTTCGCCAATCTGCCAAATCTATTTTGGAAATATCTTCACCATCAACATATATATGACCGGCTGCTGGAACAAGTAGCCTCAAAATGAGGTCAACCAATGTTGTTTTACCAGAACCAGATGGACCTATCAAGCCGACAGTTTGACCATTTTGTATATCAAAACCAACTCCATCGAGAACCGGCTTATTTGAACCGTAAGCAAACACCAAACCCTCTAAACTTAAGGTTGACTTAAAAGAAAAAGGCAAACCACCCATATCACGCTCTTTGTATTGCCTGGACTCATCCTGATAATCAAGAACGCTTATCAAGTGAGGCATCCCCTCGTTTATCAAACTGAGGCGTATTTGAGCAGACTGCATAAAAGAAAACATCTTTTGGACAAGATAGAGAATCGCTGCAAAGGAAGCTATATTAAAGTCTGGACTGTGATAAGACAGGGCGAATATGGGAATTATAACAAGAAGAGTTATCGGCTCTAGAAAAGTTCCTAGGACAGAATTGTACTTATATATTTGAAGCCTGGCTGCTCCCAATTCACTAAAATGAGACTTACTCTTCTTTATGACATCTTTTTCAACTGCCATGGCCTTAATAGTCTTGGCACCAATGATATGTTGATTAATATAGTGGTTGGCCTCCCTAGAAATAATGACACCCTCATGGGAAAGTTTTCTTATTTTTTTAAAAAGCGGTTTCAAACACACAAAGAGGAGGAAGCCGAGCACAAAAGTCAAAAGAGTAACATCAAGAGCTATATTCAACGCCACAATGGCATACATGATTAAGCTGGTCAAAAATAAAATCATTAAGCTGATATTGTTTAGCAGAGCTGATGCTGAATTAATATTCTCCATTACAACAGTTGATAGATGACCGACCTTCTGCTTTAAAAGGTGTGGCCAATCAGCCCTCATGGCATGTTCAAAAATCTCCTGGCGTGCCTCCCTCTCATAATCAACCGCCGCCCTATAATTGAGGTAGTTGGCGAGAAAGTTAAAAACTGCCTTAAACAAAAAAAGTAGGGCTATAAAAATTATCAGATAGCGAAGCCTATATTCAATGCCCACAAAAGAAAATAATCCAGCAATCATCTTGGAAATAGGATCGGCTTCTTCTGGGTGTTCTTTTATTACAAAGGAGAAAAGCGGCACGATTGCGCCTATGCCGATACCACCGACGAGACCACTTCCAAACCCAAGTACGGTCATCATTATGACTTTATTTTTGTGCTTATAATAAGCTTTCTTTAATATTCTGACCTCCTTTATTATTTTTTTAATTCCATTAAACATATTTTTAAAAAAGATAAACCTGATCGTATATGTCATTAAGTGGCCTCTGGTACATGCGGAAGTTCATGACCCTGCCTGGATCATCCATATATATAGTACGATGCAGACCCAGAAGAGGTTCAAAAATAAAATTGTAGAACAACGCTCCCCAAGTATTCTTATAATTTATCTTAGCAAGCATTTCTTTCCTCTTCGGGCCACAAATTGAATCAAAAGAAACTTTATTCAGAAAAAGGATCTTCTTGTTCCTCTTATAATACGACATAAAGCAGTCTTCTACAAAAGAGGTAAACGATGTTCCGATAAGAACATCTCCTGATTCAATGTCGAATTGTTTTATTAGTTTGGCCACTCTCAATGCCATTATAAGTTTGGCCGGCCTTAACGAATAAAAGGTTCTTGTAAAAATATCTATCGAGTCAAAATAAGGACGTAAATCTTCAAAATTCATAATATCCCAGCGGTGATGTCGGCAAACCAGCAATCCAACTTTTCGCTCAGGGAAGATAGATTTAACCAAATTAACCAAAGAAATAATTTCTGACAAAACACCAGGGGTTTCAGCAATAAAAAAAATCTTGCCGGAACCACTACCGATTTTATTTTTGAAATTATTTTCAAAAATCCCATCAACGACAGGTGTAATCTTATAGTCAACTAACCTAGAATTATAGTCAGAAATTAAAGCTTGCCTCGGCAGTGGCGAAAAATATTCACGATAGCCATCCACTGTATCTGGTCTAAGCATTGACTCAAACAATG
>C687J35174_10011687_pt1 | contig 10789 bp, 11 predicted proteins | sample RifCSPhighO2_01_FD_35174 | JGI IMG/M metagenome (IMG submission 35174) | reverse complement strand
CCATTGCATCTGGAAATAAAAATATGAATTTATTTGCAGGAGCATCTGCCTGTGCTCAAGCACTTAAAATTTCTCACGCTTTGGAATTAATAGAAACTCAAACATTATATGGATTGCAGGAATATTTTTCAACTCTCAAAGAACAAGCAAAAAACAACCAAAGTAAAGCAGTAAAACAAATAATATCGAGGCCAGAATTCACACAAGCAGAAAATTTAACAAAAGAATTATTAAAAGAAAACCTTGAACATCCAAAACTTTTAGAATTGAAAGATTTAATAGAACAAAAAATAAAACAAAATCCTAAATCAAAAATAATTGTTTTCAGTCAATATCGAGATAGTGTATCTAAAATTTGCAAAGAATTAAACTTGTTAAATATCTCTTCAAAAGTTTTTGTCGGACAAACAAAAAAAGGTGAAACAGGTTTATCTCAAAAAGAACAAAAACAAATTATCGAAGATTTTTCATTAGGAGAATTTAAAGTTTTATGTGCAACATCTATAGGAGAAGAGGGATTAGACATTCCTGAAGTCAATGCAGTAATATTTTATGAACCTGTCCCAAGTGCAATAAGAAAAATACAAAGAGCGGGAAGAACTGCGAGATTAATGCCAGGTGAATTAATTATACTCGTAACAAAAAATACTAAGGATGAAGCTTCTTATTGGTCTGCGCACCATAAAGAAAAACGGATGCACTCCGCTCTCCAAAAAATCAAAGATGATATTAAAGATAATAAATTAAACTTCGAAGATAATCAGAAGAAGTTATTCTAAAATGCCCTTCGCAGATATATTTTCAAAATCAGAGAAAAAAGAAAAACCCCTAATTCGTCCAAAAATTATAGTTGATACACGCGAAAAAAATTCCTTAATTGCAAGTGAATTAATGCGTCTTCATTGCGACGTGGAATTCCAACATTTAGGAATCGGAGATTACATTGTAAAAGACACTGTTATAGAAAGAAAAACAATTTCAGATTTTCTTGGTTCAATGTTAAATAAACGTTTAATCAAACAACTAAAAAATATGCAACCTTTAAAATCAAAATTTCTAATTATTGAAGGAATAGATGAACACGAACTTTATCATTCAGAATCACATATCAACGAAAATGCAATTCGTGGATTTTTACTCTCAATAATATTAAATTTCAAAATACCTATTATTTACACAAAAGATTACGCAGACACTGCAAAATTTCTAATAGTTTTAGCAAAAAAATCATCTAAGGAAATTGAAGCAGGAATTAATGATAAACCAAAACCACGAGATGTCAAAGAACAATTACAATATATCTTAGAGGGCTTTCCAGGAATAGGTCCAAAAACAGCGAGGAAACTTTTAGAAGAATTCAAAACGCTAAAAGAAATAATCAACACTCCAATAGAAAAGTTAGAAAAATTAATCGGGAAAAAAGCAGTAGCTTTTGAACTTTCGGAAAAAGTTTACTAAATTAACATTTAAACTCGCAGATAAAAAATATAACTAATTTAAGCCCAATCCATTCTTTTCAATAAAATATCCCACATCGACAGAATAATGATTTTCATCATCAATTTCTAATTTTTGAGGTGAAGTAAAAATATTTGGTTGAATAGTTTTTTCTTTAATTCTATTTTCTAAATCACTTCTTAGTGCATTCAAAACATCAAAATCTCTACAATTATGAAGTATTATACTTTCGTAAACTCCTCCTTTTTTATAATATACATCTAAATCTGCGACAATATCTCTTGAAAATTGTTCCACAGTATAATTATCTCGAAAACTCATTAAAATATATCAAACCAAACTNCCTTTAAAAAAATAATCTCAATTAATCAATTATTTCAAAAAGCAACAATCTTATAAATACCTAAATACTTGATTAATTATATTTTCAAATTGTTATTGGGATTTTAATAGCGGGTATTTCTAAAAGAGTTTGATATTGGGCTCCGAATTGTGAAAGTTTAGATTCTTTCAGACACACTTTATCAACTTTAAATTTAAATTTAGGAAATTTTATTTTCTTCAATTCAGTCAAAAACATTTTTTTCTGTTCCACTTTTTTAACTCTTGCAATAGTAATATGTCCCATAAATCTATTCTCTGAAGGAAATAAATCATCTAACATATCGTCGACTTTTTTTTGTAAATTAAAAATTTCTCCTTTTTCCACACCCACCCAAATAATTCTAACAAATTGTTCAGAAAATACTCCTAACTCATTTAAACTCAATTCAAATGGTTCAAACTCCAATGAATTTAATTGTGCCTGAATTGCTCTAATTTCTACATCAGAAAGTTCACCTAAAAATTTTAAAGTCAAATGTAAATTCTCAAACTCAGTAAATTTTCCATCAATTAATCCAAGTTTATCCATTTCTTTTTGAACTTCAAGGATCTTTCTTCTAATATCTTCTGGTATCTCTACAGAAATGAACACTCTCTTCATTAAAAGAATAAAATAAAAATACTAATAAAGTTTTGTATAGTTAAAAATAACTAACTGAAAACTAATTAAATTTAATCTAATTACCCAAAACTTCTCCCAAAATTTTAGTTCCTAATTTCACAGTTTGTCCGTTGACATCTAATTCAGGATTAATTTCATTTATATCAATAACTCGCAAACTTTTAATTAAATTAAATCTTTGTAAAAAATAAATTAATTGTCTCGTAGTCATACCTGCACTCTCTCCTCTTGCAGTGCCTGGAACAAAAACACTATCAATAACATCGATATCAATTGAAATATATATTTCTCCCTGTCTTGCTAATTCCATCACAATATCACAAATTTCCTCATAATCATTAAGTCCTTTCATTTCATAAACTTTAATTTTGTGATTAATCAAAAATTCATTATCCAAAGAAGAACCTGATCTAAATCCTATCAAAATAATATTCTCTCCTGGAAATCCATCTTCAATAAGTTTTCTAAGCCACTCTTGATTATTAGGAAGATTCTTCGATTTGTGCACGTCGGCATGAGCATCAAAAATCACTAACATTGGAATTTTATCTTCATTTTTACAAACTTCTTTAAACGCTCTTCCAATTTCATAACACATACTTCCATCTCCACCAAGAAAAATAGTTTTCTCATTTGTTTCAATTAACTCGACGGAATTTTCATAAATCAATTTCCCTGCTTCTTTAAGTTTAGAATTATCAAGATGAATTTCTTCCAACCTCAACGAATTTTTTTCAATTAATCTTTTATTTTCAGAAGTATATTCCTTTGGAAAATTTTTAAGAATTTCATTGCCTGCCTTCCTGCATCCAAGAGTATCATTACTATTTTCCAAAGGAACTTTAACAATTATCATTTCAAATAAAAATTATTTGGCTTTTTATAATTTTATGATGTTCAGTGAAAATTAATTCCCTTAAACTAAATTTATCCACACCAACTAACTTAACTCTCAATAGAATCAGTAACTCAATTTTGCCTCTTCATCAATTAAACAACTCGCAAGCATAAGACAACCCAAGTTTACTTCAAAGATTTACTCAAAAAATTACTCAGGCACAAGCGCAAAAAAACTATAATTTTTTACCTTTGCCAATTTTTTAACATCAGACAATTTAACTGATTTCACATTTTCAATAAAATTCTCAATTTCCTTGGCATCTCCTCTCATTTCTTCAGTCAACATATTCATCAAAAGATTATAAGAATCTTCTTGAGAAATTAAATAATTCCCGATAATCTGTTCTTTAACTTGGTTCAATTCATCTTCATCAAGACTTTTAGCAACTTTTTCAAATTCTTTCAAAATCAATTCCTTAACTTGTTGAACATTTTCAGGAGTTGTTCCAATGTAAATTAAATTATAAGCAAAATCAACTTCTGCTTCTGTTGAACCCTTAACTGCATAAGCCAAATTTCTTTTTTCTCTTATCTCTGAAAAAAGTCTTGAACTCAATCCTCCAGCCATTAAAACAGAAAGAATATGTGCAGCATAAAAATTCTTATCTTTCGGTAATGGAGCGTGATAAGCAAAAACAATATTGGCCTGATCTATTCCTTTTCTTTTTTCAATTTTAGTTCCGTTCCTTAATTTAATCTTTGGTATTTCTAATTTTCCTTTTTTCTTTTCAAAAGAATTTTCTACAAAATTACAAAGTTTATCAAAATCAGTCTCACCTACAACAGCTAAAATCATATTTTCCGGAACATAAATTCTATCAAAAAATTCTTTTAGTTTATCTCGAGTATTTGAGTTCATTGATTCACGTGTTCCAATAATAGATTCTGCAAAATCACCATCATAAAGTAAAGATTTAATTTTATTAAAAACATGCATTCGTGGATTATCTTGATACATTTTCATTTCTTCAAAAATAACCTGTCTTTCTTTATCTAATTCTTTCTCATCGAATAAAGGATTTTTAACCATATCACTTAAAACTTCCAAGGCAATATCCAAATGTTTTGAAGGCATCTTACACCAATAAGCAGTAAGTTGCTCTGCGGTAAAACCATTCATCTCTCCGCCGTTTTTTTCAATTTCTTGCGCAATTTTTTGAGTATCTCTCGTCGGAGTTCCCTTATATAACATATGTTCAATAAAATGAGAAATACCCTTATCTTTAGAAAATTCATTTCTTCCTCCTTGTCTCACTGCAAACGCAACAGAAACAACTCCATTTTTTCTTTCCTTAAAAATAACAGTCATTCCGTTTTTCAAAACTTTTCTGCGAATCATAAGAGTTAAATACAAAACTGGTTTTTAAATTATATCATATAAAATCAATAAATTATAAATTTAAAATGGCGAGCACAAACCAATCACCAGAATATCAAAGAGCAGAAAAACATTTTTTAGAGGCATCTAATGATGAAGAAAAACTTGTTTGGTTATCTGAAATGATTCGTGAAGCTCCAAAACATAAATCTGCAGAAAAAATGCAGGCAAATTTAAAAACACGTTATATAAAATTAAAAAAGAAGTTAGAAACTCAAAAGAAAACAAAAAAATCAAGCTCAAAAGGAATTAAAAAATTAGATATGCAAGCAGTTTTAGTAGGTTTCACAAATTCCGGAAAATCCTCTTTAATAAAAACACTCACGAATGCACACTCTAAAATCTCTCCTAATGAATTCACAACAAAAGAACCAATAGTAGGAATATTAAATTATCAAAATATCCAAATTCAAATTGTTGATTTACCAAGTTTGAAGGGAGANNATTTTGATATTGGAATTGCCAATATGGCTGATGTTTTAATTATTGTTGTAACTGATATAAATGAGATAAATGANATAATCCAAAACCTTCCAAAAATAAGAGGNAAAAAATTAATTGTATTCAATAAAATAGATTTANTAACTCCAAATGAAAAAAGAAAAATATCTGAAACACTAAAATCAAAAAAATACGATTTTATCTTAATCTCAACAATAACAAAGGAAGGAATTGAAGAATTAAAAGAAAAAATTTTTGATGGATTTGAAATTTGTAGAATATATTTGAAAGAACCTGGCAAAGAACCGACAACAAAACCTCTAATTGTTAAACCAAATTCCACAGTTTTAGATATTGCAAATAAAATTTCTCATGAACTCGCCAAAACAATTAGTGAAGTGCATATCTGGGGTCCATCAAGCAAATTTCCCAATCAAAGAGTAGGATTAACACACAAAATAAAAGATAAAGATGTTGTAGAGTTTAGGACGAAGTAAAAATTAATATTTTTCATCAACATAAAATTTTACCACTCAATCAATTTATTCAATTGACAAACTCGCAAGCATATAACACCCCCATTTACCTTCACCAGTTAACTCGAAGAAGATACTTTCTATTTTAGTCAACATAGTTTAAAAGTAAAAAACAATTTATATTCTTTAAGAAAAGTTGATGAAAAACTAAAATCCTTTTCTAGAACACTGGAAAGATTAAGATAATTCCTCAGAATAAGTCTCTTCAGCCAATTTTAATAATTTTTTATCTTTCCTAAAAACTTCTAAAAACCTATTAATTTCTGAAGCAACTGCAATTTTAATATCTAAAGGATGAACTTTCTTAGAATTAAAATCCTTTTCAAGAGAAGTATAATTTTTGTATTTCAAATCTCCTCCAAATTTCTTATCTCGCTTTACTATAAATTCTTTTTTAGTATCTTCTTTTAATGGAAAAATAACTTGTTTAGCAAACGCCATCACACCATTATCTGCATCTCCAAAAATCATTTCAGCTTCTTTAATTTTTTTCAAAACAGTTTCCTCTGAATCTAATAAATCAATCTTGCTCTTTGAATCACTCGCAGACATTTTTTTACCAATAAGCCCCGGGACTAAAGGAGTCATAATTTCAATCCTAGCATCATAACCTATCTTAGGCAAATTCTCTCGTGCAAACATTAAAATTTTTCTCTGATCAATTCCACCATACTGCACATCAACATCGAGATATTGTTCATCCAACGCTTGCATTATTGGATAAATTAATCCAGAAAGTTTAGGATTTTCACCAAATTTAACAACTTCTGATGCAGCCCGTTTAGTATCATTAATTGAGTTAAGCGTCGCCATTTGCAAAACATCATACATATATTCTGGTTTCAATTGAAATTCAGAACCTTTCACAAATTCCAAATTTTTAGTATCAACACCAATAGCCTTAAACATCAAGGGAATAACTGAAGCATAATAATCATATCTTTTTTCCAAGGCCTCCCAAGAAGTCCCGTCCAAAGCACCATGTAAATCTGCCAGTAACACTTTAACTTTAAATCCTGCTTTCAAAAAATCACCCAATTTCAACACCCAAACAAAATAACCAACATGAGGTCTACCAGTTATCGCAGTTCCAAGATAAACACTTGGATTTTTCTTTTCTTTCAGAAGTTTTTTCAGATCTTCCTCACCAACAATTTCCTGTGTATTTCGTTTAATCAACTCAAATCGATTCTTAACATCCATATAAAATCAAATAAAACTTTATTATTAAATCTTTCTTTAAAAAAACATGAAAAAATTAGCATTTACAATAGCTCTAATAGGAATTTTAGTGATTCTAATAATAAACAATCTTGATTTAACTGAAACTCCTATAGAAAAAATTTCCAAAGATGATTTAAACAAAATCGTAAAAGTCTCGGGAATAAGTTCAGATATCAAAATTTATGAAAATAATTTCACCACATTCAATTTAAAAAATCAAGGAGAAATAACTATTATTTGTGATTGTCCAAATATTCGAGAGAAACAAAATTTAACAATAATTGGAAAGGTTTCTATATATAAAAATAATCTTCAAATTCAAGCTGAAAAAATAATAAAAAATTAACATCCATACTTATTTAAATTATTATCTCCTGAAAAAAAGATGGATAAAAAGTTAATAGTAATTAGTTTATTGGGAGTATCAATACCTTTAGTGATATTAATTTTTTCATTAATTCTTTCAAACAATGATTTGAGTCCATTGACAAATTTAGAAATTTGTAACACGTTAGAATATAATTCCATAAGTGCAACAAATTTAGTTTTTTTTGCTGAAAAAGAACAGGCAGAAACCTATAAGAATTTCTTCCAAGAAACATCCCCATTTGATAAAAATAAAGAAGCATTCAATTTTTATTATATCGACTCTTATATTCCTGAATGTGAATTATACAAAGAAATTGCTATACTTTGTCATTCAAGAGAATTAATAAAAAAAGGTACTTCTTGTCCAAATGATTATTTAATTGTCTTATCATCTTATCCTTCAAATATTCGCAGTTCTGCTTATGAAAATGTTTTAAGTGTCAATATAAATCATCCACAAACAGTATTAACTCACGAATTTGGTCACGCTTTTGCAAATTTAGCTGAAGAATATACACCTGCAAAATTATCTAAGGGTTCAAGAAATTGTGTTGATTCTTGTAATGACTTTTCATATGAAACAGATGGTTGTTTTGAAGGGTGTTCTCAAAACAATTATCAGAGGTCAATTTCAAATGGAGTTATGAGAACACTAAGTTCTAATGAATATGGAATGTTAAATGAAAAATTAATTTTAGAGAAAATAAAAAAAGAATTTTCTTCATTAACAGGAAATGTTGTTTTAAATCAAGAACAATGTTCAACACAAGATTATTATTTAATTGAGGGAAAATATGACCAAAACAGCATAAGTTTAATTGATAAATCTATAGAACAGGGATGTTTAGGAAATAATGGGGCGGGAAATTTTATTTATTCAATTAAAACAACTTCTGGAGAATTAATTTCTGAATCAGAATTTAATCCAGAATTAATTTTCACAGACGCTCTAGGAGAAAATCAGATAGATGGGGAAACATTTGTCTCGGATAAAAATTTCCTTTTGAAAATCCAAAAAATTAGTCAAGCTAAATCATTAACAATCTCAGAAAACAATCAAGAACTAATAGAAATAAATTTATTAGATATAGGAGCAAGAGCATGCAAAATTTAAACAAAAAAGGAGTTTCAGATTTAATTTCAAATGTTTTAATTATATTATTAGTTGTTACTCTAATTGGAACAATCAGTAGCCAAATTTTTCAACTTGTAAAATCTCCTACACTCTCTCCAGAAAAAAATTGTCCTCTTTTAATTTCAAAAAATATCTTACATGTCCAAAATGTTTGCTTCAATGAATTAACACAAGAAACAGAAATAACATTAAGAAGAAATGTTGGGAATGTTATCATTGAAGACATAAGTTTCAATTTAGATGGAGAGATTTATTCTTGTGGAAACTTATGTGGAAGCTGTCAAATTCTTCAAGAAAAAGAATTAAAAATATATTACTTCAATGAAAATAAACAAGAAGCATCAATATTATTGAATGGTTGTCTGATAGAAAAGAAAAAAGTTATGAAATGTTAATTAAACAACTGCTCAAAAACTTTCAATTTTTTCTTTTTTCTTCTTAAATCTATCTAAAACTTTTTCTATTTTAAAATCAAATCCTGGAGAGTATTTTAACTTAAAAATTTCTTCCTTACCTAAAGTTTTATCATAAATTCCAATACGATAATTTTTATCCTTCTCTAATTTAGCTCTTTTCAATAAAAATTTAGGATAATATCTTTCCTTTCCAATAATATCAAAAAGTTGTTCAGAATTGCTAATATTACTTACATAATCTCCAATTCTTAAATCTTCATAATCTTCAATAATAAATAAAATAAAAAGAATTATTGTAGATAAAATTACAAAAAGAGAATTTGTAAATGAATCTCCACGATTTAAAAATAATAAAGCCACCAAAATAAAACCTAAAGCATAATTAGACACTTTCATTGCAGGCAATAATTTTCCATTAGTCAAATATTCTAATTTTTCTCTTACAGATTCAAGTTCTCCCAAAACATAAAAAAATGATGAGCTAATCTGTTTTTGCATTTCCGTTTTTAATTCCATATCTTTAATATCTTCATAAATCCCATAAAATTCTTCTCTTCCAACAGAATAATCTGAATAATTTCTCATTGTAAGAATAGTATACCTGTCTATTCTTTCTGCTATTTTCTCTTCAAATTTCTTGCCTAAATTTTTAGACAACAAAAATAAACTAATGAATCTTCCAGTTTCAATAGCCAATGATTCTTTCAAAACACTTACCCTTGATAAAATCATTGAAAATGAAATTGAAATTAAAAAACCAAATAAAAATGTAACAATAGAAATCATCAATCCAATATCTAAAGTAGGAATTTTAATTAAAGGAACAAAAAAATTTATTATTAAAAATAAAATGAAAATTGGAAAAATCCAATAATAAGAATATACCTCTAATCCAATTTTTTTAAAATCACTCTCTTCCATAATAAAATTAATTGTAGATAATATTTAAACATATCTTTGAGTTAACAACTAAAAATAAAAACCTATTTTTGATTAATAAAAAATGTTACTCGAATTAGTAATAGCAATCACTCTCGGAATATTAGCAGGAACAATAACCGGTTTAATTCCTGGAATTCATATAAATTTAATTGGAGCAATTTTAGTTTCTCTTCATTTATTTTTTCTCCAATACACTTCTCCAATAATTTTAGTCATTTTTATCGTCGCGATGGCATTAACCCATAGTTTTATTGATTTTATTCCAAGTATATTTTTAGGTGCCCCTGATGAAGACACAGTTCTTTCAATTTTGCCCGGACATGAATTATTAAAGAAAGGAAGAGGATATGAAGCAGTAGTTTTAACCGCTTATGGAAGTATTATAGCAATTTTTATCATCTTAGCAATTTCTCCTATTTTTATTTTTATCCTACCCAAATTCGAACCAATTTTAAAAAGAATAATTCCATATCTTTTAATAGCATCAAGTATTTTTTTAATTTCAAAAGAAAATGAAAAAATTCCTGCTGTTATCGTATTTCTTCTTTCAGGTTTTTTAGGATTAGCGACGCTAAATAGCAATGTAAATCAGCCATTTCTTCCAATGCTTTCTGGATTATTTGGAGCTTCTTCCTTGATAATTAGTATCAAAACAAAAGTAAAAATTGAAAAACAAATTATAGAAAAACCAAAAATAAATTTTAAGGAATTAATTCCACCTATGATTGCTTCAGCAGTTACAGCACCATTAACTTCATTTTTACCTGGCTTAGGAAGCGGACAAGCGGCAATTTTAGGAACATCTTTAATTAAATCAACAAAAAGAGGTTTCCTTATTTTACTCGGAGCGACAAACACAATTGTTCTCGGATTAAGTTTTATTGTTCTATATTCTATTGGAAGAAAAAGAACCGGAATGGCAGTAGTTGTAGAATCCCTCTTAAGTGAATTAACACAAAAAGATGTTTTAATAATTTTAATTAC
>C687J35174_10011683_pt1 | contig 10791 bp, 10 predicted proteins | sample RifCSPhighO2_01_FD_35174 | JGI IMG/M metagenome (IMG submission 35174) | reverse complement strand
GAGCACGACGCCTGTTAATTTGTTTCTCAAATCCCCTTGATTACTCCCTTATTCTTACCTCAAAATTATGTCTGACCATTTTTCGTCTCAGTTGGATCGACCAAGATTTTTGACCCCAGGAATATGGTATTAGATGGCCAAGTACCACGAGGATCAAGACAATAAACACCTCTCTTTATCAAATCACCTCCAAGTGCCACTACTTTTTGCTCCCGACCGAGATTGCTACTCGTTGAAAGCGCACCCAGTGCCGCCACACAGTGATAGCGCTGAACATCTGGACAGCGCAATCCAAAAAAGAGCAACTCCCAAAGGCTAGATGGATAGCATGCCTCTAGCCTCATCATAGAGACTATATCGTCGCCTTTCTGAGCCCCAAAGAAGTCGAAAGAAACATTCTTTTTACCATATTCATGGCTAGCGCGAATAAAATTGGCATCGGTAATCGTCTTATTGTCTACATCATACAACCCCTTTTTCATGAGACGCGACAGATCCAAGTTATAGTCCACTAACATACTAATCGAGGCGAACAATTCTAATCTAGGCATTTTTTCAACCTTTTCTCAAAGAAACTTAAACGCAAAGAACAAAAAACCTGCTTTGCAGCATGGCTGTTGCCAACTCAACGGCAAGCAACAGGATAATGCAAAACTATAAAAACAAAACTAGCTCCTTCTAGGCCAATTAATTTAATAGACCAACTAACTCCTAGAGCCAGCAAAGAAAAATAAAAAGAAAATATTTTTAACTCGATTTATTTTCATTAATTCAATCTACTAAAACTTATAAACTTTGTAAATATTTTTATCTTTCACCTAAAGTAGTGTCTGCTTCCATTTCATCTAAACCTCTCAAGAACTTTATTTTAATCTGATCTCCTACAGCATACTTTTGAATTATCTTTGCCAAGGAATTATCTTGGGTTATTTTTTCCAGATTAATTTCTAATATAATATCTTTTTCTTTCAATCCTGCTTTGTTGGCTGCTGAATCTTTTGTAATAGCTGATTCTCCAGAACTACCCTTAATAATCAATGCGCCGTAATCTACAGAAAGCTTATATTTATCTTTTACCGTATCATCAATTAAAACATATCTAACACCTAAAAACGGGTAAACAATTTTATTATTATTTGTAACTTGCTCTATATCTCTTTTGGCAATATTAATTGGTATGGCAAAACCTATTGATTGAGCACCTTCGGCAATTGCTGTATTTACTCCTATTACCTCTCCTTTAAGATTTATTAATGGTCCTCCAGAATTTCCTAAGTTAATAGCAGCATCTGTTTGTATAACATCCTCAAGAGTTTCAGAAAATCCCTGTCCACCTGAAGCTGAAATAGTTCTGCCAAGCCCAGAAATAACGCCAACTGAAACGGTATTTCTAAATTCACCCAAAGAATTTCCTATAGCAATAGCACCTTGACCTATTTGTATGCCAAAAGAATCACCTAATTTTATAGCTGGAAAATTATTTTCACCCTCTATTTTTACAATCGCCAAATCCTGTACCGGATCTAAAGCTAAAACTTTAGCTGGATACTTTTTACCATNATTGGTTAAAACAGTATATTCAGCATCTTTGTCAACTACAACGTGCTTGTTAGTTANAATTAATCCGTCTTCTGAAACAATAAACCCAGAACCAGCTCCAACTTCCTGTTTTTGAGTTCCTTTCTGAACATACTGAGGAATTTGTATTGGAGATCCAAAATCAAGTCCGGGTAAATCTTGGAAAGGATTTACATATTGCTCTTCATAGACTGGTAAATTTTTGGAAATTACTATACTAACCACAGAAGGAGAGGCGTTTTTTACCGCATCTATTATAGCTTGTTCGTAGCTTATATCAGAAACATAGCCCTTTTGCACATCTTGGTTTTGAGTAACCTGAGGTTTTAAGCTGTTTCCTAAATCCTGTAAAACCTTACTTCCTTCGGCGTAAAGCTTATTTAAAGACAAAAAACCAGTATAAAAACCAATAACTAAAAGCACTACAATAAGCAAAGTAATCACCTTGCTTATTGTGCTATCAAAAATTTTACTTGTTTTGTCTTTTAATACTTTAAAATCAGTTTTTGGTAAATCATACATGTTCCTATTAATTGGGTCCATAAAACATATTAAAACAGTCTTTAATCCACCCTCCCAAAAATAACAGTTATAATAAGTTTCATAGCCCTAATTCTTTAAAAATTGTTTCTGAGGGATTTTCTTTAATAATTGAATTTGAAGTATAATCTTTACCTAATAAATCTGGCAAAACTTTTACAACCTCGTCTGAGTTTTTAACCCATTTACCGAGCCCGTTTTTCTCTACAAAACTTGCGTTGTGTTCTTCCTGGCCAGGTATTGGGTTCAATATAATCATTGGTTTCTTTATAGCCAAACATTCTGAAACAGTCAATCCGCCAGCCTTAGTTATAACAACATCGGATATTTTAATATATTCTTCCATCTTATTGGTCCAAAGAACAATTTTAAGCCTTTTTTCTTTAGAGAAAAGGCGCTCAATTATTCGAGATAGCCTTTTATTGCCATTAGCAATAAATATAAGATTTACTCTTGGGTTAAACGAAAGAATTTGCCTTACTAAAAGCACTATTTTACTAACTGACAACCTGAATGAGGCTATCAATAATACGACGGGAAAACCATTGTTGGTTTCATATTTTTTCTTAAGGGCAGGAATACTCTGTTTAATATAAAATCTAGGATTTATCGGTATGCCAGAAACAATAACTCTTTGCTGTTTGACCCCAAGCCTAACTAACTCTTCTTTAACTTCTTCATGTCCTACAAAGTAACGATTTATATCCTTAAAAACATAGTAAGGGTGAGCGTGATAATCTGTCACTAAAACGGCTAAGACTGTTTTAGGAAAACGCTTCTTAAGAATATTAATAAACATTGGTACGATAACAACATTCGTAAAAATTATCGTATCTGGATCTTCTTTATCAATATAATCAATGATTCCACTTTTCGTTGATCCACCTAAGGAAACTATTTTTTTAGTTAAAGAGACTGGTAAATACTTATAGGAAAAATCCCAAAGAATCGGAAATCGTTTAGACAGAAATTCATAAATTTTAGCGTATCTTTTAAGTTCAGGATCTATATCGCAAATATCAATATGATGAGCATCTAAACTTTTAATATTCTCTTTGGCGTAATCTAAAAGAGCTTCTCCGGCCCTAATGTGCCCAAAACCGCTCAACATAGATATTATTAAAACTTTATTTCTGTTTTCCATAATTAAAATAGAGTTTTAGCTTCATCCCAAACACTTGAGTTATTTTCTTTCTCTTTCATATAATACCACCACTCAGAACCCCAAAAGTAAAAAGTATCAAACCCAGACTTTCTAGCATAATCAATATTTTTTCTAAACTGATCAATATTCATCTCGTTTTCTTCTTTCAATAAAGAATTATCTGAAACATCAGAAACCCAAGGTTCAGCCTGAAGTTCAATATTAATAACTTTCTTGCCGAAAATAGCCTTAATTAATTGAGCTTTATTGAAGTAACTGATAGCTGGGATTGGTAAATCAGTATAAAATCCTAGACTATCTGTAATGTGAACCCAAACCCTTCTATACATAGTAGTGCCCACGATATCTCCTACGCTAGCCGCTTTTAACCATAAAGACTGTTCTCCAGAATCAGAAACAATCACTGGTCTTAAGGGATCCAAACTCTTTATAAGAGCTACTTCTTTTTTAACAAAATTGTCATCGTACCAAGGACAAATACCAAAATGATAGAATGGTTCATTTTCAGCTTGCCAAGCAACTATCGTTTTATTGTCTTTATATCTTATTACTGTTTCTTTAACGTAATTAAGCACCTCTTCTTGTTGCTGGTCTTTTGTTAAAGAATCGGCCCACTGGGGGATATGGCATTCTGGCCAACGTCCAGTTTTCATTCCAATTACATATATTACTTCTGCCCTATAATCAGAGGCTTTTGATAATTGCCAATCTGTGTCCTCAAACTTGAAAACATCTTCTTGGGGCTCAATACTATTCCATTGATTCATTAATTTTATATCTTTAACTTTCAAATCATCTAAAATAGCTAGATAGGCACTTTTCCAATCTACCCCTAAGAAAGTTGCGTACTCTTTTGAGAAATCAACTCCAAAAGTAATATTTTCTGCCTCTGGGGCTTTGGCAATAAAAAAGCAATATATTAAAAACAATATAATTACTGAAATTATTACAAAAAATATCTTCAGTTTTTTAGACATAGTGATAACCCCTTATAATCTTTTCTATATTATAGGTACCTAGAGCTTTTGTCTCAACAAATCCTTGCATAGCCATTTCTGCCAAATCCCCTGCACTTAATAGATCTAAAAGCCATTCGTCAGTGTATTTTGGATTTTCTTGTAAAACTCCAGATCCTATATGAGTGAGCCAACTTCTATTAAAATCTTCTTGAGATCCTATAGAAGGTTGAATTATTATTGGAATACCAAGGCCAGTATAAAAAGAGAGTTCAGACGGCTTGGTCATTAATATATCAGTGGTTCTTAGAGCTTCGTTAAATTTAGCAAAATATTCTTCCATATTTTTACCAGAGATTATTTTCACCCACCCATCTATTTCAAGGCCATGCTTCTTAATATGGTCCTGGAAATACTTTCGCATATTATCTCTTAAACCTACGGAAATAATAAATCTTATTTTCTTTTCTTTTATTTTCTTAGCCAAACTATTAATAATTTGAATGGCAATCTCTGCCTGAGCTCCAGCTCCCCCAATAGAAAACATCATTGTTAAAGGATGGTTTGGCATACTTGGCAACTCTCCAAGATAAGACCTAATTAAAGGGCTGTATAATTTTTGATACTTGCCATTAGGATCTAAATTCAAAATCCTATATCCTAAGTCCTTTTTCAATATCTCCATATTCTCTCCACCTATATTTTCTTTTGGCAAAGGATAACCGGTGTAAATTATATTCTCATGCTTAACTCCATAAAGCTTGAGGCGATCTCTCACCCATGAATTAGGCACAAAATATTTTATCCTACTTTTTTTAGGATCTAAAGAAACCCATGCTCTGGCTACATCGGCGTCACAAATAATACAATAAATATTATTTGGATAATTATGTTCTTCGGCCATAAAAGCCGGGGTAAAGAAAGTCGTTACTATTGGTAAAGGGCTTTTCTTTAATTGCTCAATTAAATCAGTTCCCACTCCTCTTTTTATTGAAGAAAAAATGAGCTTGCCGGAAAAGTTAGGCTCTGAAAGATCTCTTTTAGGATAATACTTTAATATTCTTTGAAAACTATCAAAGAATAAAAAAATGGTCAGACCAACTATAGGTATAGCCCTGAACCTAGAAATAAACTCATAAAAAGATTTAGTTGTTCTCCAAAATCTCTTATCGGAATCTGGTATCCCCTTATAATTATTTGCATTAATAACCCTTCCGTCTGGAGACAACCCTCTTAAGGGATAGGCAGTTCTCTGGTGACCATACCCCATATCAACGGCTATAACCCAAGCCTTTTTATCGTTTTCAAAATTATTATTCATAATTAATCCTGGTTAAATGAAATCTTTGATTTTAATTTTGCTTTGCAAAATTATTTAACTGAATTAATCAATTATACTAAATTATTAGAAATTTTAAAAACAATTTATATCAGCCTAATAATCTAAAAATTCGGGTTTTGATTTTTTATTGACCAGCCAAATAAAGAAAACTAGGAAAATATAATAAGTAAAACAAAATAAAAGAGAGATATTTATATTCAATCTCGCCCATGGCTGATAAAAAGCATCTAAAACTTTTAAAAAGTACATTAATAAAAATTGGCAAGGTAAGTAAAAGACCCACCCTAAGAACCTAGAAAAAATTCCCAGCACTACAGACCAAAAACCTAAAAAGGTTAAAATAGTTATCAATGGAAGAATTAAAAGATTAGTAATTAAAGACACTAAAGAAATTGATTTAAAATTATATATTATAATTGGCAAAGTAAATATTTGAGCTGCCAAAGTGGTAGATAAAATATCCAATAAATTTTTGATCTTAAATTTTACTATTAATTTTATTAAATCTTTTCTTTTTTTAATGAAGTAGTAAGGCGCATAATCTATAATCGGTTTTAAATAGATTAACGCCATTGAAGCTAAAAACGAAAGCTGAAAACCTATATCATAGAATAATACAAAAGGATTTTGAAAGACCATGACAGCGGCAGCTATGATAACAGTTCTAGAACTGGTATTTTGCTTACCAAGCATCCGGCTTAACAAAAATAAGCTTGCCATTATGGCGGCTCTGACGGCAGAAGCCGGCAAACCAACTAATACCACATACGTCCAAACAAATACAAAGGTGAAATAAAGGGCTTGCTGTCTCCACAAACCAATAAAAAGCAAAATAGACATTATTATAGACGTCATTATAACTATATTGCTTCCAGAAACAGCTGTTACATGACTTAACCCTGCAGAGTTAAACTTATCTTTTAGTTCTTGGTTCATATTTTTATCATTTCCTAAAATAATCCCCTCTATAATAAAACTTCCCGGAGGAGAATAATTAGAACCAATAGATTCTTTCATTTTTGATTTAAAAAATAAAATTTTATCGTATAAAAAAGAAAATGCGTTATACTTATGATCCTTAGAAACTAACTCTATCTCAGGAAAAGCCATAACAGAGTATACGCCATCTTTCATTAAGTAATTCTTGTAATTAAAATCTCCTTTTGACGTAGGAGTCTCTAAATTTCCAGTTATTTTAACTTCATCAAGATAGCTATATTTTTTGTGGCGGTCAACTAAAGCTAAAACGATACTGTTTGTTCCCTTAGCTTTAATTTTTAGATTTTGGTAATTATTTCTTACGTCTGGTTCAGCTATAATTCTTCCAGTTAATTCAATTTTTTCTTTACTGTCATTAAATTTTAAAATAGGATCATTTTCTATTTGCGACTGAATCACTTGATACCTTAAGACAGCTAAACAAAAAAATAAGATAGAAAAACCAAGCACTATTAAAAGTTTCTTGCGCTTTAATAATTCTTTAAGAAAAAATGGAGTAAAAGAAATCAAAAATCCTGCAATCAAAAAAACTACAACAATTACTTGAGGTATTTTATATAATGATTCTACTGCTACGCCTACAATAAATGATATTAAAATCCAGCAAAGCCCCTTTGAAGAGGTTATATTCATATCTCACGATCCACAGCAGTCATTAAAATTTTATAGAAGAACCTACGAATTGCGAGTTGCAATCACCGTTACTTTTATCTCTCCCTTTTTAAGAGAGTTGTCTTTAGTAGCTCCGAATAGTATTTTTGCTTTCTCGTCAACATTCTCTGTTATTATCCTAGCTGCCTCTTTAATTTCGCTTAAAGCAATATCCTGTCCTGAAATATTGAATAATACTCCATTCGCCTTATTAATAGAAAAATTCAACAAAGGAGAAGTTATAGCTTTTTGAGCTGCCTCAACCGCTCTATTCTCTCCTTGAGCGATTCCTATTCCAAACAATACTTGCCCTGAGTTCTTTAGAACAGAAACAACTGAAGCAAAATCTATATTTATTATACCAGGACCTATGATTAAATCTGTTATCCCCTGAACTGCCTGCTTTAAGATGTCGTCGCATATTTCGAAAGCATTAGAAACAGTCGTTTTTTCATCTATTACTTTTAATAGATTATCATTAGAGATAACTAATAAAGCATCTGTTTTTCCATCTAAATTTTTCAAAGCATCTTTGGCAATTTTATTTCTCTGCTCACCTTCAAAAGAAAAGGGGGTTGTCACAACACAGACTGTTAAAATACCGAGCTCTTTAGCAGTTTCAGCTATAATATGAGCTGCACCAGATCCAGTCCCCCCACCCATACCGCACGTCACAAAAACCATATCGGCATCCTTAAGAGCATCCAATATTTCTTCTTTGCTTTCTTCAGCTGCTTTTTGACCCATAGAAACATCCATTCCAGCCCCTAAACCCCTTGTAGTTTCTTTTCCTAAAAGAATTTTATTTTCAACTTTTGTAAAGTAGAGTGATTGAGCATCGGTATTTAAAGCAATCAATTCAATTCCAGATGTATTGAACTTGGCTATTCTAGAAATAGTATTAGATCCAGATCCTCCAACTCCCAAAATTTTTATTCTAGGAACTAAACTTCCCTGCATCTTTATTTTTAGATCAGAATTTTTAATCTGTTGAGTCATGTTATTTTAGTGAATAGTTTTTAGTGAGTAGTGAGTAGTAGATTTCTTCACTCTACCAACTACTCACTACTCACTACTCACTACTAACTAATTAAGGAATAAACACCCTAAATGCTTTTCTCATCTTAGAAGTCCAGCTCTTTAAGAATCCAAAAGAATTTCCCAAAGACTGCCCCGATTCTGATTCAATTCCCTCTAATACTAATCCGGCAACCGTAGCTAAGGCAGGGTCTTCTTGAATTCCCAAAATTCCTTTTGGAATTCCTATATGACAAGGTAATTTTAATTCTTCTTTTACTAACTCTTTTATCTTCGGCAACTTTACTCCTCCTCCCGTTAAAACAACTCCTCCTGGTAGCTGCTCTTGTTTACCTATGGATTTTAACTCTTTCTGCATTAAGCTTAATATTTCAGAAACTCTTGGCTCTATNATATCAACTAGTTCNTTTTTAGTAAAAGACAAAGGATAAGATTTATCAGAAACATCTATTTTCTTTTTTGAAGCTTCTTTCTTGTCTCCAGATTCCTTAGATAAAACACAAGCTCCATGTTGCTTCTTTATATCTTCTGCAATCGCCACTTCTGTTTGAAGACCTATAGCAATATCATTAGTAATATTAGAAGATCCCAATGGGAAAATAGCTAAATGTATTAAATCTCCTTCTTCAAAAACAGCTAAGCTGGTTGTAGTAGCTCCTATATCTATTAAAGCAACTCCTATTTCTTTTTGCTGAGGAGTAAGAACTGATCTAGCAGCTGCCAAAGGAGATGGAATAATATCGTCTATTTGCAATCTAGCACCTAAAACAGCTTGGGTCAAATTCATAAAGTATGATTGGAAGTAACAAAGCAAAAGAACTTTGGCCTGCAACCTCACACCCATGAGACCTAATGGTTGTTTAATTCCTTTTTGATCATCAATAATAAATTCCTTAGGAAAAACATCTAATATTTCTTCATTGGAAGGTATGTTTATAGCTCTAGTTGCTTGCAAAACCCTATCTATGTCTTCTTGTGAAATTATATGGTCTGCTCTTGAAACAGATATCAAACCATCTGATGGTTCTATATGAAGATGGTTTCCGCCAATATTAACGAATGCAGAATTAATTCTTCTACCAGCATCACTTTCAATGCCAGACATTAAAAGTTGTATGTTCCTTGAAACCTCTTCAACCCCTACTACAGCCCCTCTTCTTAGTCCAAAAGAAGGCACTTGTTTATATGCCAAAACTTCCCATTCACCATTCCCGTGCCTTTCGACAACTAAAGCTTTTATGCTCTCAGTNCCGATATCTAAACCTGTGATGATTTGACCTTTGGCCATAATTTTAGAATCTAGAACCTAGAAATATAGAATCTAGAATATTATTTTAACGGAGTGAACGATTTAAGATTTTAATAGGTAATACCTTTCTTTTTCTTGCATCACCACTTCTTCTTTCTGAGATTTTTCGTGATCATATCCTAAGCAATGAAGAATGCCATGAATAAGTGTCTTTACCATTTCTTCTTTGAAGGTCTTTTTTTCAGCCAATGCTTTTTCTTTAACCACTTCAGGGCAAATAACAACTTCTAAAAACTCCCCCTTAAAGTTATTTATTTTTTCGAAGGAAAGAACGTCAGTAGGTTTATCTTTTCTCCTATATTTTTTATTTATTTTTCTTATCTCTTCAGGATAAACAAAAGCAATAGAGAGATTTTCTATTCCCTTATTTTCGCCCTTTAGGACTTTTTTTGCAACCCCTAAAATTATCTTTTTATCCACAGAAAAATCTGTAAGGTTGTTTATCTCGATCATCTAAGATTTATGATATATGATTTAAGACTCATGAGTTAATTCATTCTACACCATTTTTATAAACAAAAAAGCCTGGTATTAGAAACTCCAACCAGGCCATGAGAGATCAATTGGTATCATCGAATAACTGTATCACTTTTGATTGATCAACTGGATCGGTAATATTAAGATCATATATATCTTTAGCCACAATTTCAAATGACATATCAAGTTCTTCAAAGAGTTCAGCTGTTTCATTAAAATTTTTACTCCTCACGCTTTCTATGCAAATCTCAGGAAGTGTTTTTTTAATTCCTTTATCTATGAGAGAAAGAAAGGTCATTTGAGTTTCTGTTAAATGAATCCTATTTAATGCTTTAGCATTGATAAATATTCTTTCCTTACAACGTACAATAAGATGCAATTCTTCCGCAATAGATAAAGTGAAAGTAAACTCTCTTTGATCACCCGTTTCTTTGTTAACCAATTTAACTTCTCCCTGAAAATAAGTTTCTTCAGTCTCTCTCATTTCAATATTAATTTCAATGAACATATGTGCTCCTTTCGTGAGCAGTGACATTTTGACTCTTATCTGTCGCTGCTAGAATAATACTATTTTTCTAATATCAAATCAACGGAAAACAGGGGTAGATAAAACAACGCATACTCTAATTTGAAAGCTTTTAAATTAGAGTATAGAAATAATTATAAAGTTGGTTTTTTAAAATTATCCTATGGGGCATTTAAATATTGTACAACTTTTTTGAATAAAAAAAGCCTA
>C687J35174_10011676_pt1 | contig 10794 bp, 4 predicted proteins | sample RifCSPhighO2_01_FD_35174 | JGI IMG/M metagenome (IMG submission 35174) | reverse complement strand
TTATAGGAGAGGGGCCGGGGGTGAGGTTCCAGACTCTTCGCATCGCTTCGTGCATCGCGTTGCCTTTTTCGGAAGTTGGGTTTGGCGCTTCAGGAAGTTTGAGAATACTTTTGTAGAAAAACTTGCTCGGACATTCGATGAAGTGGTTTAGAGCGGTGACCGAGATGCCCTTTTCCAAAATTACATTTTTGGCGTACTCGATTTTTTCCAGATCGTTTTTTTGTTTTTCACCCCTCAAGCTCTTGTCTGCCCCTTCTCTTATTTTTGGGGTGATTGTTTTGTTTGAGATCAATTTTTCATCAAGTTCGTCGATAAATCGAAGTGGGGTCAAGAGTTTGCCACTTTGATCTTCCTCATGCCGACTTATTAACAAGTGTTTTTTGGCCCGGGTCAGAGCGACGTAGAAGAGCCGGCGGTCGTCTCTTATGTCATCGTTCACTTCTTTTTCTTTAGGCAAAACGAAGGCCGGGCTTCTGTCTTTTTTGATCCAAGACTCTTCGAAGGCGTAGGGCAAGAATACATAATCAAACTCGAGCCCTTTCGAACCGTGGGCGGTCATAACTCTGATTTGGGCCGAGCTTTTGCCGACATTTATTTTTACCGCTCTTCTTTCGGCTGTTTTTTTGTAAGCCAGAAGGGCCTCGATTAGTCTTTTGGGGCTTGCTATCTCTTGGGCTTTTGCTAACTCTTCACTCAAAGCTATTATGCCCCGCCAGACTTCACTACCGAGTGGAGTCTGGCTGGCGAGTTTGGTAAAACCGGAAACGTCGGCTGTCAAAACTAAAAAATCGATTACGCCGGAAGTGGAGATTTTTTGTTGCAACATTTTTATGGCTCCAATGTTTTCTACAACTTCTCCTGTTTTGCCACTTCTTGCTAAACTGATGAATCTGACTTGATCGGCAAAATCAATACCCCAGAGACCACCAATCAGTGTTTCGGCCAAGCGATCAGTTTTAGCCGGATCAGCCAAAAATTCTACCAACGAAAAATATAATTCTCCTAGCGGATGATTGAAAATATTCGCTCCCTTTTCGGCGCAGACATCGAGCTCGTTGTTCTCCAGAGTGGCAAATATTTTTTCCACATCGCTGTTGCGTCTCGCTATCACCGCTACCGTGCTTTGGGATTCAGTTTTTTCTATTTCTCTCAATCTCTCAACTAGTCCCAACTCCTCGGTCTCTTGATCTGATGCAATCAAGAGTTCGATTGGTTTGGCAGAGCTACCATTTTTGGCGAGCAATCTGACACGCAAATTTTGGTGCTCGTCTTGAGTATAATTTTGCTCGATCATTTTGAAGGAGCCATCCAAGATGTGTTGATGAGAACGGTAGTTTTCTTCAAGTGGGATTATTTTCATAGAACTCCATATTTTTTGGAACCCCAGAAAATTTTGAACCGAAGCTCCTTGAAAACGATAAATAGCTTGCTTCTCGTCTCCCACCACGAAAAGATTTGGATTTTCAAAAAAATCAGCGATCATCCTGATAATCAAATTTTGAGTGTCATTTGTATCTTGATGCTCGTCGATCATCAGGTATAAGTATTTTTCTTGGAGACTTTGGAGAAGTAGCGGGTCGTGCCTTAAGGTTTGCAACAATTCGAAAAGCATATCGTCGAAGTCTATTTTTCTTTTTTCTTTTTTGATCTTTTCATAAAGACCATAAACTTCGGCAAAGAGAAGTGTTTTTCCGCACTTTTCGATCCGGCGCAGAGCATCGGCTTTCAAGTTCCCCTTTGATGCTCCTCTGCTAGAAATACTTTCCGGATCATTCTTAACTCGCTCGATTTCCGAAGCGGCAAATTCGGCGACCATTTCCGGTGTCCAGGCCTCCTTCTTGCAGTCGCTTATTGCACTGATGATTTTAGCAATATAATATTCTGGCTCGCCGAGCGGCCGGAGCTTGGCAAATTTTTGATCCTTCAAGATTTCTCTCACCAGGTTTTCGGCTTCAATCTCGGTGATTTCTTTGGAGCGCGCCAGGTGTGGGAAGTGGTCTTCAAACTCTCTGATTACCGACATGGCAAAACCATGGAAGGTGTGGACCGCAACCTCAAGGGCGCGCGCTCCGATTATTTCACGTAGCTTCATCCGCATCGCCTTTGCTCCAGCTTCAGTGAAAGTGAGAGCGAGAATTCCGGAAGGCGGAGTGTCGGTTACTTTTAGTATATTGGCTATTCTTAGAGTCAAAATGGTGGTCTTGCCCGTCCCAGGGCCTGCTATGACCATCACCGGGCCTTCTATACTATCCACCGCCTCTTTTTGGGCCTTATTGAGCTTTTTGTATTCTTCTTCAAACCTCTTTTCAATCATAAACCTATCTTAACACAAAGCCCCAATCAGGGGCTTTGTTTCTACATATAATGCTGGAGTCTTTTGGTTTTTTCGTGTTGGCGCATTTTTTCGAGGGCCTTGGCTTCAATCTGGCGGATACGCTCGCGGGTGACACCGAACTCTTTGCCGACATCTTCAAGGGTGTGATAGACGCCGTCAATAAGGCCGTTTCTCATTTCAATAATCTTTTTTTCTTTTGGTGGCAGGTCAGCCAAAATTTCTTGAAGCTGATCTCTGATGATGCGCTGGTTTGACTCTTGGTCTGGCGCGGCGATTTTGTCGTCAGCCAAGAAATCACCGAAGGTTGACTTTTCTTCCTCATCCCCGCCGACCGGCGCTTCGAGGGAGAAAGTGCCTTGGTCGATTTTTTCAATCATGTAAATTTTTTCGGGTTCAAGCCCCATCTCGATGGCTATTTCTTCCGGAAGCGGATCTCGGCCGAGGTCTTGGGAGAGTCTCCTTACCACCTGCTTGTATTTGGCTATGGTTTCAACCATGTGCACTGGCACGCGAATGGTTCTGGACTGGTCGGCCAAAGCGCGGGTGATGGCCTGCCTTATCCACCATGTGGCGTAAGTTGAGAATTTGAAGCCCTTATTGTAATCGAATTTGTCTACCGCTTTGAAAAGCCCAAGATTTCCCTCTTGGATCAAGTCAAGAAGACTTAAGTCCGAACTTCTGCCGACATATTTTTTCGCAATGGAAACGACCAGTCTCAAGTTGGCTTTAGCCAAAAGATTTCTCGCTCCTGCATCTCCGGCCATTATCTTTTTTGCCAACTCTTTTTCTTGAGCACCGGAAATAAGCGGATGCCTGCCGATTTCTTTCAAGTACATCTGTATCGAGTCATAAGAAGCCTCGTCTTTTAAGTAGTCTTTGTCTTTGGCGGATATGCCATCGTCAAGCAACCTTCCGCTTTCAAGCACTTCTACTCCGAGATCGGCGCATTCTTCGTAGAGTTTTTCCAAAAGCTCAACATCGTCTTCAATGGTGGGGAACTCTTTTATTATCTCGTCGTAAGTGATGAACCCTCTTTCTTTGCCTTTTAGAATCAGCCGAGCTTTCTTGTCTTCTATTTCGGCGACCCCCTTCCCTTCCTTCTTTTTAGGTTTGACGGCCTTGCTTTTTACAACNTTTNTTTTTGGGGCGACTTTTGTTTTTTTTATTTTTTTCAGTCTGTCGTTTTTCAACTTTTTCAATTTTGTTTTAGTTTTTTTGGCCATCTGATTTTCTTTTAGTTTTTAATAATTTTTAATTTTTTAACTCCAATTCTCGTATTTTTTTTTGGATTTCTCCGATTTTTGTTTCCATTTCCCCTCTCTCCTCTTTTGATAAATTTTCAGTGTCTAGAATGCTGGAGATTTTTTGCAGTTCCAATTTCAAATCCTTGAACTTTTTGTTTTTTAAAACCACATCATCTGCATTCATTTCTAATTTAAAACCCATCCTTTCTATTTCAAAATGCAATCTATCTATCCCAGAATGATCAGCGCTCTGCAGAGCGCCATTTTTTTGCGAAGGTTGGTTGCGTATTATTTTTTCAATTTCTTCTCCAACCTCCTTTTCCGTAACTCTTATTTTTAAAGCTATTTTTTTAATGAATTGAGATTTCTCAATCTCGTTTTTTATAAGTGGCACTAATGGTAACACGGTTTTCATTACTTCTCTAGTCAACCTCCCTCCCTCTTTTCCTGTTGAAGCTTTTTCCAAGATGAAGTCCGTAAAATGCTTTGAGTTCCTCACGGCATCTTTCCAAATTTGCGGATCTTTTTTTGTGATGGAAGCGGGGTCCTCTCCTTCTTCAAGAACAGCAACTTTGATTTCCATCCCCAAAGGAAGAGCCAATTCCGCCACTCTCTTTGTTGCAGAGAGACCGGCCTCGTCAGAATCCAAAGCCAAGACCAACCTATTTGAAAGCCGACCTATCTTTTGGAGGTGGTTTATGGAAAGAGCGGTGCCAGATGATGCGACTGTGTTGTGGGTCCCCGCCTGATGAGCCATGACCAAATCCATCTGCCCTTCCACCAGAATCGCATAATCCAATTTCCTGATATCCTGTTTTGCAAGATGAAGTCCGTAAAGAATTTCCGATTTTCGAAACAGGTCGGTTTCCGGGGAGTTTAAGTATTTGGGCGCAGTTTTTTCTTTGGGTTGAGGAGAGAGGAGTCTTCCGGAAAATGCTACCACCCTGCCCGCGCTGTCGCTTATGGGGAACATCACCCTGTTTCTGAAAGTATCATAAAACTTGCTTTCATTCGGCACCTTTTTCAGTAATCCGGCTTTCAACATCTCTTCTTTTGAAACTCCTGATTTCAACAAAGTGTCATGAAGATTTCGCCACTCTTCTTTTGCTAGTCCTAGTCGCCATTTTTTTATTGAAGTTTTAGAGACTCCTCTTTCCTCCAAATAATCAAGAGCTTGCTTTGAATTTTTCAGATTGTTCTCAAAAATAACCGTGGCCTCTTCCATAATATCAAACAGCCGTTCTTTCCACTCCTTACTCTTTTTNGTTGCAGGATCTATGGGGGTGTTTTTGAGCTCTATTCCCGCTTTGTTTGCGAGNGCCTCAAGCGCTCCTTTGAAATCAAGTCCTTCAAACTGCTCGACAAAAGAAAANATGTCTCCCTTTGCCCCGCATCCGAAACAATANAAACTCTGCCTTGTGGGTGAGATGAAAAACGAAGGAGTCTTTTCGTTGTGGAACGGGCATCGAGCTTTATAATTTATCCCGGCTCGATCGACTTTTATGTAGCTCGATATCACGTCCACAATATCCAATTTTTCTTTTATTTTTTCGGTGTTTGGGGAAGACATTTAAAGATGAAATATTCCAGAATAATCCGTTTTTGGATAAAGAGGAATCTTGCCAGTTAATATTTCTGAAATCGATATCCATTCGGCATCAAATTCTTTATAGGGCTCTACTATACGTATTTTATCATTTTTATATAGGTCTTTGTTTGATAGATCACCTTTGTATATAAATACAATCTCGTGGCCCGTTCTATCTTCAAACTCGAAAATATTTTCCACCACACTCAATAGTTTCAAATTTTCAATTTCACATAAAAGCTCTTCTTTTATTTCTCTCCTCACTCCTTCTTCGCTAGTTTCTCCGAATTCTACACTACCTCCTAATACACGGTAGAAGTGTTCTTTTTTAATCGCATCGTACCCTTTTGATGCTAGAGTTTTGTCATCGTGGGTAAATATACACATCGCCTTTACTCTGGGTCTCTGAAAATTATGGAATTTGCCTAACTCGTCTTTGACTACCCGTAATTTATTTTCTGAAATTTTACCCAACCTTTTTAGAATTCTATTTTGAGAAATTACTCTAATCTGATGAACACAAAGGGTGTTTTTATTATTCTTCCAGTTAAAAATCAGATACCCGGGTGTGTTTTTAATCTGGGTCGATAATGGGGCAACTAAGGCAAGCCTTTTCCCGATAACATGGATGATTAATATGGGACGAGTAAAAGAACTCCCTTTTCCGTCCATCTCGCTCCCAATATTTGTGCCCAATATAGCCCATCTTATTTCACCGGAACGAACGAATATCTCTTTTGAGTCACTGTCAATTCTTTTTTTGGTCAAGTTCCATTTATCGAATTCTTTTTTGTACATAAGATTTTGATAAAAATATACGACTCCCGTGAAGAGAGCCGTGGACGCCTTGTGGCGATAGTGCTTGCATTATAGCAAACCGGCTCTCCGTGTCAAATGAATTTCTGCCCTAACCTTGTTTGTCGAGTCTGTCTTGAAGTTCTTGTATTAATTTGTATTTCTCGCTTCCTTTGAAGCCGGAGCCGGCAGGGATCAGACGGCCGATGATCACATTTTCTTTGAGACCCTTAAGCTCATCTTCGGTGCCTTTAAGCGCGTTTTGGATTAGCATGCGGGTGGTGTGTTGGAATGAGGCAGAGGAAAGGAAGCTCTTTCTTGACAGAGAGACTTCGGTAATGCCCAAAAGCAATGGTTCGGCTTTGGCCTCTTCCCCGCCCCTTTCTTTGACGATATTGTTTTCAGCGAGGAAGTCGCTATAAGAAACCACATCTCCTTGCGAGAATTTNGTGTCTCCCGGGGCTTTTATTTTTCTTCTTGAAAACATCTGTTTGATTATGACCTCTATGTGCTTTCTTGAAACCGGCTCTCCCTGAAGTTCATAGATTTTGGTTATCTCGTGAATTATGTAGTTTTGAGTCTTTTCTTTGCCTGCATATTTGAACAATTCATCAAGATCTACCGAGCCGTCAGTCAAGACATCTCCTTTTTCAACTTTATCGCCGACTTTTACCAAAACAGTTCTATAGTAGTTGACCTGGTACTCGGTATTTGTCTTTGTTTTTGATTTTTCTCCGTCTTCGGGAAGTATAACAATAACCTTGTCTTTGTTTTCAATTTTTATTTCACTTATTACGCCGCTGACTTTTGCGACCACTGCCGGATTTTTGGGTGATCTGTTTTCAAAAACTTCTTCAACCCTAGGAAGACCAGATGTGATGTCTCCGCCGACGGAGGCGGTGCCTCCAGCGTGGAATGTTCTCATGGTCAATTGGGTTCCGGGCTCGCCGATCGCCTGCGCGGCAACGGTGCCTACGGCTTCGCCGAGCTCGACTACCTTGTTTTTACCCAAGTCCGATCCGTAGCAATGTATACATATACCGTTTTCAGTTTTGCAGGTGAGCGGAGATCTTACCATTATATTCTCTATTCCGGCGGCTTCTATTTTTGCCGCATCGTCGCGAGTGAGGAAGTGATTTCTTTTGAATAAAGTTTCGCCGTCTTTTGTCTTTGCCTCTTCCGCAAGGAACCTGCCTTTGGCGATCTTTGCTATGGATACTTCCATTCCGGAAGATGTTATCTTGCTAAGCATCACGCCTTCCTTGCTCCCACAGTCTTCTTCCATTATCAAGCTGTCTTGGGCTACATCGAAGAGTTTTCTTGTGAGGTATCCGGCTTTTGCGGTGTTGAGCGCGGTGTCGGAAAGGCCCTTTCTTGCTCCGTGAGTGGTGATGAAATATTCAATTGGTGTCAAACCTTCTTTATAGGAAGAAATAATCGGAAAATCTATAGTTTCTCCGGTGGTATTGACGATCAAACCCTTCATTCCGGCCATCTGCGTCAATTGCCCCATCGATCCTCTGGCTTCTGATTTTACAAGATCGTAAACGGAACCCTTTTTATCCATCGCCTCTGCCATCAGTTTTTGGATCTCATCTTTTGTTTCGGTCCACTTCTCTATATTTTTTGCTCTTTTTTCGTTATTGGAAAGAAGTCCGGCATCGTATTGCTCTTGGATCAAAGCCACTTTTTCTTTGCTTTTCTCAACGATTTCGTATTTATTTTCTGGCACGATTACATCGTCTATGCCCCAAGTGATACCAGAGACAGTCGCGTACTTGAATCCGAAAGCTTTCACCTTGTCCATTATAGGAGGAATCATTTCTATGCCGTAGCGTTGCAGGATGTCATCGATGATTCCCGACATTTTCTTTTTGTTTATCTCGAAGTTTACAAACGCGTAATCGTCGGGCAAGACTGAATTGAACAAAAGTCTGCCTACGGTGGTTTCGAAGAGTTCGTTGTTGAAGGCGCTGTATTTGGGAGAATCGGTGCCGAGCACTTTTATTTTTGCCCGAAAGTCGACTTGACCGAAGTCATATGCGGTGATTGCGCTATTCGGACTTCCAAAAATAAGCCCCTCGCCTTTTTCTCCAACGACGTCTTTGGTCATCCAGTAACAACCCAAAATTATATCCAAAAGCTTGTTTGAAATGGTCGGATCTCCGCTTCCTGGTTTCAAAATATTTTTGTCCGATGCCATGATCATCTTTGCTTCAAGTTGCGCTTCAGGCGAAAGAGGCACATGCACGGCCATCTGGTCTCCGTCAAAGTCGGCGTTGAATGCGTTGCATACGAGCGGATGGACCTGTATAGCGTTTCCTTCTATGAGGATCGGTTTGAAGGCCTGAATTCCAAGTCTGTGCAAGGTTGGCGCTCTGTTCAACAAAACGTACCTATTTTTAATAACCTCTTCGAGTATCGCCCAGACCTCGGGGATTTTGTCGTCTATCAATCTGCTCGCTCCGCGCACGTTGAAGGCGAGCTCTTGCTTTAGGAGTTCTGAAATTACAAAAGGCTTGAAGAGTTCGAGCGCCATATGCTTGGGCATACCGCATTGATCGAGTCTAAGCTCTGGACCTACCACAATCACAGACCTGCCTGAATAATCAACACGCTTGCCCAAAAGATTTTGGCGGAAAAGACCCCTCTTTCCTTTAAGGTTGTCTGCCAGACTTTTCAGCTCTCTGGCTTTGTTTACTTGAGCGGCGGTCTGTTGGCTGTTATTGTGTCTGATCGAATTGTCGATAAGGGCGTCAACCGCTTCCTGCAAAATCCTTTTTTCATTTCTTAAGATTACATCCGGCGCGCTTATTTCCTTCAGCTTCTTTAGTCGATTGTTCCTGTTTATCACTCTTCTGTAGAGATCATTTACATCGCTTGTGGCGTATCTGCCTCCGTCGAGTGGCACCATCGGTCTCATGGCTGGAGGTATAACTGGAATTCTTGTAAGGAACATCCACTCCGGCCTTGAGCCAGATCGTATCATTGTCTGTATCAGAGAAAGTCTTTTTGCCGTTTTTACCGCTTCGGTCGACTTTGCTTTTTCAAGATCTTCTTTGACTTTGGCTTCAAGTTTGTGAAGATCGATCGATCTAAATAAATTGTAGACGGCTTCCGCTCCTATTTCGGCTTCGAAAAATGTCCCGTAATCTTTAGAGTATTTGTGGTATTCAATCTCGTCTATGACCCTACCTTCGGTGATGCCCTCTATCTCTTTTTTTCTGGTTAGCAAACTTTCTTTCAGTTCCTCCTTCGCTTTTTCATCGGAAATGTTTTTTACCCTAGATTTGTATTCGGCGTCCAAATCTCTCAAAATCCCCTGCTTTTCTTCGAGGGAGACTTTGGTGATTATGTAACCGGCGAAGTAAATTACCTTTTCTACGTCAACTGAAGTGGTGCCCAAAACCAAAGCTATGCGGGAAGGCATGCTCTTCAAGAACCAAATATGAGAAACCGGAGCGGCAAGATCGATGTGCCCCATCCTCTCTCTCCTTACTATTGATCTTGTGATTTCAACACCGCATTTCTCGCAAACGATACCTTTGTATCTGATACCTTTGTATTTACCGCAATAACACTCGTAGTCCTTGTCCGGACCGAATATTTTTTCATCAAAAAGTCCGTGTCGTTCGCTTCTTTGCGTTCGGTAGTTTATTGTCTCTGGTTTTGTCACTTCACCAAACGACCAGTTTTTTATCGCTTCGGGAGAAGCCAAAGAAAGCTTCATGATGTCAAAGTCGGTGGTGCTATGGAGATTTTTGTTTTGCATAAGGTTAGACATGTATTATTGGTTATTTTGAATAATTGTTAGTTGTATCGGTATGTCCTTGTTGAGAACCGCCATTCTTTTTCAATAACTCGACATCCAGGGACAGGCCTCTCAAGTTGCTGATCAAAACGTTGAAAGCCGCAGGCAAATTTTCGCTCCGGATCCTCTCTCCCTTTACTATGGCGTCAAATGCCGCGCTTCTTCCTATGATGTCGTCAGATTTGACCGTGAGCATTTCACGCAAAGTGTAAGCTACTCCGTGGCCCAAAAGCGCCCATACTTCCATTTCTCCAAATCTCTGCCCGCCACCTTGAGCTTTTCCTCCGAGGGGCTGTTGGGTAATAAGCGAGTATGGACCGATTGATCTCATGTGTATCTTGTCTTCGACCATGTGATCGAGTTTGAGCATGTACATATAGCCGACGGCCGTTTCCTGTTTGAATGCTTCGCCTGTTCTCCCGTCATAGAGTTGGACTTTTCCGTTTTCGTTCCAGCCGGCCTTGACGAGCTCCTCTTTTATTTCTTTATCGCTTGCTCCCACAAATGGAGGCACGACTGCTTGGTAGCCGAGTGTTTTTGCCGCAAGCCCCAAGTGCAATTCGAGTATTTGGCCCAGGTTCATTCGAGATGGCACCCCAAGTGGAGTAAGCACCATGTCTACTGGCGTGCCGTCTGCCATGTAAGGCATGTCTTCAATCGGCAGTATTTTCGAGATTACCCCCTTGTTGCCGTGTCTTCCGGCCAACTTGTCTCCAACTGAAACGTTTCTTATTTGGGCGATTTCTATGTGTATTCGCTTGATGATACCGCTCTCAAGCTTGTCTCCCTTTTCTCTGGAGAATACTTGTATGTTTATGATTCTTCCGCGCTTTCCTCCCTCCACTCTCTTTGAGGTGTCTTTTATGTCTCTGGCTTTCTCGCCGAAAAGCGATCTAAGAAGTCTTTCTTCTGGGGTGAGTTGAGTCTCGCCTTTGGGAGTTATCTTTCCTACCAAAATATCTCCCGGAGCCACTTCGGCGCCTATTCGTATGATGCCGTCTTCAGCCAAGTTTTTAAGTTT
>C687J35174_10011667_pt1 | contig 10797 bp, 6 predicted proteins | sample RifCSPhighO2_01_FD_35174 | JGI IMG/M metagenome (IMG submission 35174) | reverse complement strand
GCAAGTACTCTTTGGTGACGCCGAGCTCTCTTCGTTGTCCAAGGATTCTCTCGAAACATTACGAGCGAACGCGCCTTCACACGAAATTGCGGTAGGGACCAATATAACCGACGCACTGGTAGCTGCAAAGCTATCCAGTTCCAAAAGGGAGGCGCGCCAATTCCTGGAGGACAACGCCGTTGATCTCAACGGCACCGTCATCACCGACCCCAAGCGAGAGCTTGGAGGTGATGATTTTTATAATGGCATCGCCCTTTTAAAGAGAGGGAAGCGAAATATCACCGTATTGACACTTGCCTAATCTTGTTGTTTACCGTATAATTCAGCGGCAGTACGTGTTCTTGTGCTGTTAGAGCTTGCGTGCGGCAAACCGGCAATCCCAAGGAGGAAGCATTGAGCGACTCAACTGACGACAAGGCTGACCCGAAAGGTGCAGAGGGCCAGGAAAAGAAGGGGCGAAGAATGGGCGATCTGGCGAAAGACACGCTCTGCGATCCGGCGCCCATCGACCAGGAGACGTTCCTTCTTCCGCCACCGCGACTCGGCGCGAACTGGCGGAAGCGGTAACCCGTAACGAAATTCAGAGCGATTGGTAAACCGATCACTCTTGGGCAGACAGACTGCTCCTAGGCTGGACCTTCTCGTCCAGCCTAAACTTTTTATACGAAAGCGGATTAGTGTAGAGTATCTCAATGAGTGTTTTTAAACTCGAATCTGACTATAAGCCTGCGGGCGATCAACCGAAGGCTATTGAGGCGTTGGTGAAGGGTTTGAAAGACGGCAAGCGCGATCAGACGCTGCTCGGTGTCACGGGCTCGGGGAAGACCTTTACGATGGCAAATGTCATTGCTCAAACGGGCAAGGCGACGCTCGTCATCGCTCACAACAAAACGCTCGCGGCGCAGCTCGCGAGCGAGTACCGCGAATTTTTCCCGCACAATGCCGTGCATTATTTCGTCTCCTACTACGACTTCTACCAGCCGGAAGCGTACATGCCCATCACCGACACGTATATCGAAAAGGAGGCGCAGATCAACGAGGACATCGAGCGCCTGCGTCACGCCGCGACGCAAGCGCTTCTCACGAGAAAGGATGTCATTGTGGTGGCGTCGGTTTCCTGCATCTATGGTCTTGGTAACCCAGCAGAATACGAAAAGGTAAATCTCAAACTCACCAAAGGGCAAACGATGACGCGTGCGAGCCTCACGCGTCAGCTCATCGGCATCTATTTCGAACGCGTCGCGGGCGATCTGTCTCCCGGTACCTTTCGCCCGATCGGGAGCAAGGTCGAAATAATGCCCGCCAACGAGCGCGTCATTTATCGCCTCGATCTCACGGGTGGCAAAATAGGGAAAATAGAGGAAATAGATCCGACGACGCGTGAGATACATGGCAAGCATGAGAGCGTGTTCATCTTCCCGGCTCGACAGTATGTGACACCCAAAGAGGTACAAGATGCTGCTCTCGCCGATATGGAGGCGGAACTTGAGGAGCGGCTCAAGATATTGAACCTGGCGGGAAAGATACTCGAGGCCGAGCGCCTCAAGCGGCGCACGCGCCAGGACATCGCCATGATACGCGAATTCGGCTATTGCAATGGCATCGAGAACTACTCCCGACACTTCGATAGGCGCCAGCCCGGCGAGCCGCCATATACGCTGCTTTCCTACTTTCCTACGAAGCCATGTTCAGCATGTCAAGGTAAGACCTTGCCACAAAATGGCAGGGTCTCACCTTGCCATATTTGCCGAGGAACATTCCAAGTCGCTGACTTTTTGACGGTTATTGATGAATCGCACGTGACCGTGCCGCAGATAGGCGCGATGCATGCGGGCGATCGTGCGCGCAAGAACATGCTCGTCGAATATGGCTTCCGATTGCCCAGCGCGGTCGATAATCGTCCGCTGACCTTTGATGAATTCCAAGCGCGCGTTGGGCAAACTATCTACACCTCGGCGACACCTTCGGAATACGAGCTATCGCGAAGCGGACCGCCAGCCGAACAAGTGATACGCCCGACCGGGCTTATCGATCCCGAGATTATCGTCCGTCCGATCGTTTCGAGCGATGTTCGACCTACGAGGTCGAACATGACCGACCTACGAGGTCGAACAAGGTACTTAGGACAAGTAAAAGATTTCATCGTCGAAGCAGAAATTGTCAGCAATCGTGGCGCTCGTACCATGGTCACCGTGCTGACGAAAAAGATGGCCGAAGACCTCACACAATTCCTCGTCGAGCGCGGCATCAAGGCGCGTTATGTGCACAGCGACGTTCAGACAATAGAGCGCATCGAGATACTTACCGATTTTCGGAAGGGCATCTTTGACGTGCTCGTGGGCGTGAATCTCTTGCGCGAAGGACTCGATCTTCCCGAAGTCGAGCTCGTGGGCATACTCGACGCGGACAAGGAAGGATTTCTCCGTTCATCGACCTCGCTCATCCAGACGATAGGACGTGCTGCGCGCAACGTGAATGGCCGCGTGCTTCTCTACGCAGACACGATCACGGACTCGATGGAGCGAGCTATCGGCGAAACGAATCGCCGCCGCGCGATACAGCTCGCGTACAACAAAAAACACACCATCACGCCAAAGACGATTGAAAAACGCATTCGCGACATCATCGGCGACATCGAGCGCACGAGAAAACGCGCTATCACCGAGCTGGCGACGATGGATACGAACGCGTATGGCGGCGATAAAAAGAAAGCGCTTAAGGAGAAACGCCGCCAGATGCACGATGCCGCTGACCGGCTCGACTTCGAGACCGCGGCACTTTTGCGCGACGAGATACGTATACTGGAGACAAGGTAATGAGTATGCTCAACATGAAAGAGAATGTCCCGCTTGCCCCGCTTACGACATTTGAGATAGGTGGCATTGCGCGCTATTTTGCCGATGTCAGAACAGAGGGCGATATACGGGAGGCACGTGCATGGGTAAAAGAGAAGCGCGTGCCGCTAATCGTATGGGCGGGCGGCAGCAATGTGCTTGTGCCTGACGAAGGACTCGAGGCGCTCGTCATACGCATTGTGAATGAGACGTCTAGCTTCTCCGGAACAACGCTCGAGGCCGATGCGGGCTGCAATTTGCTCGCGCTCATTCGAGCAGCGGCCGAACGTGGACTCGGAGGCTGGGAGAAGCTCGCAGGGATTCCCGGCACGATAGGAGGAGCTGTGCGCGGCAATGCTGGCGCATTCGGACCGGAGGTAAAGGATTTTGTGGTGGTTGTTCGCGCGATGCACTTCGATAGCGGAGAAGTGCGCGATTTTGACAATGCCGAGTGCGATTTTTCGTACCGCCACAGCTTTTTCAAGGAACACCCCGAGTGGGTCATTCTGCGTGCGTTCTTCAGGCTTCTACCCACAAAGTCAGAAGAAAGCATTCGCACCGTCGAGGAGACAATATCCGAGCGTGAGGAGCGACATATCCAGAACGTGAAAGCCGCGGGCTCGTTCTTCGTGAATCCTGTCGCGCCGAAGGAAATTCAAGAGATGTTTGAAAAGGAGAAGGGGATGAAGGCACGCGAAGGTCGTGTACCCGCGGGATGGCTTATAGAGAAAGTCGGTCTCAAGGGGGCGCGCGTGGGCGGAGCGGAAGCAAGCGTTCAGCATCCGAATTATTTGAAGAACGCTGGTAATGCAACTGCAAAGGACGTACTTGTCCTGGCGCAAAAGATAAAGGATGCTGTGCGCGAGCAATTTGGCATCGAACTTAAGGAAGAAGCCGTGGTACTCTGATTGTTATGACCTTCGAACCGTTCGCTGCCCGCACGCACGAGAAAATGCAGGAGGTATTGATGGATCCGAATGCTTCGGGCCCTGCCGTTCACTATTACATGATCCGCGGCGGCTCCAACAAGCGGAATATTACGATTTGGGAATCTGGCACGATTGGTGGTGAGTACATCAAAGCCTATGGTCACTATCATGTTGATAACCTTCCTGAAACGTATTGGATCATAGGAGGTGAGGGCATCATTCTTCTACAAAAGCTTGCTGATCCGGCGGTACCCGATGTCGTCGAAGAGCTCAAGGCGATCAGAGTCAAGACCGGTGACGAAGTCAAAATACCAGGTAACTACGGTCACCTTGCCGTGAACGTAGGTAAAACCTGGTTTGTAACTGCAGATGACAGCCCTGTTGCCACCAACGATTCAGCGTCTATGCCAACGCACGCAGATTACGAGTCCGTCAAAAAAATGCGCGGCTTTGCATACTATGTTGTGGAAAAAAACGGCGTCCCCGCCCTCGTTGTAAACAAACTCTACAAAGAAATAAGAAACGCTGATCTCGGCGGTCTAAAGACGGAATAGTCGATGTGCTATAGTGCCCGTGCCAACCCCTAGCGCAAAGCGGGGGTCGGAACTATTTATGCCAGACAACAAGAAACCGATAGGAGCAGACAAAATAGTCGTCAAAGGTGCGCGGACTCACAATTTGAAGAACATCAGCGTTGAGATACCGCGCAATAAGATGGTCGTTTTTACCGGACTTTCAGGCTCGGGGAAATCCTCGCTTGCCTTTGACACGATTTTTGCCGAAGGGCAGCGCAAGTATGTGGAGTCGCTCTCGGCGTACGCTCGCCAATTCCTGCGACAAATGCAGAAGCCCGACGTGGATGAGATCTCTGGCCTCTCNCCCGCCATTTCCATCGACCAAAAGAGCCGCTCCAACAACCCTCGCTCCACCGTCGCGACCATTACCGAGATCTACGACTACCTGCGCGTTCTGTATGCGCGCGTGGGAAAGCCACACTGCCTCGTCTGCGGCCGGGAAGTACGTAAGCTCACGAATGAGGAGATCTTGGAATCCGTCATGAATATTGTCGAGTCGGCTCGAAAGATGAAGTCCATGTCAAGGACCGTCCTTGACACAAAACTGACGAAGGGTGTCTCGGCAGCGAAACTGCGCATCCTCTCTCCCGTCGTCGTCGGGCGAAAGGGTGAATACTACCAGCTGCTCTACGACCTTCTCAACAAGGGCTTCGAAAAGGCAGTGGTGGACGGCGAGGAAAAGTCGCTCCGCGAGCGCATCGACCTCAAGAAACACTTCAAGCACTCTATCGACGTGGTCGTCGATGAGATATTCGTATCCGAATTTGCCGACGACCCGAAGGGAAGCCGCGAGCGTGCCGCCGAGGCCATTGAACGCGCACTTCACGAATCAGAAGGATTGGTAAAGATAATGGACGCCTCCGGCGAAAGCCGTATCGTTTCTGCAAAATTCATGTGCGCGTACGACGGCTTTTCGTTCCCCGAGATCGAGCCTCGGCTTTTTTCATTCAATTCCCCCTACGGCGCGTGCCCCGAGTGTAAAGGACTGGGCTCTAAATTCTTCTTCGGTGACGAAGCGTGCGAAGTGTGCCAAGGCTCACGTCTGCGCCCGGAATCGCTTAATGTCTTCCTCGGCCCCGTAAAATCGCCCCAGGGCGACCACGGGGCTGCGAGCGGAATGGATATTGTAAAACTTTCGTCGCTTTCGATAGCGGCTGCGATGGAATTCTTTAAAAAGCTCAAGCTCACGAAAAAAGAAGAAGAGATATCGCGCGTGGTCATTAGGGAAATAACGAATCGTCTGCAATTCATGCTCAACGTGGGCATCGAATACCTCACGCTCGATAGGAAAGCGAATACTCTATCGGGTGGCGAAGCGCAGCGCATACGCCTCGCCTCGCAGCTCGGGAGCGGACTTGTGGGCGCCCTCTACGTCTTGGACGAGCCGACCATTGGCCTCCACCAAAAGGACAATGACCGCCTNATCGAGACGCTGAAGCGCTTGCGTGATCTGGGGAACACAGTCCTCATCGTCGAACACGACGAGGATACGATATTTGCATCGGATTATCTCATCGACCTCGGACCTGGTGCCGGAATTCATGGCGGCACGATCGTTGCATCGGGCTGGCTCGAGGACCTGCTCACTGCCAAGACCCCGAAGGAAAGCAAAGCTTCCTTAGGGGCAGGCGAACAAAAGTCCCGCACATTGCAGTACTTGAGAGGTGAAATAGAGATCGCGATGCCGGAAAAGCGGCGAACGGCCGATCGCGGTAAGCTCAAGATACGCGGAGCAAGTAAGTTTAATATCATTAAACTCAACGTGGACGTACCGCTCACAAAGATCGTAGCCATCACCGGTGTATCCGGCTCCGGCAAGTCCACGTTCCTATACGAAATACTGCACCGCAATCTGCTCGCTCGTTTCGACAAACGGTTTCGAACTGCCAAGACCTACAATGCTGCGGAATTCAGCGGCACGGAATATCTGCACCGCTCTATCCTGATAGACCAAAGCCCCATAGGTCGTACACCCCGCTCCAATCCTGCGACCTACACGGGGGCGTGGACGCACATCCGCGATATGTTCGCCATGAGCGAGGAGGCGAAGGCGCGCGGGTGGGGGCCGGGCCGTTTTTCCTTCAACGTGAAAGGCGGCAGATGCGAAGCATGCCAAGGCAATGGGCTCGTCGCCGTCGAGATGCATTTCCTGCCCACAGTGTATGTGACGTGTGATATTTGCAATGGCAAACGGTTTATGAAAGAAACACTGGAAGTGAAGTTCAAGGGGAAGAACATTCACCAGATACTTTCGATGACGGTCGAGGAAGCATACAAGTTCTTTGAGGACATTCCCGCAGTCGCCGATCGCTTGCAGACGCTCTCCGACGTAGGCTTAGACTATCTGGAACTCGGGCAAAGCGCGACGACGCTCTCTGGCGGCGAGGCGCAGCGCGTAAAGATCGCGTCGGAACTCTATCGCCCGCTTACGACGAAGACCATGTACCTCTTGGATGAGCCAACGGTAGGCCTTCACTACGACGACGTGCAGAAACTCATTGACATATTGCAAAAGCTTGTAGAGAGGGGAAATAGCGTCGTCATCATCGAGCACAATCTCGACGTCTTGAAGTGCGCCGACTACATCATCGACATGGGCCCCGAAGGCGGCGCTGGCGGCGGCAATGTCGTCGCCAAAGGCACGCCGGAAGAAGTGTCAAAAACGGACGGTTCTCATACGGGATATTATCTAAAACGCGTCCTAAGAAAGAAAAGAACCTAATTACCCGCGATACTCGTGCCAGGCTTTGGCTTTCAAGCCATTACCTTTTTGTTCCTCAAGCGCTGCGATAAATGCCTCGGCGAGCTGCCTGTTGGTGATGAGCGGGATGTTCATGTCTATTGCTTTTCTGCGGATGATAAAGCCGTCGGTCGACTCGCCCTGATACGGCTTCGTCGGGATGTTAATTATGAGGTCTAATTTTCCGTTTGTAAGCAGCTCGGAGACGTTCGGGTTTTTCCCAGTACTTATTTTGTAGACCTTCTCACATGCAACGTCGTGCGTCGCCAAAAAGTCGGCAGTACTTTCGGTCGCAAAAAGTTTGAAGCCCATTCGCGAGAGGGTTTGAAGTGAAGGCAAGAGTTTGACTTTGCTCTCATCACCGCCGATGGAAACGAGCACGTTCTTTTTGGGCAAACGGAAGCCGGCGGAGAGCATGGATTTGAGCAGCGCTTCACTGTACGAGTCGCCGAAACATGCGACTTCGCCCGTCGAAGCCATTTCTACTCGCGAAGTGGGATCGGCTCCTTTGATGCGCCCGTATGAAAATTGCGGCGATTTCACGGCCACGTAATCCAATTCCACGGTGCGGTAGTGGCCGGATACGTCTTTGCCCAAGAGTGCGCGGGTGGCGATGTCGATAAAGCTGTGTCCCGTGACTTTCGATACGAACGGGAACGAACGGCTGGCGCGCACGTTGCACTCGATGACCTGCAGGCGATTGTCTTTGGCAATGAACTGCACGTTGAACGGCCCCGTGATCTTGAGTTCCTTGATTATTTTCTTCGTTATCTCTTTGGCGCGACGGATGGTCTCAAGGTACGTGCGCTGCGGGGGTAAGACCACCGTCGCGTCGCCCGAGTGCGTACCCGCGTTCTCGACATGTTCGGAGATAGCATAGATGACGAGCTTACCTTTCTTGGCAACACCATCCACCTCGATCTCTCGCGCATTGTCGATGAATTTCGAAATAACGACAGGATGGTCGGAAGAAACGTCGGAGGCTCTCTTGAGATACTTTATAAGCGCCGCTTTGTCGTATGCGACGCTCATTGCTGCACCCGAGAGTACGTATGAAGGCCGCACCAAGACGGGGTATCCCACGCGTTCTGCCATTGTGACAGCCGCGGCGGTTGTAGAAAGTTCGGCCCATTCCGGTTGGTCGACGCCAATCTTGTCGAGAAGCGCGGAAAATACGTGACGATTCTCGGCTCTGTCTATGTCAAGTGGACTCGTGCCAAGGACGCGGACACCATTTTTGTGCAGAGGCATCGCAAGATTGTTGGGTATTTGACCGCCCGTCGAAACGACGACCCCTTTTGGGCGCTCGAACTCAACGATATCGAGAACGCGCTCCAGAGAGAGCTCATCGAAGTACAACCGGTCCGACTCGTCATAATCGGTCGAGACAGTCTCGGGATTGTAGTTGATCATAATGGTTTCGTGCCCTGCTTTTTTAAGCGTGTGTAGCGCCTGAACGCAGGACCAATCGAATTCCACCGATGAGCCGATTGCGTATGGGCCGCTGCCGAGGACGATGGCACTTTTTTTGGAGGGCGCGACATCACGCTCATCGCCGTGGTACGTGAGGTAGAGGTAATTCGTCTTGGCGGGGAATTCGCCGGCAAGTGTATCTATTTGTTTGATTGAGGGCAAAACCTTCATACGTTTACGCGCCGCCCGCACCTTGCTCTCGTCGGAGTGTGTGAGTGTGGCTATTTGTTTGTCGGAAAAGCCGGCCTTTTTGACTGCGCGCATCGCACTTTGCGTGCGCACGCCACGCTTGATGATGCGTTCCATTTTGACAGTATTGTTGATCTTCTCGAGGAACCACGGATCGATATTGGATAGCTGGTGTATCTTTTTCACCGAGACGCCCTTCCGGAGTGCGCCGAAGATGGCATGGATACGATTCGTCGTCGGATGTTTGATCTCATCCAGAAGGTCCGGTGCCCGCCCCGCCCCGTTAGAAGCATGACTTCTAACGGGGCCAGTTAGATATTTCTGGTCAACTGGATTATTTGTCATCCTTAGAGCCTTTTGCAGCACTTCCTCGAAGCTTCGGCCGATCGCCATCACTTCGCCGACGCTTTTCATCTCGGTGCCAATGCGCGGCGCGGCGCTTTCGAATTTGTTGAGGTCCCAGCGCGGCATCTTAAGCACTAGGTAATCGAGCGCCGGCTCGAAGCACGCGGTCGTGGTTTGTGTGACTGAATTCTTCAACTCCGGCAGCGTGTATCCGAGCGCGAGTTTGGCGGCCACGAACGCGAGTGGGTAGCCCGTCGCTTTGGAAGCGAGGGCGGAGGAGCGGGAAAGACGCGCATTGACTTCGATGACGCGATATTCGCCAGTCTTCGGGTGCAGCGCGTACTGAATGTTGCATTCACCGACGATGCCGAGGTGACGGATGACGCGTATGGCGATCTCGCGGAGCGAGTGGTATTCGCTATTCGAAAGTGTCTGCGAGGGTGCGACCACCATGCTCTCGCCCGTGTGCACCCCCATCGGATCGACGTTCTCCATGTTGCACACGGTGATGCAATTGTCGGCGCGGTCGCGTACGACCTCGTACTCGACTTCCTTCCATCCGCCTAGATACTCTTCTACCAATACTTGGGACACCGAGCGAAAAACCTCTCCGAGTTTCTGTTTCAATTCTGCTTCAGTGCGGACCATGCCCGAGCCCTCGCCACCGAGCGCAAAGCCCGAGCGAACCATGACGGGATATCCGATCTCACGTGCGGCTTTTATCGCTTCGCTCACATTTTCAGTCGCTATGCTTCGAGCAGTACGCACATCGATCTCGTTAAGGCGTTTGACGAAAAGTTCACGGTCTTCAGTATCACGGATCGCTTTGACGGGTGTGCCGAGCACACGCACGTGATATTTCTTAAGGACACCGCTCTTCTCGAGAGCAAGACCGAGGTTGAGTGCCGTTTGTCCGCCAAAAGAGAGGAGAATCGCATCGGGGCGTTCCTTCTGGATGACTTTGAGCGCGAATTCCTGGGTGAGCGGAAGAAAGTACACAGTGTCGGCAAGTTTTTCATCTGTTTGCACTGTCGCAATATTCGGATTCATCAAAATGACGCGGATGGCTTCCTCCTTAAGCGCCTTTATAGCTTGCGACCCCGAGTAGTCGAATTCTCCTGCCTGACCGATCTTGAGACCTCCGGACCCGAGAATTAAAACTTTCTTTGACATTCGCATATCACTTTTTTAAGCTCGCGATGAACTCGTCAAATATCCATGCCGTGTCAGTGGGACCTGGAGTTGCCTCGGGATGGAACTGTACCGAACGCCACGGCTTGGTCTTGTGACGGATACCTTCATTCGAACCGTCGTTGGCATTCACAAACCATTCCTCCCACCCTGTGGGAAGCGAGTCGGCGTCCACAGCAAAGCCGTGATTTTGCGATGTGATGTAGCACCGCTTCGTTCGCGTATCAATGCACGGCTGATTTTGCGCGCGATGACCATACTTTAGTTTGTAGGTTTTCGCGCCAGCGGCAAGCGCGAGGAGCTGATTGCCAAGGCATACGCCAAGTATCGGTTTGCCTTTTTTCATCGCACGGCGGATATTCTCTATCGTCTTCGCACACATCGTCGGGTCGCCGGGGCCATTGGAAAGGAGGAGTCCGTCATACCGTTCTTTCGAAAAGTCGTAGTCCCACGGAACGCGGACGACTTTGGCTCCGCGTGAAAGAAGCGAGCGCACGATGTTCTCTTTCATGCCACAATCC
>C687J35174_10011659_pt1 | contig 10800 bp, 2 predicted proteins | sample RifCSPhighO2_01_FD_35174 | JGI IMG/M metagenome (IMG submission 35174) | reverse complement strand
TGAAGATCAAGATCGATTGAAGAAGCGTTAGCGATGACTGATGCGTCATCGGTCCCGTCATAGAACAGGCAGTTATCGATAAAGCAGTCACTTTTTGTTTTCCAGGTTGGTTCTCCGGCGTCTATTGTGGATTCCCCGCCCAATAATAACCGGTTGTAATAAACGTCTGTGCCGTCGGAATAAAGATAGTCAATTCCGTAGGTAGAATAAGATGGATTATTTAAATAACTCCATCGAGCTTTGACATCCTGCAAAGCCCCATGTTCTTCCAAAAGCGTCTCCCCGCTCCAGGTGCTTCCGTTATATTTGTCAAAGACTATATTATCCTGATCGTCTTCGTAGAAAATGTAAACATTACTACCATCAACTGCAATTGACGGTTCATTGCCGACTTTAGAATTTGTCACATCCGAAGTCCATGTCGACCAAGCGTCAGCGTCGTTATGTTTAGCTAAAGTAATATAATCATCAGTTCCGTCTTCGTCAACATAACCAATCCAGGTATTACCGGATGAGTCTATACCAATGCTTGTATTAAATATTCCTCCGATTGCGTTAATATTTGTATCTACATCTTGCTTAGTGAATGTTGCTGGATTATTGGCATCACCTACTGCAGCGGTTAGATCGGAGTCTGCTTCATTTATATAACTAATTTCAGGTATATCTGAATCATCATTAATTGTAATATCAGCTAAACTACCTAAATTTAAAGAACTCCCCGACTCTACTGTAATGGGATCCCAAGTGCCACCGATACGATTTGAATATATTAAATCCGTATCAGGACCCGGGTTGGTGATAGATTGACGAACCATATGAGGAATATTATTTGAGTCTATAGCGATTGCAAGAGAATCGCCAATATCTGTTCCATCACTCAGAATTGATTCTTCTGTACCAAATTGTCCTGTTGACGTATTAAATGTTTGATAATTATTTTGAGTATTTGTTGTTTCGTCCCAATAGGTCATATGTATTGTATTATTACTATCAATAGCTCCTAGAAAGTCTCCGTTGTTATAGCAGGACGGATTATCTGCGCTGTCCAATTCACTCCACGAATTGCCGTTGTCTAATGATTGCCAAACTTCGCAACTCCCTCCGTCATTAAGAAGGGCATAAATTTTTCCGGTAGANGATCTTAACAGTCTCCGATTACTTCCATGTATTGCACCAAAATCGCTCGCATTATCAATATTGGTTTGGCTTCGGCGGATAAAAAAATAGTCCCAATAGAAATCTGTCCCGTCGGAGAAGAGATAATCGATCCGATTNGCGCCAAAATTATTCCATTCAAAACTCCATTTAGCTTTGACGTCCTGAAAATCTACTCCAGTTCCAGGAGTCTGCAATACTGTTTCACCACCCCAATTAGTTCCATCATAGACGTCGTAAACAATTTTCTGGTCAGTCGAATCTTCCGCATAAAAAACGTAAATATCCGAAGATCCGGCAATTGCAAGAATGGGTTCAAACGCAAGGTCATTTGTCCCTGCAGCTGCATTTTTATCGGTATTTATCGTCCAGCCCGTAGTCCAAGTTGCACCGGTGTGTTTAGCTAAAGACAAAGTACTGTCAGAGTCAATATATGAAAGCCAGGTATCACCGGTTAGAGTATCGACACCTAATGAGGTATGTTGCGTTCCTCCCGTGTCTGATACACTATCATCTACAGTGTGGGAAGTAAAAGAAGTGGCATCATTAAGGTTGCCGACTTTGGCAACAAGATCATCGAGAGACGAATCAATATATGAAATTTCCGCTATATTTTCGTCATTTATAGTAATGTTGGATGTACGATTGGCAGAGCTTGTTATCTGAATTGGAGTCTTATTCCATACACCAGCAGTAACGCCGGAAATGCGGTTGGAATAGTCTAAATCAGAACCAACTGCTGTCGGGTCAACCATCAAAACATGCGGCTGATCATTGGAATCTATTGTTAAATTCAAGAATAAATATGTGTTAACTGGCGTAGATACTGATGTAACAGTCTCCTCTGTCCCAAATGTACCGCTACTGAAGGTGTTGTATCGTACGTACGCTGTTGAGGAAACGTTTTCAGTATAAATGAAATGCAGTTTATCCGTAGAATCAATTCCTGCTCCAATTGGACTGACAGCGAACGAGCCCGGAGAATTTGCTGTATCTTGTTCTTCCCAATTATAACCATCAGAAGACATCCAAACCTCGATAGCAGTATCATTCCGCAGTACAGCATACAAATTTCCATTTTTAGCCCTAAATAATATTCTGGCTGTCGAAGCAGTATATCCTCCAAAATTTGTCGCGTCATCAACGTTATGTGCTCGGAGATCGACATAACTCCAATAAATATCCGTCCCGTCGGAGTAGAGAAAGTCCATCAGCCACGGTTCGTGGAAATTGTATTTGGAGTAGCGGACTTTTGCATCTTTAAAATCGACTCCACCTCCGGGAGTTGCAAGAATAGTTTCACCCAACCAATCCGAAGTTCCGCTGTCGTAAACATCATAAACTATCTTCTGGTCTGTGGAATCCTCCTGATAAAAAACAAAAATTGACTTTCCGATAATTGAAAGTGAGGGTTCAAAACCGACGTTGCCGGTACCCAAGGTGGAATCACCGTCAACTATTGTCCAGGATGTCCAAGCCGCTGAGTCGGCATGTTTTGCCAGGGTAATATTATTTGAAGCGGTAGCGTCTTTATAAACAATCCATGTATTTCCGTCACTGTCAATACCAATTGAAGATCCCATTATATCTGCACTGCTATTTACTACCGTATCAACATCTTTAAGTGTGAAAGAAGAGGCGTCATTTTGATCACCCACAGCTGCGGTTAAATCGCTATCGTTAACATTAATGTAGGAAATTTCAGCTATATTATCTTCGTTTATGGTAATGCTGATTTGAAGTAAAATTCTATTCAAAAATTCTTCTATTCCAACCGGAGTTGAATCCCACGCGCCTCCTACCCGATTGCTGTATTCGATTCCTTCGTCATTAATAATAGTTGCCGCAACAACATGAGGAATATTATTAGCATCAACCTCAATTGCCATATCACCGGGAAAATCCAGGCTTGTAACTGATTCCTCTGAACCAAACTGGTCAGTTGGTGTGTCATAGGTAATATATTTAACAGTAGATGTAGCATCGTCCTCATAGATTAAATGGAGGTCATTATTGCCGTCGATCGTGAGAGCTATATTTTCGGTCGTATTGCAGGCCGGATTATCACTGGTATCCTGTTCTGTCCATGATGAACCATCCGATGATTTCCAGATTTCACAGCTTCCGCCGTCGTTTATAAATGCATAAAGTACACCTCCAGAAGTTTGAACAATTTGTCTACCCTCGCCGGGCAATACTCCCGGATTTCCGGCATCGTCGATTTTGACATTGACTGTGCCAGAGCGGGTGGAGGAGCCTTCGGACTCGGAAGATCCACTCTCGCCTTCGGAATAAGAGCCTCCCAGAGTGGCATTGTTTTGATTGGATGAACTGTCATAAGAAGTTGTGCCGTAGGCTTCGTCAAACTTGAGGTAAAGCGCGGGAGACGGTCCTTTTTCCTCGGACGCCGGGCTGTAACCGCCGGAGGGGCTTAGAGTCGATTCGCTGAACTGGGCTGTCTCGGTACCGTTGACTGCCAAAGGGTTGCCGTAGTAGTGATAGACGATCGTCGTGCCGTTAAATACTTTTGGCATTAAGACGTAGTAGTCGGTTGAGGCAGTATTACAGGCTCCTCCCGCTGAATCTAGATAGTAGCGAAGCTTTTTACCGTTAAAGTCGGTGAATCGGCTGTCGCCGCAGTCGGACTGCATTTTGCCAGCAGTTATCAGGGTAGCCGTATCGATGTCAAATTTGACTTTTTGGTCGGTGACCTCGGCATTGTGGGTGATAGTCAGGGAGACTCGGTATTTCCAGGCATCGTCAAACCAGACTGCCTCGCTGCCTTTGGCGAAGTAGAAATAGAAAACAAAGACTCCGATTAATATAATTAGAAAACTGCTCAGATACAAAAATAAATTTCGGACTAACGACTTATGAGACGATCGTCTCATAAGTCGTAATTTGTGATCTTCGTTTGGCGTCGAAATGTCAAAAAATGTCATATTATTTTTTATATTTTTCCATAAGACTTTTAACCCATTGATCATCTTGTTTTTCCTGTGAAAAGTAGGGATCTTTTTCTTGCAGAGATGATATTAATCGTCGTAATAAATAGTCGGTTTTATTGATTAGTTCTATAAACATTTCAAAAGTCAGGCGCTCAGCTTGCAGGATATGAAGTGGAGGGTAATCAGTACCGATGAGTTCTCTAAGAGGAGATTTAGAGGAATTTTTAAAGGATCCTTTAAAGGGGTTTCCTTTAATATCTCCCTTAATTTCTCCTATAAATCTGGCTCTGTTTTGTTTTTGACTTCTGCGACCTATGAATTCTTTAAATTCTTTTAAATCTATTCCTGAGTCTTTTAAGTTAGATCCTGAATACGATTTCAAAAACCCGTCCTCCAGCATCCTGTAAATATCTCCTCTGATTTCTTCCAAACTTCCTTGAGTAAATCCTAAGAAATCTAAGTATTCCTTAGTTGTTGGTCTTTTCCAACCTTCTTCCAAGGTTGAAACTGCTGAGCGAGACGCGTCGTTAACTTGTCTTTTTAATCTATATTCGCCGGTCGGCAAAGTATTGGTAAGCTTTCTTATTAGAATTCTTAATAAAATAAGGTTTGACCAGGGTGCAAGATATCTATAACCTTCCGGGTCTTTCCATTGTCTTTTAGTTTTAAAATCTAGGGGATACATAGTTGTATTTTTAATATGTAAATGCCTGGTGGACGCTACTGTTAAACCACTTGCCGTGGCGCATGAGTTGTTCGAGGGTAGGCGATGCTGCTCCTCCCGAATCAAACTTTATTTCGGCCGCCATACCCATCCAAACTGAACTTGTGGTTATTGTTGAGGACGCAGTAGTTTCGAATGCATCACCTCTGTATTGAGTTTCAAATGCGCGGGCAGGAGTGCCTAATGCCAAATCATCTGCCTCGGTCCAATTTGTGCGTGGCGCGGTCGCTTCGTTAACATCGTGAGCAAAAGCTGCAATTGGTCTGTTATTGGAGTTGCCAGCTGCATTTAAGGTTACAGTTGCACAATCGGTCCCGCTGCATGTACCTGTGTTGGTTTGGGTTTGGACGAAAGCTGCTGCAACACCACCGGATAAATCTACACCAGTGGCATAAAAGACTGATACGGCTTGTGTTGTTTGAGTATTTCCGGCATAGTCAAGTGTAATTGAACCAGAGGAGGAGCCGGAAGCATTTGCTCCAAATAATGTAATTGCTCTAAATGTACCTACTTTATAATTGGCAATTTGAGTCCAAGTAATACTGTTACCGGTGACTGTAGGGACATTATTTCCGGCACCTTCACGGCTAAAGACGAATAGAATGATAAGTCCGCTTGATGGCGGAGTCCAACTTGTAGATGTGAAGGATGTTGCATCGGTTGTAGAATTTATATCTGGAGTATCATCATCAGTAAAAGAGATTGCGTCGGCGGCTAACTGCCAGCGGCGGGATTCGGAGAAGATGATTGATTCATTGTTCCATTGTTCCATTGTTTCATTGTTGAGAATTGCTGATGACGTTGCATCAACTGCTAATTGTTGATTGTTAATTGTTGAACCTCTAAACTGCAGGGGTCCGAGGAAATAGAGTTGAGGGCTGATCTGCGGGGCTTTGAAGTTGTAACCGATGTCTATTTTTTCGCCTTTTTTAATGTCAACTTCCCAAGTTATGATCTGTACGGTTTCCGGATTCGTAACAAATGACGAGGCATTAAGATAGGGCAGGGGATTGATTTTGCCGTAATAACCGTTATTCTGATTATTATCGTTGAGTTTTATTCCGAAATGAAGATGGGGGCCGGTCGAGAGTCCGGTTGATCCGGAAAGTCCGATTTTATCACCAGCCGAAATAATCTGATTCGGTTGAACCAAGAACTCACTCAGATGGCCGTAATAACTTTTACCCCAACCGTGTTCGATCATGACTGTGTTTCCATAAGGCCTGTCTCCGGTAAAATAAACTTTACCTCCATCGACAGCGTAGATGGTTGTTCCTTCGGGTATGGCATAGTCCACTCCGTCATGACCCTTGAGTCCTGCCGCCTGATAGAGGGTTCTTAAGAGCGGATCTTCTACCTCTTCACCAAAATCATTGGTCATNGGGTATTCTCCGCTAAAGGGACCGGCTAAAGAAATGCCCGAATCTAAGATCCCGCTTTTGGCACGGTTGCTCTCGACAATTTTTGTCTCTTTAAAAGGTACGGCTCCATCAAGCGGCGTAATGACAAAGTCGGAAGGAACAATTTCTCTAATTTCTCCCCGGAAGTCGTCGTTAGCCAAAATGGATATTTTGACCGGATAGGTCTTGGGCGGATAGATACGGGTTGCCGACTGTCTCTCAATGTCAAAAGGCACTTCGGCGCGCACTTCAAACGAGTCGTCAATCGAGAATGACCCTTTTTGGGTGGTGGCCGAAAGCGTCAAAGAGTATTTCCCCGGATTAACGGTTAGATATTCAGCTTCATAATCGGGGCGGGTTGTGTAGTCGTGGATTTTACACTCCGGATTGACTTTTATTTCCCCGGAATCAGTCGTCAATCTGGTTTGGTTCCCGGAGGGATCATAAATTTGCAGATCAACTTTTGCATCGCAGACCATCATACCGGTCTCGTCTAAAACAGCCAGGGACAGTTTGGCGGTTTCCTGCGGTAGATAGATTGATTTATTAGTATTAATCGCCAGAACTCCCCAAGTGAAGTCTTGGGTCGATACGTTACCTTCGGGATCGGTGATCTTTAAGCTGTAGCGACCCGGCCTCAGCTGTGGCGGCGGCAGTATCTTGATAACGGTCGGGTCAACGTCATGGACCACCTCTGTTTGTATGGGGATCTCACTGGCATTTCTATTTAAAAGGCTGAAATTTGTGTCCTGGGTTGTCGTGTTCTCGACGACAATGGTAACTCCTTCGTCGGCTCTAAAATTGACTTTGCTTAATTTTTTTATTTTAGTTGGTAATTTAATTCTCGCAGAAGAGTCTACCCGGGATCCGGGACTGTCAAATATTAATTGTCCCGACAAATTATCTAGATTATCTGAAATTGCGAAATCTTGTTGGGCCGAAGAAGCGGATATCTGTTCATTTTGTTGTTGCGTGTCCTGATTAACACTGGCTGGTGTGGGGAAGGGTGTTGGAGTTTGGCTGGGATTTTCTAAAACTGGAGTTGCAGAGGAAGAGGCATCTTGGGCAAAGGTGGTTGTAAAATAAAAAGGAAAAAATAAAAAGGAAAAAGTGTGAGAAAAAAATAAAAATAAAGTGAGAATAATTTTTAGTTTTGACTTTGCGTTTTTACTTTTTAGTTTTAACATATTAATTTATAAAATTTAAAATGCTGCCAAATAATTTAGGGTTATATCACCAACTTGAACGTAATTACCCGTTGCTTTTGCGTACATCTTGAGATAGATGACTGCGGTTTCGCCTGCCGCATCCCAGTCGGGGCTCGTTCCAAAAGTGCAAACACCGGCATTGTCGTCCAGCTCACAGTCGTCGATAGTTAAGGTAGTCCAGGTTTTGGCAGTGCCTGAAGCTTGAGCTGTTTTTTGAACTACCGGTTTACTGGCGTCGTCAGCCGGATGATAGATAGTTACATCCAGCTTATTGGTATCGTTGGTTGTAAGATTGGTATTGAAATCGATCTGCAGTGCATTTGAGGTTGTCCAGGCGCTAAAGTTTGAGGGTAAGGTAATCCGTGCAATTACTTGATAGTCTTGGAGAGAGCTTTGAGTCGAAGACCACTCATAATAGGTGCGGAAATTGGCAGAAGGTGAGGCGTCCGAAGTCATACTGCCATTAGTTGTGGCTGAACCGGAAGCGGTAATTGCAGCTCCATCATATTCTGGAGAATAAATTTTTTTGATTGTTGGTCTTTTTGAGCCGGCGTACAGTAAACCGGTGTTTGATCCGGAATTTAGATTTATAGCAACATAGTCCGTTGCGTCCCCGACTGTGATTCCGCGGTCCCAGCCGGTTCCAACTGAGAGAGCGTACTCTGTGCCTGAGCCTGCCGATGCCAGATCGGCAATTTTTATACCGTTTAAGCTGCCGGAGCCGATCGCGGTTGAGTTAACCAGAATTCCGCTGCTGGTGATATTGCTGGCCGCGCCGGAAGTAAGAGTGTTGACTTCTACACCGTTCCATCTGCAGTCACCTCCGGAACAACCGGTGACCGTAGGAGCGGAGATATGGATCGGAACTATATCTTTTGTTCCGGTTGATCCGGTAGTATTAATCGTTGAGGAGACATTTAATCCTCTTACTTCGGAACTTCCTGAGGTGTTAGATGATGTATCAGTTAGGCTGATATTTGCCAGGTTTCCATTTTGAGTAGTGGTGTGAGTGTAGGTCCCTGAAATGCTGATTCCTGATCCTGTAGTTATTCCGCTTGAGGGACCGGTGAAGTTGATACCGGTTCCCGACGTTAGAGCCGTTGCCGATATATTTAATCCGGTACCACTGGTTAGACTGTTGATGGTTGCCTGAATTCCGGTTCCGGTACTGACTGACGAGTCGATTACTACCGTTCCCTGATTGTAGGTTTTTAGCGTTAGGTCTGAAGAATTAAAAGTTTCACCGGCTTGGATATAGAGGGGGGCAGCGGACTTGATATAGGAGGCGGTTGGATTGGTGAAATTAATATCATAGGCTATTGAGACATCCCCGGGTGCGGTAAAGGATGCCGGGATACTGGTAGTTGCCAGAGTTTCAGATACTGAAAATAAGGACGATCCGGCATCGGTGATGTTGAATAAATTCCCAGTCGTAGTTCCGCTTGAGCCGATATTGATAGTGAAGAGGTCGCCGGTTGCGGTAGTTGATGAACCAGGCGACCAGTCGAAGTTCGCTAATTTTCCGGACGTAAGTGCTGTGGAGGTTGCAGCTACGTTAATCATTGTTCCGGAAGTCAGGTAGTTTGCCGAGTACGGTGTAAAAAGAATTTCTGCGGATGCCGTCGATGTGCCGCCAAGTGCCAGAGCTTGATTGTCAGCATCAAGATAAGGATATAAAAGTCCGCACCAGCTAGTATCGGTTCCAAGTGCACCGTCACAGGTTTTATCTTCCCAAAGTAGAGAAGTACCGTCTGGACCAACCGGACCGGTTGCTCCTGTAGGGCCGGAAGGACCTGAAGCACCAGTAGATCCGGTTGACCCCGTAGGCCCGGTCGGGCCTGTAGTTCCGGATGATCCAGTTGCCCCGGTTGGTCCTGTTGGACCTGTTGTTCCACTAGATCCGGTTGCCCCCGTTGGTCCGGTAGGACCGCTACCTCCGGTTGCCCCGGTAGGACCCGTTGGACCCGAACTTCCCGTACTTCCGGTTGCCCCGGTTGGTCCTGTTGGACCGCTGGCGCCGGTTGAACCAGTAGATCCGGTAGGTCCTGTTGGACCACTGCTTCCTGACGCACCGGTAGCACCTGTTGGCCCGGTCGGGCCTGAGGCACCAGATGATCCAGTTGCCCCTGTTGGGCCTGTGGGACCCGAACTTCCCGTACTTCCGGTTGCTCCCGTAGGACCTGTTGGACCACTGGCGCCGGTTGAACCGGTAGCACCTGTTGGCCCGGTCGGGCCTGAGGCACCACTGGATCCGGTTGCCCCGGTAGGACCCGTTGGTCCTGAGTCTCCAGTTGATCCGGTGGCACCGGTTGGTCCGGTAGGACCGCTACCTCCGGTTGCCCCGGTAGGTCCTGTCGGACCGCTGGCGCCGGTTGAACCGGTTGCTCCGGTAGGACCTGTAGGACCACTGCTTCCTGACGCACCCGTTGCTCCCGTTGGCCCGGTAGGTCCTGATGAACCGGTTGCCCCAGTCGCCCCGGTTGGTCCTGTTGGTCCTGAGTCTCCAGTTGATCCGGTAGCACCTGTTGGCCCGGTAGGCCCGCTACCTCCGGTAGCTCCGGTAGGACCTGTAGGACCACTGGCGCCGGTTGAACCGGTTGCTCCGGTAGGACCTGTGGGACCACTGCTTCCTGATGCACCTGTTGCTCCCGTTGGCCCGGTAGGTCCTGTGGGACCACTGGATCCGGTTGGCCCGGTAGGACCCGTTGGTCCTGAGTCTCCAGTTGATCCGGTAGCACCGGTTGGTCCGGTAGGACCGCTACCTCCGGTTGCTCCGGTGGGGCCTGTNGGACCCGAACTTCCCGTACTTCCGGTTGCTCCCGTAGGACCTGTTGGACCACTGGCGCCGGTTGAACCGGTAGCACCTGTTGGCCCNGTGGGGCCTGAGGCACCACTGGATCCGGTTGCCCCGGTAGGACCCGTTGGTCCTGAGTCTCCAGTTGATCCGGTAGCTCCTGTTGGTCCGGTAGGACCGCTACCTCCGGTTGCTCCGGTAGGNCCTGTCGGACCCGAACTTCCCGTACTTCCGGTTGCTCCCGTAGGACCTGTTGGACCACTGGCGCCGGTTGAACCGGTAGCNCCTGTTGGCCCNGTCGGGCCTGAGGCACCACTGGATCCGGTTGCCCCGGTAGGACCCGTTGGTCCTGAGTCTCCAGTTGATCCGGTGGCACCGGTTGGTCCGGTAGGACCGCTTGGTCCTGCTCCTCCTCCTTCTCCAGCTCCACCCGTTGGACCAGTAGGTCCTGTAGACCCTGTTGCTCCGGTGGGGCCTGTGGGACCCGAACTTCCCGTACTTCCGGTTGCTCCCGTAGGACCTGTTGGACCACTGGCGCCGGTTGAACCGGTAGCACCTGTTGGCCCGG
>C687J35174_10011656_pt1 | contig 10802 bp, 16 predicted proteins | sample RifCSPhighO2_01_FD_35174 | JGI IMG/M metagenome (IMG submission 35174) | reverse complement strand
TCAGCTCTCAGGGTCTGGAGTGGTAAGCTACCCTGCTCAAGATGCTCTGTTCTGGCTATATCGTTGCCGTCTAATCTTCCTCCAATTGCAACCTTTGCTCCTTTAATATCCCTATTGCTCATAATTTTTGCCAATGACTGCTTTATCACTCTTCTATACGGAAGTCTTTTTTCAATCTGTTCGGCCATCTGTTCAGCCATTATAGTTGCTGATGCTTCCGGGTTTTTGTATTCTTGAATATCAATTCTTATGGCTGTCTTACGTTTTATTATCTTGGCAATCTCAAACTTAACATCCTCTATCCCAGTGCCACCCCTGCCTATTATAAGACCTGGTCGAGCGGTAAATATAGCTATGGCCAAAACGTCTGGGCTGCGTTCTATTTCCACCCTATCAACGCTCATATTTTTTATCTTTTTAGACAAAAAATTCCTTATAGCAACGTCCTCCTTCAAAAATGAAGGATAGTTTTTTAAATTAAACCATCGGGATTTCCAATCCTTGTTAACTGATAGTCTAAATGATGTTGGTGATATTTTATGTCCCACTATGAATGTTTAATTGCTAATTTGCCGATAATGCTAGCCTACAAAAATATTTATAAATTAACATTATTTGCACGTTGGCAATTTAGATGGCTTTTCTTCTAAACAACCTCTTGCCCAATCCCTTAAGTGTTCCGCTTTTCTTACCTATTTCCTTCTTAACTTCCGGCCTTTTAACTCCTCCTGTTTTTATTATTTTTTCAGACTCACCCTCCTCAACTTTATCTAATTCTGATTCTGGCTTAATCTCTTGCTGTTTCTTGTTTATAGATTCTGCCTTTAGTCCAGGTACTTTTTCTTCAAGAATTATTTTTATATGTGAGGTTTTCTTTTCAATAGGTGACGCCATGCCAAACCCCTTAGGTCTAAATCTCTTAAGCTTCTTGCCTTCATTTACTATTATTTCCTTTATAAAAAGATTGTCCTTAACCAGACCCAAGTTATTGTGAGCATTGGCAATAGCCGAGTCAATAAGTTTGGACAAATGCGCAGATGATCTCTTGGCAAGATAATCAAGCTGGTTTTTAGCCGCAAAAGCATCCATGCCCTTTAAGGTCATGGCAACAAGCCTAACTTTCCTCGGGGCTATTCTTAAGTTGTTTAGTGATGCACTGATTTGCATATTATTTTAATTTTTAGCTTTTATCTGTTTCTACTTTTGAAGCCTTGGCTGCATCAATTTCCTTTTGTTTGGCGGCTGCCTCTATCTCTCTTTGCATCTTGCCTCCGTGCCTGCTGAATTTACGCGTCGGTGAAAACTCTCCTAATTTGTGCCCTACCATGTCTTCGCTTATCAAAACAGGTAAGTGCAGCTTGCCGTTATGGACTCCGAAAACATAACCAACCATTGTCGGCACTATTGTAGAAGCTCTCGCCCATGTCTTAATCACCGTCTTGTCGCCAACCCTAAGTCGGCCGACCTTTTTCATCAGTTTTTCGTCTACATATGCGCCTTTTTTTATACTTCTTGACATAGTTTTATTTAACTTATATAGTATTTATTAGTTTTTTACAAGTCCGGAGAGGTTACATGCTCTGCAGAAGATGTCTTATGTCTTATTTAGTTCTGATAATTCCCAGCTACCTTGTAGCCATGGCCACAATTTTATACTTCTGGCCAGAAAAACTCAGTTTTATTTTGGGAGCTGCATTTCTTGCTGCAATTTTTATCAGAATCTCTCGAAGATCCCTAAAAAGTAAGTGCAGATTCATCAACCATCAGGCAAAGACCTGATTTTTTTATTTTCAAAAACTAGCGCAGTCATGGTGCCTTCTGGGAATTCCAAAATTGTGAATTGCTTGGTCGGTTTTTAGTATAATTTTATTTACTGAAAACCGAATTCACAATCTTGAAATAGTGCAGTCTGCCGCTGGAGCAGACGGAACGTTCTCAGAAGGCACTATGACATAGCTATTTCTTACGTCTCCTGACAATAAACTTACTCGACTTCTTTTTCTTTCTCCTTGTCTTAACTCCCAATGCCGGCTTACCCCATGGTGTCTTAGGATGCTTCAATCCAATCGGCTGCCTACCTTCACCTCCACCGTGCGGATGGTCCACTGGATTCATCGCCGTTCCTCTGACCTTGGGTCTCCTACCAAGATACCTGGCTCTACCTGCCTTGCCAAGAACTATCGAACTGTGTTCAGCATTAGACAACTGTCCAATTGAGGCCATTACATTTCCATTAAATCTACGGACCTCAGACGACGGCAATACAACCTGGACATATTCTCCCTCATGAGCCAAGACAGTGGCACCGCCCCCAGCTGATCTTATGAGCTGCCCGCCTCTGCCTGGTTGAATTTCTATATTATGCACGACTGTTCCCTGCGGTATGTTTTTGAGTTTCATTCTATTTCCAGGCTCCAAATCAGTTTTTTCTGAAAATATTACGCTACCTCCAACCCTCATGCCCTCCGCCGCTAGAATATAACTCTTTGCACCATCAACATAATGTAGACGCGCTATTCTCACGGTACGATTTGGGTCATATTCTATGGAAAACACCTTGGCGGGAATATTAACCTTAACCTGTTTGAAATCAATTTGTCTAAACAATCTCTTAACCCCCGAACCTCTGTGACGAGAAGTTATTCTCCCCTGATTATTCCTACCAACGGCACGCCTAAAACCACCTGTCAAAGACTTGAGCGGATCCACATTAGACAGATTGGAAAAATCATATCCAATCATCTGTCTTCTTCCCGGAGTTGTAGGTTTGTATTTCTTAGTCATTTATAAAAATTTTATATTACGCAGCTATATCTATCTTGCTGCCTTCTTTTAGGGTCACCAGTGCCTTTTTAAATCCTGGTTTGTGACCTATGCGTCTACCAGTCATCCTGATTTTAGCTTTGCCCCTGGAAATTCTTACCTTGGAAACACGGACTTCATATAAACTCTCGACTGCTGTTTTAATTTTATTTTTGCTTGCACCATCAGCAACCTTAAAAATGTATTGATTTTGGCTTGATACCATTGTCGCTTTTTCAGTAATATACGGGGCCAGTATTACAGAGTAAGACAAAGCATCTCCACCCTCAGGCAACTTTGGACCACTGGCAACAGAAACAGCGTTTTCACCAACACTGTGGTCTCCTTTGGATGATTTATTTTCTGTTTTGTTTTTGCTGAATAAAGACATTGTTTTATATTTTATAAGTTTTCTCTATTACTGGCACGGCATCTTTTAATAAAATTGTATATTTGTTAACCAATAAATCCTTAACATTCAGGCTGTCTGCTGAAACAATATTCATGAATGACAAATTATTAAGAGCTCTCAAAACATCTTTGTTTTGACCTGGCATAACCAAAAGTATCGAATCGCTCTTGTTTTTGCCAGACCTGTAACCGTCCAGCTTGCCTGATATGTTTTTTATAGCCTTAACAGCAATATTAGTTCTTGGCACTTCAAAATTAAGATTATCCAGCATCATAAATTCCTTGTCCTTGATCTTGCTTGAAAGAACCATAAACAATGCTGATCGCCTCATTTTCTTATTTATCTTCTTACTAAAATTCCTCTCCTTTGTTGGTCCAAATGTCACACCGCCACCCTTCCATATCGGAGATCTAATAGAAGCATGCCTCGCTCTTCCGGTACCCTTTTGTTTCCATGGCTTCTTGCCACCGCCACGAACCTCACCACGGCCCTTTGAGTGAGCTATTACTTGTCTTGAATTAGCCACCTGCGCATCTAAAACTTGCTTAACCAAAGAGTGATCCAGCTTCAAACCAAAAATTTTGTCGGATAAATCGACATTCCCAATAATTTCACCTGATTGGTTATACAAACTTACCTGCATAGTAAATAGTAAATAATTTAAATTTTTTGTATCTCCAATAGTGTTCCCTTTCTTCCAGGAACAGCACCTTTCAATGCCAGTAGATTGTGCTCCTTATCTACGGTTACAACTTTTAATCCTCTAGTTGTCATCCTCACACCGCCCATACGGCCAGCCATTCTAGTGCCTTTAAGTGTATGCTGAGGGAATCTCTGACCAATTGATCCAACATGTCTAAGCACATGGTGATGACCATGACTGGCAGGCATACCGTGAAAACCATGCCTTTTGACTGCTCCTTGGAAACCTCTGCCCTTGGTCAACCCGCTTACTTTTACCACATCTCCAACGCTAAAAGAAGTGACATCTATTTCATCTCCCCTATTTTTCTCTTTGATAGATTTAGTTTCACGAAGCGTTTTAAATGATTTTAAATTCTTGAGGTGGCCAGCCTTGGGTTTATTGGCATTCTTTTCATGCGCAAATCCAACCTGTACTGCTTCATAGCCATCCTTATCTTTGAGCCTAACCTGAGTAACGGTTACAGGTCCCGCCTCAATCAAAGTAACCGGCACCACCGTACCGTCTTCATTAAATAATTGAGTCATACCAATTTTTTTTCCAAGAATGAAACTCATGGTAATTAAAACACCGGTTTCAGCCGGTGCCCAAAGCACGACCAAACCGAAAATATTTTATAGTCTCAAATTTTGTTCAACAAAATTTGCATTAAAATTATATGCAGCCTCAACTCACAGAAAGCGAAGCCGCAAACATAAGCAAAGAAATTTATTCCATACTCATGTTTATGGCACGCTCCGCCGATTCTAATTTTTTAATTGGCGGAGTACACGCAACACCTTATTTTTTTAAAAACGACCCCAACTACCTAGAAAAAAAGATTTTTATATCAATCAGGGCACCATCTGGCTTCCGCTTGATGCTAAGAGCAACTCTTGAACCGGGTAAGAAATATTGAACACTTTCATTGCCGTTGCCATCCTTTCCAAGAAGTTTCTTAGATTCATAATACTTTTTTTCAATAAAACTAGCAAAATCTCCAAAACCTTCTTCACCTAACTTATGTCCAGCAGCAGCCCAAACATCAATATTTGAGCCAATATATCCCTCATTTCTACTTAACTCTAACAATTCTGCCATAAGTGGCAAAAATTTCTTACCAGAATCAACTTCCTCAGCTCTAGTTTCTGCGTGTCGCAATCTTTGCGCAAGTTCTGATACTTTTTCAAGTTGCTTCTTAACCTCCGTATCTTCATCAGAACCGCCAATATCTCTAAGTATCTGCAAATTAGCCACCTCTAAACCCATCAGGCCGTAAAGTTCTTTACCGATAAATCTATCCCTTTGTCTTATAGCCTCATCATGATCCCTAGAGATAGACTCATTTCTCTTAACATCTTCTTCCTCAGTTCTTAACTCAGCTATCCCTGGCATATCTGATTTTGGAACTTCACTACTCATATTATATAAACTAGACCGCAGTAAATTAATAATTGGGATTACATCTTAATCTCAATATCTACTCCTGCTGGTAAATTAAGATTCATTAAGGAATCTATAATCTTAGAATTCGGGTTGGAAATATCTATCAAACGTTTGTGAACACGCATCTCGAATTGCTCTCTAGAATTCTTGTCTATGAATGTCGAACGATTGACAGTGTACTTATGGGTCTGGGTAGGCAAAGGCACAGGACCATTCACCTGGCCACCATTTCGCTCAATAGTATCAACGATCTGCTTAGCAGACTTGTCTATGATCTTATTGTCATACGCTCTCAACTTAATTCTTATGCGCGATGACGGTTCTTGCTGTTTTTCTTTTTTAGTAGCCATTTATAATGTGCTGGGGAACTAAAACCACGACGCTTTGCGTCGTGGTCCAAGATTATGCGTTTATTTTGGTTACAGCTCCTGCACCTACAGTTTTGCCGCCTTCCCTAATGGCAAAACGCTGCTTTTCCTCCATAGCGATAGGAGCAATGAGCTTAACTTTAACACTTACTGTATCTCCAGGCATAACCATTTCAGTACCTTCCGGCAATGTAACCTCGCCTGTAACATCTGTGGTTCTGAAATAAAACTGTGGCTTATACCCCTTGAAGAAAGGAGTGTGTCTTCCACCTTCTTCTTTGGACAATACATAAACCTCTGCATCAAATTCAGTGTGAGGAGTAATAGATCCCGGCTTGGCCAAAACCTGACCGCGGGTTATATCTTCCTTCTTGAGTCCCCTCAAAAGCAAACCTGCGTTATCTCCAGCGCGGCCTTCGTCCAATTGCTTGTTAAACATTTCTATACCAGTAACAACCGTCTTCTGTGTTGGCTTGATACCAACTACTTCAATTTCTTCATTAATCTTAACCATACCTCTTTCAATTCGGCCTGTTACAACGGTACCTCGTCCTTCAATTGAGAAGATATCTTCTACGGGCATCAAGAAAGGCTTCTCAGTATCACGAACCGGCTCTGGGAAATAAGTGTCAACTGTATCTATAAGCTCTTTAATTGGCTTAAGTGCAGCATCGTCCTTAGACTTTGCTTCAAGCGCCTTCAACCCAGAACCTCTTATAATAGGAGTCTTGTCTCCAGGAAATTGATATTTGTTCAACAATTCTCTTATCTCAGCCTCAACCAAATCCAACATCTCTGGATCATCAACTTGGTCAACTTTATTTAAAAATACAATTATATTCGGCACACCAACCTGCCTTGCAAGAAGAATGTGCTCTCTGGTCTGTGGCATAGGACCGTCAGTTGCGGCAACAACCAAAATAGCTCCATCCATCTGAGCGGCTCCCGTAATCATGTTCTTGATGTAGTCTGCGTGACCTGGAGCATCAACGTGAGCATAGTGACGGTTCGGGGTCCAGTATTCAGAGTGGTGCAAAGCAATGGTAATGCCCCTGGCCCTTTCTTCTGGGGCATTGTCTATTTGATCAACTTTTTCGACACGGGCTCCGTAACCCTCATCTTTCAACAAATCTAATGTATGCAAAATTGACGCCGTAAGAGTCGTCTTTCCATGGTCAACGTGACCGATAGTACCAATATTCAAGTGGGGCTTGGATCGTTCGAATTTCTCTGCCATTTTTATTTAAAGTTATAGTTGCCAGTTTCTGGTTGCCAGTAAAATAACTTGCTACCAAAACCCAACATCCTATCTGTAAAAACACGGTAAGGGCATTATAACCGAAGGCTCAATTGCAGTCAACAGTCTGATCTAGTGCCTCTTGTGGATTGTGTTTGCTGACAATCACAACTCCAGTTCCTCTCTTTGTCTTATCTCTTCTCTCAGTGACTCAATTTCTTTATTGAGTTTTTCGACAGCTCCTTGATCCTGCATGTTTTCGGAAGAAGTATCATTTTCTATTATATCTCTAAAAACAGATTGTTCTTTAGAAAATCCCTTCTGCAATTCTTCATATTTGTCATAGGGCAAAATCACAAAAGAAGGCTCGTCTTTATCTAAAACCAAAATGCCGCCCAACTTTTCAGCCATTTTTTTCAAGCGCTCAAAATCCATGTCGTTGAGTATATGTATATCAAACATGATCAACTGATGCAAGAACCCCTTGACCCATCGCAATAATTTTGTTAACCTTTTTCCAATTATGGAAGAGTCCGAGACAATAGCCAAAAACTACGAATTTGCATATCACATCAGTCCAGACCTTGAAGATGCCGATGTTGCAGCTAAGGTTCAAGAGCTTAATCAGATCCTAACTCAGAATGGTGGATCTATTTTGTCTTCCAAGGAACCGCGCAAGATACACCTTTCATATCCCATAAAAACCAAGAATTATGCTTTTTTTGGAACAATGGATTTTTCAACAGCTCCAGAATCAATAGAAAGGGTTAATTCCCAAATGAAACTTCAGCCATCTGTACTTAGATATATCCTGATATCCAAGCCAGACATTCAGGAGCTAAGAATACTTGGACAATATCGTCATAGAACAAAACCGATTAAAACACATGAACCCAAAACTCAAGAAACGATAAATAAGACAACACCTAAGACCAAAGAAGAAACCGAACAATTGGAACAGGAGATAGAGAAAGTTATAGAAGGAATATAAAAAAAAATAGATAGCCCTCCTACGCTAAAGCTACTGACGGGCACTTCTTCGCTCCAGAGGAAATGCCTGCACTTCGTAGCTCAGTCAGGAGCGAAGAAGTGAATTTAAACAAAGTTTTCCTGGTAGGCCGCTTAGCTGCTGATCCGGAATCAAGAACAACTACATCAGGTCAGGTAGTATCCACAATTCGCCTAGCAACAAGCAGAGTGTGGAATGACAGAAATACTGGCCAAAAACAAGAACAAACAGAATTCCACACTATTGTAGCCTGGGGTGGCTTGGCCGACATAATTTCTAAATATTTGCGTAAGGGGCAGTTGGCCCTGTTTGAAGGAAGGATTCAAACCAGGTCCTGGCAAGGACAGGATGGCGTTAAAAGATATAAGACGGAAATTGTGGCAGACAATATGCAGCTCGGACCCAAAGCAATGAATACAGGAGCAAGCTATCAATCTGGGAACAACAGCGACCAATCGGCACCGCGTTCTCCAAACTCTTCCTATTCCGCCAAGCAATCCGATAACAATTCTGCCAAGGTTTTACTAAAAGAAGAAGACATACCAGTAATAAATGAAGACTCGCCAATTACTAGCGATCCAGTTGCTGGTGATGAAAGTGATGATATAGAAGAAAAAGAAATCGATCTTAAGGATATACCTTTTTAGAAAATAACTTAGCTCTCCTATGCCAAAGCTACGGATAGGCACTTCTTCGCTCTAGAAGAACTGCCTGCATTTAGTAGCTCGCTGGGAGCGAAGAAGTGGTTTGTAACGCATGTCAGGAAAAAATAAATTACGTTGACTACAAACAAACGGACACTCTCCGCAAATTTGTTTCAGGCCAATTTAAGATAACATCTTCAGCCAGAACTGGGCTCTGCCAGAAACACCAGAGAATGGTTTCCAACGCTGTGAAGAAAGCTCGTTTTATGGCACTTATGCCATATACAAGGTTGCAAACAATTAAAAAATAGTATGCCCTAGAATCTAATTTTGCATAAAGACCACGCCTAGGCGTGGTCTTTATTATTTTATATATTAAAAAATGGCCTAGTGGCCACATTAATTAGTCTCTACAAACCTTAGACCATACTCGCCTAGAACAAAACTTAAAAATTTAGACATTTCTTCATCTCGAAATATACCGTTGCTTTCAAAAGCAATATGCCACTCTCTTTTTTTCCAAAAAAACAAACCCTTAACCCTCTTTTCATAAACAACTATCTTACTCCAATCAGAAGAAATCGGATCTTCATTAACAAAATCGATTAGTAGCCATGGCTTGCCATCATTAAGATCATTATAAACCAAGACGTAATGGACCTCGTCTCCAGAATCTCTCAGCTCTCCACACTGTTCTAAGATCTCTCGGTTGCTAAGGGCCAAACAAATAGCCTTAACACCTGGAAATAAAGCTATCTCGCCACAGTACGGCTTAGAAACACGGCTAAAAGTACTAAAGTTAGATATCGGTACTTCTTGAGCATTTCCACTACCTGCGAACATCAGGACCATTAAAACAAGTGGTATGTTATTGATCTTAAACAAACTCATTTTACTCCTCCCAATTAAAAAGACCTGCGAATACTTTAGCAGGTCTTTTTAAAATGTCTAGATTAAGCTTCTTTGACTGCCGCAGCCTTGCGCACCGCACCGAGAATCTCTTTTTCTACCTTCGGGTTTTCTTTCAGGAATGTCCTGGCACCCTCTATCCCTTGGCCCAGCTTCTGCTCACCGAAGTTATACCAAGCACCAGCCTTGTTCACGACACCGAGAGTAACTCCAGTATTAACTAGGTCAGCATGACGCGATATGCCCTCGTTGTAGAGAATATCAAATTCAGCAGTTCTGAACGGAGGTGCAACTTTATTTTTTTCAACTTTAGCCTTGTGGCGATTACCGACAATTTTCTCACCTGACTGGATTTGAGCTGAACGTGCAATCCTGACTATTACTGAAGCATAGAAATTTAAAGCCAATCCACCAGGCTTAGTCTCAGGGTTACCAAACATTACACCGATCTTTTGTCTTATTTGATTAATAAACAGTACAGTTGTGTTGGTCTTAGCAATTATACCAGTGAGTTTCCTCAGGGCATGCGACATCATACGTGCCTGCAATCCCATATGCTGCTGGTCCATTTCTCCCTCTATCTCTGCCCTGGGAGTGAGAGCGGCAACTGAATCTACGACAATCAAATCAACACCACCAGACCTAACTAATGTTTCAACTATTTCGAGACCCTGTTCTCCCGTATCAGGCTGAGATATCAGTAAATCATTTATTTTTACCCCAATCTTCTTTGCATACTCTGGATCAAGAGCGTGTTCGGCGTCAACGTAGGCTGCAATACCACCTGATTTCTGAACCTCCGAAACCAAATGCAAAGCCAGTGTTGTCTTACCACTTGATTCCTGTCCATAGACTTCGATTATGCGGCCGCGTGGCATACCACCGACACCCAAAGCTAAATCTAATGATATTGAGCCAGTTGGGATAACATCAACATCAACCCTTGGAGCATCCCCAAGTTTCATAATAGCTCCGTCTCCATATTTCTCTTGGATCTCTTTAACGGCCAGGTCCACACTTCGTCCATGCTCAGAACCAGAAACCTTGTTAGATATATCTACTTTTTTGTCTTCCTTTTTGTCCTTAACCATTTTTTATAATCGACATCCTCCGGGTTGCCAATTAAATTAATTATTAGATTACTAATTATTAACAGCTCTCAAATAAAATTCAAGCTCATTACTGTGTTCATCCTCTTCATTCCTCGATCGCAATCTTATCATCCAACTTAGGATCGAGTTCAATGGACGCAGTTTCAGCAACAGCAATTCCACCAGGCTTCACATACACCTC
>C687J35174_10011653_pt1 | contig 10805 bp, 9 predicted proteins | sample RifCSPhighO2_01_FD_35174 | JGI IMG/M metagenome (IMG submission 35174) | reverse complement strand
CGAGCCGTCACCGCCGACTTCGGATCGTTCTCGTCGTAATAAAATGTCACAAGAACCGAAGCTTGGGTAAAAATCATCGCGGGGTCCAAAGATGGAGCCGCCAGAGTCGGTACCGGCGCAGGGGCTACATGACTTGTCGCCGTACAAGCCACCGACAAGAAAAAAATCGCTAAAACCACCGCTACCGCTTTCATTCTTCACCTTCCTTTATGATGTGCGAATATTGCCGATGATAGCATATCTGGTACAATATATCAATGCATAAGATTATTCAGGGGCCAAAGGTTACGTGGATAGACATTCAAAACCCCACACAGGAAGACATTGATTTTCTGAAAGAAAACAACGGGTTTCATCCGCTGGTGTTGGACGAACTTATTCCTCCCGCGTGGCGCACCAAAGTGGAAGCGTTCCCAAGCTACCTCTTTTTTATTTCCTACTTTGCCGCTTGGAGCAAAGAACACAAGCACACCCGGCCACGCGAAATCGATGTTATTGTAGGCAAAAACATTTTGGTAACCTGCCACTACAACTCCATTGTGCCCTTAAAAGCCCTGTTTGACGCCTGCAATTTATACGAAGACAAGCGCCGAGAATACATGAGCCAGGGAGGGGGTTTGCTGCTGTTTCACGCCATGGATGCCATGCGCCAAAACACGCTGATAAAAATAGACCGGATTAGCAAAAAACTGCACCATATTGAAGAGCAAATTTTCTTGGGCCACGAGCGCCAAATGCTCCAGGAAATCTCGTACGCCAAAGCAGACATTATTAACTTTTGGCGCATTGTGCATCCCCAGGGGGAAATTTTAGAGTCTCTACAAAAACAAGGAAAAGACTTTTTTGGGCCAGACCTCGACCCCTACTTTAGCCGCTTGCTGGGCGACTGGAGCCAGTCGAGAAACACGCTCGAAACTTTCAAAGAATCTATTGAGGCCTTAGAAGCAACAAACAACTCCTTGCTTGCCGAAAAAACAAATGAAATCGTAAAAGTCTTAACCATTGTGTCGGCAAGCGTTCTTCCGCTTACGCTTTTGGCAGGCCTGTTTGGCATGAACACCGAACACACTCCGTTAATGGGCATGCCCGGAGACTTTTGGATTTTAGTTGGCGTTATGGTGTTAGGCGTGTTTCTCCTGGTAGCATACTTCAAGCATAAAAAATGGCTGTAAAACTTCCTCTTTCGAATGCTGCCACTTATCTCTTTGCCGTATTTTTGCTCGGAGCTATGTTTTTTATGGCGTTCTTTAGTATGCGCCACGACGCTTTAACGTTCGACGAACTCGCCCATATTCCGGCAGGCTACTCTTACCTTACCCAGCAAGACTATCGGATAAACCCGGAACATCCGCCGCTTGCAAAAGATATTGCCGCCTTTCCCCTGATCTTTTTGGATTTGAACTTTCCCGCAAATAGCCAAAACTGGCTACAGGATTCCGGCGCTCCGCCTTGGTGGGTGCAGTTTGATTTGGGAAACGAATTTTTATATAAATCGGGTAATAATCCCCTTTCCATAATATTTTGGTCCCGGCTTCCCATGATTTTGCTTACTTTGGCTTTGGGAGCTGTTTTGTTTTTCTGGACAAGAAAGTTGCTAGGCAACGGCGCCGCGCTTGCGGCGCTTACATTGTTCGCGTTTTCACCCAGCTTTCTGGCGCATGGAAGGCTGGTAACCACCGACGTTGCCGCGGCTTTAGGCATACTGGTTGTCGCTTATTTTTGGATTGAATTTCTAAAGCAGCCAACCAAAACAAAAGTAGGAAAAGCTGGATTTGCGCTTGCGCTCGCATTCTTGTTTAAATTCGGCGCTGTTCTGTTGCTCCCCTTCTTTGCTGTCATTACTGTTATATATGCCTTGCTTCACAAAGAGTCTTCTGGCAATATGCGCACTCTGGGAAAATATGTAGGGCTTTCTGTTTTGGTGGGTATCGTGGCGCTTTTCCTTATTGTGCCGGTTTACCAGCTGCATATTGTAAACTACCCTGCAGAACGCCAGCTCCGCGACACGGTTTCCGACTTGCAGCCTGGCGGAGTAACGGCATACGAGCAAGCAATAATTTGGATGGCAGACAAAGAACCGTTTCGCGCGTTTGCCCAGTTTGGCCGCGGTGTTTTAATGGCCACCCAACGCGGGCAGTTTGGCAACACCGTGTTTTTCCAAGGCGAGATTAAGGTAGGCGGTTTTTGGCAATACTTTCCTCTTATTTACTTATATAAAGTTCCTCTTGCGTTTCACGTACTTGCGCTTTTCGGCATATTGGGAATTCTGTGGAGTTTCCAAAAACAGTGGTATCGCGGCATAAAAGAAATGCTGCTCACGTGGTGGATAAAAAAACATTTTACCTTTTTCGCGTTTGTGGTATTTATCGCGGGGTACTTCCTGGTTGCAATGACGGGAAACTTAAACATTGGCGTGCGGCATTTGCTGCCTGTTTTTCCTCTTCTTTACATATTGGTTGTTTGGGGGCTTAAAGAACTGCTTTCTCACATTGAGAACAACCAGTTCAAACGAATAGCGGTAAGTTTCGTAGCAGGGCTTTTTGTTTGGTATATAGGATCTTCTCTTATGGCGTTTCCCAATTATATTCCTTACTACAATGCTTTGGCCGGCGGCACAGAAAACGGTTACAAGATTGCCGTGGATTCCAACTACGACTGGGGCCAGGATTTTTACCGCCTACTCGATTTTGTGGAAGCAAACAATATACAAAAAGTTTACCTTGACTATTTTGGCGGCGAAGACCCCGCCTACTGGCTGGGCAATCGTTATGCTGAAATGCGCTGCGGAGATCCAAACCGGCAACAAACATGCGCGCGGGCAAAACAAGAAAAAGGCTGGGTTGCTGTTTCGGCAAACCAACTCATGGGAGGCACTGCCTCACCTGTCACGGGATTTGACCAGCCCACCGGCTACTACGCCTGGCTTTTGGATTTTGAACCCACCCGCCTCGGCACCTCCATTTTTATTTACAATATCAAATAGTTAGCGATACTTAATATACGCCTGGTCGCCAAAGCGCAAATCGATGTATTCAAGTAAGGGGCGCTTTGCAAACGGGATTTCCTGGTCCAACACGAGTTTGGCTTTTGTCGTTTGCCAGTCTATATTGTCTGCAGGATTCAAATATATCTCCCAGCCTTCAGAAATTCTTGCATTTGCCCGGTCTTCAGAAAACACGGTAATGCCAGAGACACGCAAACCAACTTCCTGAAAAAGCGCAGCAGCGTCCATTTGTTTTTGGAACAAAAGTATGTTTGAAAGCAGTTCCTGCGCCAACACCTGCTCGCCCAGCACGGCTTCGCTCTTGCCCCCGAAAATAACGACTTCCCCTTCGGGTTCTTTTTGCTCAAAAATAACGCCACCACTGTCCATGGCAAAGCACTCTCGAACCGACCGCGCTGCCTGCTCTTCTCCTTCCGAAACCTCTACCGTAAAGTTTTTCTGCTGGCACCACACCGCCACTGCCCCGCGTTCTTTTATGGTAACCTTTATTTTGTCTGGGAACGTGGTATCAACCGCTACCGTTTCTATTTCGGGAAACGCGGCCTGCACTTCCTGCGCCACCCTGCCCACATTTGCCAGAAACAAATTATTTATGCTCAAAAAAGCAAACTTTTTTGGGATATGCTCTCTGGTAAGTTCCTGCAGTTTTTCCGCGGGCACTTTTTGCGCTCCTTGTACCTCAATGTGCTTTATTTGAAACACGGGAGTAAAAAATAATCCGTACCCCAGCCCTCCCAAAGTGAAAACCCCCAACAGACTAAACCAAAAAAACCGGCTTTTTAAGACCTTTTTCCAGGGAGACCGCTTTGGTTTTAACCGCCGAATCGGCTTATATCGCTTTGATGGCATAAATAAAAAACGTTTCTAAGGGCGAAGAGAGACAAATTTTGAAATCGTAGGGTTAGGGCGTGGCCCCGAGCAGAGCGAGGGGTAGGGGTCTCGATTTCCAAAATTTCGTCTCTCGTAGCCGTTTATAGACGCCTTCGTTTTTTTCGCGTAGTTTCAAAAATCCACGTGGGCCAGTATTTCCATGATACAGGATAATCCTGCGTTTTTACATATTCAAATGCCTGCCCCCCAAACCCCATTTTAAATAAGGTTGGTCCTGCCCATGGATGCTTGGGATATTTTTGGGGGTCTACAAATCCCCAAAAGTCGTACAACGCACATCCCCGCCTTTTTGCTTCGCGGATTGCTTCCCATTGCACCAGATACGGCACCGAAAGCTTTGCGTACTCGCCGAGCGAAGCGCCTTGATGATAAAATCCTATTCCTGCCCAAAATACCGCTAACGCAGCAGCTACCGGTTTGCCCTTATACAACCCGAAAATCAGGGAGACCTGATTGTCTTTTTGCAACGCAGCTATTTCTTGCTCCGTATCTTTCTTTGAAAAGGGAATAAACTTTTGGCGCTCCCCTACCGCACGGCTTAACTTATGAAATTCTTCCAAATCCCCGGTCTCCAAACCTTGCCGTATGGTAATGTCTTCGTTCTTAAGGTTTTGACGGATAAGATACCTGGCTGCTTTTCGCATATTTTTGAGGAGTTCCTCTTCTGCAGGCGTGATATCGAGTTTCCACGTCGATTCGTATGTGGTGTACATAGGCGCTCCCCTGAAGCCCAAGTTCCTTAGCACCGCATTATTCTGCGGACTTCCTTCCCACAAAGGATTTATCCGAACAAAGCTTGCCCCTTCTTGCCTCGCCATTTCGCGAAGCCTTTCTAAGAGCGTTTCGAGTGCTTCCTTTCTATGGACTACCTCGACCAGAGAGGGGCCGTGCGCTATCTCCAGGTACGTTCCTCTTCTGGCAACTTTTTTGGATGTTAGAGCAACAGCAATTAACTGCTCCCTATCGTATACCCCAAAACGCCATATCTTTTCTCTGGAGGCTTGCCTAAAATCACCCCAATTCCACGACTGGAAAAAAGTTCTCTGGGGGCACCGCAACAAAAAATTCTCCCATATATGCTTGTCGGTTATTTCTCTAACCTGCATCTTTTATAAACACAATAATTTTTTGCAGCTCCTTTTCCCGAATGTTTATATGCGTAGGCAGATTAAGGGTTACTTGGGCAAGATTTTCTGCCTTGGGGCACACGCCCTTTTCATATCGCATTTTGTTAAGCTGGGTATCATCGGGCGCCAAAGGGCTGGTATACCAATCCCCTATCAACAAGTTTTTTGTCCACGCCTTTCTGATAATTTCATGGGCATTTTTGTGCTTTACAACAAAACGCAAAAAAATGTTTTCGCGTTCTGCAAATTGCTTTGGCAATTCAAACGTGCTGCCAGTTAAAGCTGTATAATACTTTTGCGCGATTTCTTTTCGGTGGGCGTTAAACCTATCGAGCTTTCCTAGCTGGCGCAACGCCAAAATCGCCTGCGCGTTTGGCATTCTTTTGGGAAAGTAACCGGGTTTCATTCCCCTTTTCTCTTTCCAATGCACGGCTTTAGACAATACATGCAACCACTGGGAAAGCACCAACAAATACTTGCCGAATACGCTATATGTTGGCAAAATCTTCCAGTTCATTGCCACGGGATGCGCCAATTGCTGCCAAACCCAATACCTCGCAGGATACCCTGCTTTTTCTTGAAATGCTTGTATTTTTGAGGCCAACGAATCGTCGCTGGTAACCGCCATTCCCCCGTACACGGAGGAAATTACTTTGTCTCGGGAAAAGCTAAAAAAAGCGGCCTTGCCAAAACTTCCTACTTCTTTTCCTTTATACTTTGCGCCCAAGGCATGCGCGCAATCTTCTATTAAAATCAGATTATGCTTTTGGCAAATTTCCATTACTTTACTCATATCTGCGGGCAAGCCGAACGTATGCTGCACAACTACCACCCTACTTTTTGATGTTATCTTGCGCTCCAAGTCTTCAACATCGATATTAAAATCACTTTCGTTGCAATCCACATATACAGGCTGCAACCCCGCCCACATGACGGGATTGGGAACTGCGTTGCATGTAAACGCCTGCAGCAAAACCTCGCTGCCTTTCTCTAAACCCAAAGACTCCAAAATCGCCAAAAACGCAGACCGCCCGCTGTTAAACGCACACGCATGCTGTACGCCCAAGCGCGCGGCAAACTTTTGCTCCAGTTCTTGCGGCGCGCTCCCCTTTTTCCATTTATCTGGCTGAAACAACAACCCAAACGCCAGCCGTACGTCATCTGGCTCCGTATTCGGTGATAACGATATTGATATGGGTTTAATCATTTTTCTACAGCTTTAATAAGCGATTCTGGCAAACGGCTTTCCAATAAAATAGCATTGGCGTCTTTTATTTTTTCTAAAATCTCTTGCGCGTTTTCTACATATACTATTTTGTCGCTTTGGCCGGCGCCCTCCTTAACGTCTTCAAAGTGTTCTTTCGTAGTGATAATCGCCTGGTCGCAAACCTGTGCGATTTTCTGCCCAATGCGCTTGTGCGCTTCTTTTGCCGCTGGTCCTAACTCAATCAAACACGGCATAACCAGCACTCTTTTGCCTTCGTATAAACTCAAATACTCCAAGTCTGCAATTACGCCGTCGGGGTTTGCAGAGTAAGTCGAATCAATAATAGTAGCACCATTTGTTCCCTTTTTCACCTTCAAAGCGCCTAATCCCAGAGGCATGCTGGCTGCTGCTTTTGCAATTTCTTGCAGGCTCATTCCGAGCTTTCTTGCCGCTTCAATCGCCCCTAAAAGATTTTGCACGTTGTGACCGCCATATGCTGGCACCTCAAACTTTACGCCTTCGAACTCAAACGAAACTTTTTCCTTCTCAATCTTCACCTTTTCCGCCCCTCCATAGTACACAACTTTGCATTTCGCATTCTCATACTGCACTTTGCTTTTAACAGTTTGATTTACAAAAGCCATACCATCTGAAGGCAGAGCTTCCGCTAACTCTCTCCCCCCTTCTGCCGACAATAAGTTTTCCATGCTGCCAAACGTAGCCAAGTGCTGTTCGTTTACCCCTGTAACAATTGCTATGTCGGGCTTTGCCATGTCTGCCAGCAACTGTATGCCGCCCTTGCCGTAAGCCCCCATTTCGCACACAAAAACATCGTGCTCCGTGGTTAAACTCCGCAAAATGGTGTTTGCGATACCCACCTCTGAATTCGTATGTTCCGGGGTTTTTAATACGGTAAACTTTTGGCCCAAAATATGCGCCAAAAATTCTTTGGTAGACGTTTTCCCATAGCTTCCGGTAATGCCGACTACTTTGAGATTCTTCATTTTTCTTCTTTTCGCTTTTGCCTGTTCGATAACCCTGTTTCTCGCCAACACCGTAAAGGGCTGTAACCCAAGCACTACCAAAGAAACAACCAAAGGGGTGAGAATATCGATTATCAAAAGAAACACCAAACTACCCAAAAACGCGAAGACCAAGGAAACACCCAAAAGCACAAGAGTTAAAAACTGTATCTTTCTTGTGAATACAGGCTTGGGTGCTTTTCTCAAAAAGAATTCCACCGCATATAAGGGTATCAACAAAAAGATTGCATTGGGGATAAAAAGCACCACCAGGAGCAAAATAAGCTTTGCCCCCGCCCAAGGGTTCAAAAGGAGCCGGCGACCCTTGGCAGTTTGGAAATGGGCCAGAAACCGGCCGATATGGTATTCCTTTAACTGCCAAAGGTAAAGCCAAAACAGCATGACTTTAACTTCCCGAATGAGCCAAAAAATTACGAAAGCCAAGACCATATCACTTCTGATAATTTATCGGGCATTTGAAAATTGAGGGCGTGTTTGCCGCCTCCGATGATTTCGAGTTTGGAATTGCGAATAAGTTCGTGCATTAAGTAAGCGTCCTGCACGGGGGTAAGCTCATCCTTATCGCCCCAAATAATGAGGGTGGGCACGCTAATTTTTGAAAACTTCGCCGTAAGGTCTTGCGTAATAACGAGCTTAAATACATCTCGCATAATGCCCTGCGTGCGCACGTAGTCGCGCCTGCGTATGGCCATATATATTGCGTGCTTTATATTGTTGCGCAGGTCTTGCGACGGCACCAAATACAACAAAAAACTTACCAATTTTGCCGCTGCGGCCACCAGTTTTTTGAAAACTCCGGGGGTACGTCGCACGCCGGCTGCCGCAACCAATACGAGCTTCTCTGTTTTTTCCGGATGTTCCACCGCAAACTGGATTGCGGTTTGCCCGCCAAAGGAATGTCCGATCAAAACGAATTTCTCCAAACCTAGCTTTCGCGCAAACTCATGTATAAACTCCGCGTACTCCCCTACTCCCCATACTGTAGCTGGGGCTTGCGTCTTCCCAAATCCCGGCAAATCCGGAACAATCACGCAAAACCCCTTCCCTACAAGTATTTCTTGTACCCCGAACCACGAATCCGAAGAACTCCCCCACCCGTGCAAAATCAAAATAACTGGGCCCTGACCAGCAATTTTATAGTTTACAGAGATATCCTTTAGTTTAATTGTTTGCTCTTGACTAGTTTCCATAAAATGCTAGGTTGGCCTTAGATTACGAGAAGGGAGGAGTAACATGGAAGACTGGGTAATGCCAAAGTGTCAGAAATGCAATGTGGGCCAGCTGGTGCCTTTGTCTGACTACGGCGGTCAGGGGGCGGCGGTCCACTACAAAGCCTGGGTATGTATCAACCCCACGTGCGGGTTCAACATTAAGATCCGCAACGGTGATATCTACCTGAATGAACCCATTACCCCTGGCAGCATGAATATTCCCCGATCCCGTTAGGAGGATGGTATAGCCCAGCTTTTCAGCTAGGGCTTTTTATTTCTTTTTTGCCAAGGTACTGCTGAAGCGCTTTGGGAATTTTTATACTGCCATCCTTTTGCTGGCAATTTTCCAAAATTGCAATAATAGCTCGGCCAATGGGAAACCCCGTGGCGTTTAGCATATGCACAAACTCCAGTTTGCCCTCCTTTGTTTTATACCGCGTATTCAACCTCCTGGCCTGAAAATCGGTCATGTTGGAAGCTGAACTTACCTCGCGGTATCTATTTTGCCCCGGCATCCACGCTTCGATATCTATGGTAGAAGCGTGGGGCCGGCCCATATCGCCAGTGGAAAGTTGCACAACCTGGTAAGGAATTTCCAGCGCCTGCCACAATTTTTCTTCAAGTTCAACAAGCAGCCTATGCTCGCTTCGAGAATCTTCGGGCCGCGTAAAGCTCACAAATTCCGCTTTATCGAACTGGTGCACGCGCATAATGCCTTTCGTATCTTTTCCGTGAGAACCGGCTTCCTCGCGAAAACAAGCGGAGAAACCAACATAACGCTTTGGAAGTTCTTTTTCCTCGAACACTTCATTTGCATGCATGGCGCCTATCGACTGTTCTGATGTACCCACCAAAAACAACCCTTCTTTTTCAAAAAAGTATCGCTCTGCCAAATCTTCTGGCGTGTCGACATACCCCATTGCGTGCATATATTCAGATTTTAAGAACACTGGGGGCACAACCGGAGTAAACCCTTCTTTTACCGCGGTCTTTATTGCAAGATCCACCAAGGCAAACTCGAGTAAAACGGCGTCGCCTTTTAAGTATCCAAAGCGCGTGCCCACAACTTTTGCCGCGCGCTGCACGTCAATAATATCGAGCTCCTCGCCTAACTGCAAATGGTCTTTTGGTTCAAAGTCGAATGTAGGAACTTTGCCGACATGTCGCAACACTACGTTTGCAGACTCGTCTTTTCCTACAGGCACATCTTCTAAAGGCAAATTCGGCAGCTGGGTAAGGAGCGACTGCAATCCCCCATCCACCTCTTCCAGTTGCGGCTCCAGCGCTTTTATTTCCTGTTTTAGCCTTCTCCCCTCCTCCGCATCCTCTTTACGCAACTTATTCTGCCGCGCTTTTAACCCCTCAATCTCCTGCAACAATTCCCGTTTTCTTTTATCCAACCCCAAAATCTGCTCGATGTCGCACTCGATCCCTTTCTTTTTGCATCCTTCTTTTACGGCCTCTGGATTTTCTCTAATGAGTTTAATGTCTAACATATTATTTCTCTTTTGGTTTCATGGTTGGAAATGCGATAATCTCTCGCAGGCTGTGGGCGTCTGTAAGCAAAGCAACTAAACGGTCTATTCCCATGCCCACGCCAGCGGTTGGCGGCATTCCGTACTCTAAGGCTTCGATGTAATCCACATCCATGCGCTGGGCATCTTCCAACCCTTTTCGAAATAAGCTTTCTTGTTCTTCAAAGACTTTCTTTTGCGCCGCAGGATCGTTCTGTTCAGACCAACCGTTCATAAGCTCCCATCCACCGCCTACCAGTAGTTGAAAACTTTCCGTTTTTGTGGGATCTTCCTGGCGCACCTTGGCTAAAGGCTTCATTTCGGCTGGATGATGGATTATAAATTGAGGTTCCCAAAGCTTTGGACGAATACCTTTCTTGTAAAGGGCATCGGTAATGTGAGCCTTATCCATTGCATTTTCTATTTCTACGCCAAGTTTCTTTGCCTCGTTTGCCAAAGCATCTCGATTAAGAGAATCAATGTCTAGTTTAAGATGTTTCCTGAAGAGCTCGGAGTACTCCACGCGAGNCCAAGGAGCTCTAAACGAAATTTTCTTCCCTTCATATATTATCTCGTTTGATCCTGTTGTCTTACGGACTATAGCGGGAACAAATTCCTCAATAAGCTTCATCATGTCTTTGTAGTCTGCGTACGCCCAGTAAAACTCAAGCAAAGTAAAATCAGGATTATGCTGGCGATCTACGCCTTCGTTACGGAATACTCTTCCCATTTCGTATACTTTTTCAAAACCACCAACTATGAGGCGTTTTAGTGGAAGCTCCAAGGATATACGCAAATACATATCTAG
>C687J35174_10011647_pt1 | contig 10807 bp, 9 predicted proteins | sample RifCSPhighO2_01_FD_35174 | JGI IMG/M metagenome (IMG submission 35174) | reverse complement strand
GGAGAAACAACAGACTTAGCCTGTGCAACAATGTTTTTAGCATTTATGCGTTCTGACCTTTTTAAGAGTTATCAGAGCTCTACTACGCTATATTTTCAAAGTTCTCATCTGTCGAAACCTTTCATCCCCGTCTTATCTCTCGCTCGACATCACGTTTTTTGATCGTCTCTCTTTTATCGAATTTTTTCTTTCCCCTTACAACAGCGATCTCAAGCTTGAGCTTTCGACCCTTATTATACACCGAAAGAGGGATAATTGTCAATGATTTAGTTTTTTCTTCTTTGGCTAGTTCTCCTATCTCCTTTTTGGTCAAAAGTAGGCGACGGTTTCGGAGTGGATCGTACTCTTTGGGTGTATTGGCCGGTTGATAAGGCGGTATCTGCATATTTATGACATAGGCTTCGTTGCCCCGCACTGTGATATGTGAGCCCAAAAGTGAGCCCTGACCTTTTTTGAGAGACTTTACTTCAAACCCGAGTAGCTCAATACCAGCCTCGATTTTATCGAGGATTTCGTAGTCAAAGTATGCTTTTTTGTTCTGAATCAATGGCATATTCAAATAATAACATTTTTGTGCTAGTGTTTCTCTGTTGCTTACTCAAAATAAAATTTGCAAAAGTCCTCGGGTCGCCTCTTTCAGGGCTCAACCAGACTTTTGAAATTTTATTTTGATCCAGCAACCATAAATAATGGCTAAAAACAACAAACAAAACAAAAAAGTTCAAAATGGCGGCTTCGGGAAGTCGTTTCTGGGCAATTTCGTAATAAGTATATTGGTCTTGTTTTTTATCATTTCTATTTATTCTCTGATCGTTGGTAATAAAAGTAAAGAAGAAATAAGTATTTCTGAATTAGCGGGAGCAGTGAAAACGGGAGAGATCAAAGAAATTTCAGTCAAAAATGGCATAGTAGAGGCTATCTTCAAAGACGATGTCGTGAAAACTTCTAAAAAAGAAGAAAGTTCAAACATTACTGACACCCTTGCCGCTTATGGAGTCACTCCAGCAGATATTTCTAAAATAAAAATAAGTGTGACTGAAGATTCTGGATTCTTTTATTGGATACTCAACCTCTCGCCGATCCTTTTTCCCATACTTTTCATTGCCGTATTTATATGGATGATGACTAGACAAATCAAGGGGGCAGGTATGCAAGCATTCTCCTTCGGTCAATCACGAGCGCGACTAACAGAGCCAGATGATCAAAAACAAAAAGTCACTTTCAAAGATGTGGCTGGATGTAAGGAAGCCAAAGAAGAGCTCTCTGAAATCGTGGACTTCTTAAAGAATCCTAAAAAGTTTTTTGAAATTGGTGCGCGTATTCCAAAGGGCATCTTGCTCATGGGGGCGCCGGGGACAGGTAAAACTCTTTTGGCTCGAGCGGTGGCCGGAGAAGCAGGTGTGGCTTTCTTCTCAATATCTGGCTCTGAATTTGTAGAAATGTTTGTGGGTGTGGGAGCAAGTCGGGTGCGAGATCTATTTCAGATAGCCAAAAAGGCAGCGCCAGCAATTATATTTATGGATGAGATTGATGCGGTCGGGCGAGTACGCGGAGGCGGGCTTGGTGGCGGCAACGACGAACGCGAGCAGACTCTGAACCAAATCTTGGTAGAGATGGATGGCTTTGAACCAACCGAAAAAGTGATCATGATGGCGGCGACCAATCGGCCTGATGTCTTGGACCCAGCACTCCTCCGCCCAGGCCGATTTGATCGTAGAGTGACCATTGATCTACCAGATAGAAGTGACCGAGAAGAAATATTAAAAATACATTCCAAAGAAAAGCCTTTTGCTGAAGACGTGAACCTGCTTGTGATTGCCGAGCGCACCCCAGGGTTTAGCGGTGCCGACCTCTACTCTCTCATGAACGAGGCAGCCATACTAGCGGCCCGTGAAAACAGAACCAAAGTTTCTCAATTTGATCTGATTCGCTCGATCGAGAAGGTGATGCTTGGCCCAGAACGTCGCAGCCATATCTTGTCTAAAAAAGAAAAAGAAATTACTGCTTATCATGAAGCTGGACATGCTTTAGTAGCCTCTGTTTTGCCTCACGCTGATCCGGTACACAAAATTTCAATTATCAGTCGAGGTCGAGCGGCTGGCTATACTCTCAAGTTGCCGATTGAAGACAGGAAACTTCAGAGCAAAAATGAATTCTTAGACGATATTGCTATGTCTCTCGGCGGCTATGTGACTGAAAAGATGGTTTTTGGCGATCTGACTACTGGTCCTTCCAATGATTTACAAGTTTCTACCGCTATGGCCCGCGATATGGTTACCAAATATGGTATGTCAGAAAGTATCGGCCCTATCGCTCTTGAGTCTTCAGTTGGTAGCAAAGCTCTTTTTGGCAGAGGGGTAGAGGCTGATGGATATTCGGAGAGGGTGGGAGCTCTCATTGATGAGGAAGTTTCAAAAATAATGAAAGAGGCTTACAACAGAGCCGAAAAAATTGTCACAGATTACAGACCGCTCTTGGACATCATAGCTAAAAGGCTGATTGAAAAAGAAAATATTGAGCGTGATGAATTTGACTCCATACTTGTAGCCAACGGTATCACTCCAAAGAAGAAGGAATCCCTGCCATAAGTTTTGCACAGGTTTAGGATTGATTGTTCTCTAAGAAGATTTATAATTTATATATGAAAGCAAATAGAGGTTTTACCCTTATTGAACTCTTGGTAGTTATAGCTATCATTGGTGTGCTTTCTTCTATTGTACTTGCCTCTCTCAATAATGCTCGGGCTAGAGGCAACGATGCCAAGACCAAAGCTCAGCTGGCTGGTGTGCGCGCTGCCGCTGAGCTCTACTATGACACCAGTGGCAACTATGGTACTGCCACCAACGCTTGCGACAACATGTTTGATAACACTACCGTGGCTCCTTATATAGACAACCTATCCTCTGGTGTTACTCCGGGCTGCAGAGCGCTTTCTGCTACCCCTGGCTATGCAATCTATGCAAATCTCCTAAGTATCTCTGGACAATATTGGTGTGTTGACTACACCGGCATCTCTAAACAAATCGGTGCTGCTCTGGCTAACGGCGATGTCACTTGTAACTAATTAAACCCCACCCCACCCCTCGCTTCGCGTAGGCCCTCCCCTTAGCAGGGGAGGGAAAAAAGCACCCTCGTTTGAGTTTTGTGGTGTAAAAGTATAAACTCTTAGTATATCCGCCCTTAGCTCAGTTAGTTAGAGCACCGAGCTTATACCTCGGGGGTCCTAGGCGCGAATCCTAGAGGGCGGACTAATATAAACAACATGGAAGCACCAACCAATCCAGAAAATTTTGAGGATTTCAAAAATAGAGTTGCAGAAACTTTTAAAAAAGAAGGGTTTTCGCAAGCTTTGTCTGAAGAAATAGAAAGGTGGTATATAAAGAGGTATGTAGAGACTGGTCAGTCTGGTGGCTCTATAGAACAGAGGGTTTTGTTTCAAATTGAACTGTCTCAAATTTATATTGTTACAGAGAGAGACGGAAAAGCGTTTGAGACTTTAGGTGATGCATGGGATGAGGCAAACAATGCTGGCTTGACTGAATTGGTAGAAAAAATTACAGAATTAATGAATTCTATTCCTTAATATACCCTATTCCATATGCACTGCGTTTCTTTGGGAGATGTGATGAGCGAGGAGGGGGTAGGATTTTAGGTCAGGATCTTTTTCGATTAGAATGCGAGCTTCGAGGCGAGCGGCTTCGACCATCTTTATATTTTTGAGTGCTTCCATTGCCAAATCAGAGATGCCCCATTGCTTTTGGCCGGCCAAGTCGCCGCTTCCGCGCTGTTGCAAATCAGCCTCGGCGAGCTCAAAGCCGTTCTTCGCAGTAGTGAAAGATTTAAGGCGAGCGATTGTTTTAGCAGATTTACTTTCAGCAAATACAAAGCAGTATGGTTTGTAGGAGCTTCGCAAGACTCTACCTCGCAGCTGGTGAAGCTGGGCCAAACCAAATCTCTCGGCGTTTTCGATAATGATCACCGTGGCATTTGGGACGTTTACTCCCACTTCTACTACTGAAGTAGCTACCAAAATATTTATCTTCGCATCTTTAAAATCTCTCATCACTTTTTCTTTCTCCGCTGGCTTCAATTTACCGGTGATACCCTCTATTTTAAACTCCGGAAAAACTTTTTCTTTCAATCTTTCTACTTCCGACTTGACTGACTTGGCATTGATAGCGTTTTCTTTGTCTGGGTCGGGGTCATTGACTCGCGGGCAGATCACATATGCCTGACGGTCATTTTTCAATTCTTCTCTCACTTTTTTATAAACTTCATCACGCCCATTCGGCAAAACTATTTTTGTTTCTACTGGCTTTCTGCCTGGTGGTAGCTCATCAAGCAGAGAAAGATCAAGATCTCCAAATATTGTAAGTGCTAGAGTACGCGGTATTGGTGTAGCTGTCATACTCAATAAATGCGGGACGATATCATGTTTGCGTCTCAAGTTCATCCTCTGCTTCACCCCAAACCGATGTTGCTCGTCTATAATTATGAGCCCCAAGTTTTTGAACTGCACTGTTTTTTGTATAAGAGCATGGGTACCGATCAAAATTGGGATCTCTCCATTTGCAACCCATTTTAAAAGTTGAGGTTTAGAAATTTTGGTCCAAGATTCTTTATTTGTTTTGGAAGGAAACTTTTTAGCGCCACTACCCGTGATCAAACCTACTTGGATTTTATATTTAGCAAAATATTCTATAAAAGATTCAAAATGTTGTTCGGCCAATATTTCAGTCGGTGCCATGTAGGCTACTTGGAGATTCCCAAATTCGCGCTTGGGTGGTGCTGTTGTCACAACGGCATATGCGGCACTTGCCGCTACCGCCGTTTTACCACTTCCCACATCTCCTTCAAGCAAACGAGACATGGGGTGGCCTGATTTGAAATCTGTGAGTACTGCCTCTATTGTTTTGTTTTGAGCATTAGTGAGAGGGAAAGGGAAAGTCTCGATAAACTCACTCATTTCTTTTTCGGTCTTGGATATTTTAAAAGTTTTTTCTTTTTGAGCGAGCCATCTTTCCTTCTGCCTATCCAGTTGGATCAAAAATATTTCTTCAAAAGCAAATCTTTTCCTAGCTGCTTCAGCGTCTTCTCTCTTTCTTGGAGCATGGATCCAAATGAGAGATGTGCGTAGAGAGGGGAGATGGTACTTTTTCAATATTTCTTCTGGGATCGGGTCTTCTAATTTTTCCAAAGCTCCACTCTTGATAACTTTTTGGACTGCGTGGTACAGCCAGTTAGAAGAAATGCCGCGAGTCTCTGAATATGTAGGCGCCATAGAGTGGTCGTCTTCTGGTCCGAAGAGTGAGCCACCGGCTCCGACGAAGCTCTTGTCCATCTTTTCTATTTTTGGATTTACAAAGCTTGGGACTCCTTTGCTGTTTTTACTCTCGCTTACTCGACCCTCTATCCTTACTTCCGTGCCCTCGCCAAACATTTTGGCAATATAAGGCTGGCTGAACCAAATCGCTTTTATTTTGCCAGTAGTATCTTCGATCTCTGCTTCTCCTACCGCTACTCGGGTTTTCCAAGTTTTCCTCGCTTCGGCATGTCGGATTTTGCCAAACACTACTGCTTCTTCTCCAGCAACCAAATACTCAATCGCTTTTATTTTATTTGGCGCTTCGTAGCGTACTGGAAAATAGCGTAGTAAATTTTCTACTGTTTTTATCCCGAGGTGTGTGAGAGCTTTTTTTTGAAAAGGGGAGAGTCTGAAGAGTTTCTCTAATGGATTTTCTGGTTGCATACTAGATTGTGCCGTCTTCAAATGCTGGCTCGTCTGTAAGTGGGCACGCCGCAAAATCACAATTTGGTCCAGATCTACCAACATAACTTCCATCTGGACAAAGCTTGGCATCCATAGTGCAAAAAACAGGTTCTTCTTTTGGTTCCCCATATTCTACTGGGTCTGGATTGTATACATATAAGAGCCCTCCGACAATAAATACGGCGACTATAAATATGAGTATAAATGGCTTTGGCATGCTTCCATTATAGCATTTTAAGAAAAAGGAGCGTCTGTACGCTCCTAGAGTTGGTTACTATTATAAATTTGGGATCCCGTGAATTGGGCAACCACAATTGACCCACAAGTTGAGATAGGCAGCCACATCTTTGTCCATCTCAGATGGGATCTTTGCGCCACCTCGATCTCGGATGTATTCTGGAGGCACACTTTTTATTAACTGTGTGAAGAACTCCTTTTTGGTAGTAATCTTCCTCCATATGCCACGAGATTTTTTGTAGTATGTATGGGTTTCCTCGCCGTTGTCTTTGTCTGTCTTATACTTCACTATAGAGTGAGAAACAAATTGCTCGCCAGACTCGAGGATGGTGAACACTGCCAAGTACTGTACTTTGGCTGGCGGACGAGTTTGTGTGATATCACCGTCCAATCGACCGTACATATCAATCTGCACTTTATTTGGCTTAGTGATTGCTTCACTTCCTAGACAAGTGATCTTTGTTTCTGAATTGAAACTGATAAATGGTGGCTCATCACTTTTTAGATAGACTATCAAGATGACCCCAAGCACAATCAGTGTAATACCTGGTAAAAGTGGCAAAGATCTTTTCATAACTCTCTCCTTTTCTCTGGCTACTCTAGCAAAAACTTCTTCACTCGACAACTAATTCTAAGTTTTGAAAACTAAGCATTTTATGCAAGAATAAAGAGATGGAAGGTTGCCGGAGCGGTTAACGGAACGGTTTGCTAAACCGTGGCCCTGTTACAGGGGCCCGTGGGTTCGAATCCCACACCTTCCGCCGATCTTGCTTTTTTGTGAAATATATGTATAATAAATTTAGATATGGAAAAATTACCGATTGCAATTGGTGGTTCAGCAGCCAATCCGGCCACAGTCGGCCACTACAACTTGATCAAGTGGCTCTTGGAGTCTGGCAAATTTAGTAAAGTCATCTGGATTTTGTCTGGTGACAGGAAAGATAAAAGGAATTTGATCGATCCTGACCATCGGACGGCACTTACTCTACTCACTTTCCCTCAAGATTGGTTCTTGAAGAAAGATGTGCGCTTCATAATTTCATTTGAAGATGTGTATGGGGAAAATACTCCGACTATTGATTGGCTGGAAAAGACTCAAAAAGAAAATCCAGATCAAAAATTGGTTTGGTACACTGGGGCTGATTCAGTAGAGCCAAATGTTAAATATGGTGGTCTCTCTGAAATGCAAGCTAAGTGGTACAAAGGTGAGGAGCTAGTGAAGGATTGGAACTTTCTTATCTTTCCTCGGCGCGGGTACACTGATCCGAGGACTTTGAATCTCCCAAAAAATTTTGAAGTGGCAGATGCCGATTTCCCTGAAGTCTCTAGCACCGAAGTGCGTGACCTCCTCGAAGCAGGGGAGCCATTTGAGCATCTCATGATGCCCAAAGCAGCAGAATATTTGAAAAAGAATGGCCTTTATGGCTACAAGCAATACCTTTAAATCGGTATTGCTTTTTTCTTAACATATGATATAATCCCGCGCAGGTGTTTTTTGTTAATGAAAGGAAAGGAAAAAACGAAATATGAGGTCAGATAAGCCGATAATGCAGTCTCTTCTCGATCAGGATTTTTACAAATTTACGATGGGGCAGATGATTCATGACCTGCACCCAAATGTGCCAACCATTTTTTCATTCCTCAATCGTAGTACTTCGGTCCAACTTGCGAAGTTGATCGATGTGGGGCAGCTACGAGAGGAACTCGAGCATTGCCGCACCTTGCGGTTCACTTCACAAGAACTGCACTACCTCATGGGAGTGTATGAATATGATAGGCCGATGTTTAGTGTAGACTACATTAGATTTCTTGAGAAGATGAGATTGCCAGAATTTGATCTGAGCGTTACGGAAGACTGGCAGTTTGACATTAAATTCAATGGGTCTTGGGGCACTAACACTTACTGGGAAAACCCAGGTATGTATATTGTAAGTGAACTCTATACTCGGTCTCTCATGCAAAACTACTCTCGGTTTGAACGAGAGATGGTAGAAGCAAGGGGAAGAATAAAGCTCGATAACAAGATCAGAGAGTGGCGTCAGTATGACGACATCACTTATTCTGATTTCGGCACGCGGCGTCGGGCGAGTAGAGACAACCAAGACTACGTGGTAGGAGTACTTGCAGAAGAATGTAAAAAGCAGTTCAAGGGAACATCCAACGTTTTGTTTGCTCAGAAATACGGCGTTACTCCTATCGGTACGAATGCTCACGAACTGCCCATGGTCTATAGTGGGATCTATCACGAGCGAGATGAAAAAGATCCAACTTTCTCTCAAAAGAAAGTTCTCGAAGATTGGGAAGCTAAGTATGGTCCAGGTCTTTTGATCTTCCTGCCAGATACCATGAGTACCAGATGGTTTTTGGAGAAAGTTGTAACTAAGGATCAGTTGATGAGGTGGAGCGGCTCACGTCAAGATTCTGGCGTCCCAGCTCAATATGCTGAAATGTGGATCGATTCATACAGAAAAGCAGGTGTTGATCCAAAAAAGAAAATAATTGTTGCGGCTGATGGTCTTCAGACTGGGTCAGTTATCAGTATCAGAAATATTTTGAAAGGGAAGACGCAGTTCTCTTTCGGTATCGGCACTTTCTTGACCAACGACATTGGTTTCCCTACTGTATCTATCGTGGTGAAGCCGACTTGGGCGGATGGTCATTTTGTATGTAAGCTTTCTGATAATGTTGCCAAAGCGACCGGAGATTCTACAGCCATCGATCGATGGAAGAATCTGATTAGTTATGACAACAAATTCAGCGAGGCATGTGTTTCGTAAATAGTCCTTTCAAGTTGGCGTTCCGATTTTTTCGGAACGCCTCCCTTTTCTAGTCTCTTATCTCGATCTCTTAAGGAGTGAAGGGTAGGTGACTAGAAATCGGAATAGTAGTTCGTTGAAATAAATACAGAAAGAGAAAGGAGAAAACCGATATGAAAATCGGAATTTTGCAGCAAAATTATATTGTTGGCGACTGTGTCGGCAATACACGTCTCATACTTGAGGGCTACAAGAAACTCTGTTCTGAAGGAGCGGAGCTTGTGGTCGGTTCAGAGTTGGCCATCCTTGGCTATCCGCCGAAGGATTTGCTCGAAAGTGATTCAAAACTGGACGAAGAACAAAACCAACTTTGGAATATTATTGCTGAAGTTGGGAATGTTGGACTTATTGTAGGAGTGACTGCCCCGAATATTCACGATGGGAAACCGCTTTTTAATCAAGCAGTCCTCATACGTGATTGGGAAGAAGTGGCCGCAAGGCATAAAGAACTTCTGCCGACTTATGATGTTTTTGATGAGTCGCGCTACTTTAAGTCGGGTTCCAATCGTCCGTGTATTGTGAAGTACAATGGGAAACGCATCGGTATTCTTATCTGTGAAGATATCTGGAATGGCACTGAAGACCCAACTGGTCGGAAGTTGTACAGCTCTGATCCTGTTCAAGAAATGGTAGAGCGCGCTCCCGATATTGTCATTGTGATTAATGCATCCCCGTATTATTGGGGCAAGGGAAAGGTTCGCTATGAGCTGGTTTCAGAAATTGCTCAGCGTCTTGAGTGTCCGGTCGTCTATGTCAACCAAGTTGGTGGCAATGACGATCTGATCTTCGATGGTCGGAGCTTTGCGGTGAATGCTGAAGGTCGGTGTATCGGAGCAGCCAAACCTTTCGAAGAGGCTGAAATGATTTTCGACACTGAAGCAGGGATGATTCCTGGTCTTGCCCTTCTTATGGATGACCATCAAGTAATTGATGAACTCTACAACGCTTTGGTGCTCGGTGTGCGCGATTACCTACGCAAGACCGGCTTCACCAAAGTTGTGATTGGTGAGTCAGGTGGTATCGACTCTGCACTTACTACTTGTATCGCTGTCGATGCGGTTGGTGCCAATAATGTTACCGCTATTGGTATGCCATCAGATTTTTCTTCTGAAGGTAGTGTAAGAGATTCAAAAAAACTTTGTGACAATCTCGGTGTCAAATTTGAGATCATTCCGATCGGAGATCTCTATGACACATTTGGTGATGCGGTCGGCCCTGTAATTGGCTGGCGAGATCCAAAAGATTTTGACAAAGATGTCACTGAAGAAAATGTCCAAGCGCGTCTCCGAGGTGCCATCCTTATGGCATACTCAAACCGGAATAAATCACTTGTCCTCTCGACAGGGAACAAATCAGAGCTTGCGGTCGGCTACTGTACTCTCTACGGAGACATGGTCGGTGGGCTTTCAGTGATCTCAGATGTGCCGAAGACTCTTGTGTATGATCTTGCAGATTATCGAAATAGAAATGGTGAAGTTATTCCAAGACAGATTATTGAAAAAGCTCCATCGGCAGAGTTGCGACCGGAGCAAAAGGACCAAGATTCTCTGCCACCGTATGAAGTGTTGGATGCAATCCTTCACTTCTATGTGGAAGAAGGTTTAGGTCAAGAAGTAGTCATTCAGCAAGGTTTTGGTGCAGAAACAGTGGCGTGGGTAATTAGTAAAGTTGATGCGAATGAGTATAAGCGTCGCCAGTCGGCTCCTGGACTCAAAGTGACTGCTAAAGCTTTCGGCTCTGGTCGTCGGATCCCGATTGCTATCAAACCTCGTCCTCTCTAGACCCCGTATTTAATTGCACATTTAAAAGCTCGTACCTGCCAACCGGCGGTACGAGCTTGACTTTTATACTCAAACATGGTATATATTCAATTAGGAGGATGTCCTAGAAAAACCCCTCAATCCGAACACTTTGACCTAATAAAATATTGTTGTTAATGATACCGCATTTGGCGGATTTTTTGTTGTTAATTTTTTCAATCTCT
>C687J35174_10011639_pt1 | contig 10811 bp, 8 predicted proteins | sample RifCSPhighO2_01_FD_35174 | JGI IMG/M metagenome (IMG submission 35174) | reverse complement strand
TATGGCAATGCCAAAGGCGGACATGATGATACCGAAGGAGAGAAATGAAGAGATGTGAATGCCGAAAATATCTATCAGCATTTTGCCGCCCACATACACCAAGACGAAGGAAAGGGCCTTCTGCAGGTGGTGGAATTTATAAACCACATTCTCAATCAGGAAGAATAATGCCCGCAGGCCCATAACGGCGAAAATATTGGAGGTAAAAAGGATAAACACGCTCTGGGAGATGGCAAATGCCGCCGGGATGGAATCCACCGCGAAAATTATATCCGTGCTCTCCACCAACAAAATAATCATAAACAATAAGGTGGCATGGATTTTACCGTTTTCCCGGACGAAAAATTTGCCGCCATGCGGATTTTCGGTGAAAGGCAGATAACGCTTGGCCAAACGGAAAACCCGGCCCTGGTGAAAGTTGGCATGATGTTCCCTCTTGCCCCGGAGAAGCTCCAGTCCCGTGTAAATCAGCAAGGCGCCGAAGATATACAAAATGAAATGAAACTTTTCCACGGCATACGCGCCCAGAAAAATAAAAATGCCCCGGAAGACAATCGCCCCCAAGATGCCCCAGAATAATACTCTGTGAAAATATTTTTCTTCCAGCTTGAAGTAGTTAAAAATAAGCAGGATGACGAACAGGTTGTCCACGGAAAGCATCTTCTCGGTGACATAGGCGGAGAGAAATTCTATGGCTGTCACTTTGTCCATAAAGAGAAAAATGAGCGAGGCAAAACCCAAAGAAAGAGCAATCCAAAATACGGATTGCCAAAAGGCGGAAGTGGCGGAAATCCGGTGCGCCCGGCGGTTGAAATAGCCCAAGTCTAAGACCAAGAAGCCCAAAATAATAACAGCAAAAACCATTGAGAGATAGCTTTGAATCTCCATGATTAAATGATAACATAGGATATGATAAAAACGATAATTAACGCCAAGAAAACGAAAGACGCGGATGTGGTCTTCTTGCTCACTCCTTACGAAAAAACAGCTTCTTCCCGTAAGGGCACCTCCCGGGGGCCGGATAAAATAATCGCCTGTCTTGACGCTCAAATTGAATTCTTCAGCCGGAAATTCAGAAAAAACGCCAACGATTTTATAAAAATAGGCCTCCAAAAATTAAACAACCTAGAAAAACTCTCTCCGGAAAAGGCGGTCAAAAAAATAGAAGCGGCCTGCGAGAATTTGCTGGCCGGCGATAAATTTATTTTTCTTCTAGGCGGCGAGCATTCCGTTTCCGTCGGCCATCTTTTGGCTTTGACAAAAAAATACAATCCTAAAGATGTAACCATACTCCAAATAGACGCGCATTGCGACCTGCGAGACAACGATGGCGATTACAGCGAGGAGCCGAGTTCCTTCGCTCACTCCGCGGTAATGCGGCGCGCGTCAGGCTTGGACTATCCCATTGTTCAGGTGGGCATTCGCACTTATGCGGAAGAAGAATATAAATATTTTTCAGACCTAAAGAATAAAATCACCGTCTTTGAATGGGGTAATAATATTGTTCCTAAAATCAACGACATCCTAAGCGCCATAAAAACAAAATATCTGTATATTTCCATCGATGTGGATGGCTTTGACCCGGGCGTCATGCCCGGCACTGGCACGCCTGTCCAAGGAGGACTGGAATGGTGGTATGGTTTGGAACTTATTGAGAAAGCAATAGAAAGATATGAATTAGTGGGAGCGGATATTGTAGAGGTTTCTCCGATGAAAGATTCGGTTCTGACCGAATATGGCGCGGCGGATCTCGCTTATCAAATAATCGTAAATAAATTTCTCGGTTAGATCCCCTCTTTTTTGAGTTGTTCGATTAGCTCTCGGGATTTGCGAGAAATTTTGGTCGGAAGCTTGATGTTGAGCTTGATGAGTACGTCTCCACGCTTGTTTTTGCCTGTCGGCACGCCCCTGCCTCGCACCCGCAGAATCTCGCCCAGGGCCACCCCCTCTGGAATTTTAACTTTTATTTCGCCATCCAGAGTCTCTATGGGATATTCCGTGCCCAGAAGTGCATCTGATAATTTAAGATTAAGGTCAGTTATTAAATTATTGCCATCCCGGCGCCAGAGAGGGTGCGACGTCACGTTTACTTTAATGTACAAATCTCCAGCGGCGCCTTTTTTGACCCCTTCGCCGTGGCCGGCCAGGCGAATCATCTCCCCGTCCCGGATGCCGGCCGGAACAACAATAGAAATTTCTTCTTCCCGACGGAGAACTCCTTTGCCCTTGCAAGTTTCGCAAGCGTCTTTGGGCAATTCTCCCGAGCCCAGGCAAGCTTCGCATACTTTGGTGGTTGAAATGGTCCCCAATATTGTGCGTTTAGCCTCGCGGATTTTGCCTTGGCCATTGCAGTTTTTACAAGTTTCCATCTTTGTTCCCTCTTTGGCCCCGCTACCCTTGCAGACAAGGCAGGTAGAGGTTTTGGTAATCAATATTTTTCTTTCCGTGCCAAAAACAGATTCTGAAAAAGAAATCTGAATTTCTGTAGAAATATCTCGCCCGCGCTTCTCGCCTCTCCCCCCGCCGCCCATACCACCACCAAAAAAGTCGCTAAAAATATCATTCAAATTTCCAAAATCAAATTCTACCCCACCATTTTGAAAACCGCCAAAGTCCGAAGCGTTAAAGCCTCCGAAGCCGCCTTGAAACCCTCCGCCGCCTTGGCGCATATTTTCGAATTGAGAACCATATTGGTCATAGTTCGTGCGTTTAGTATCGTCAGATAATACCTGGTAGGCCTCGTTCACCTCTTTGAATTTGGTTTCGTTGCCTTCTTTTTTGTCGGGATGATATTTATGAGCCAGCTTGTAAAAAGCCTTTTTTATTTCATCTTTAGAGGCGTTTTTACCCACTCCGAGAATATTGTAGTAATCTTTTGCCATAGTTATTTCGCCGACACGCTATTTTTTCTCCCTCCTCGCGCATTTACCGCCTTGTCGCTCAAAAAAACAGTGTGTCGGCTTCATATCATATCATAGGTTCGGCTTCTTGGGAAGTCCCGACGCTTTTAGGTCGGGATCCCGACTTATCGTCGGGACTTTCGTCACCACCCTCTTCAACTTCTTCGCCTTTTTCCTTGGTCTTTTTCTTAGTCCGCCCTTCAATAATCGCTTTTTCTTCCGCGCTTCGGATAATGGTGGCTTCTTCTTCGGCAATAAGCTTGGCGGCGGCGTCTTTGGAGATGGAAAACTTGCGTCGGGAGGCGTTAATAATTTCATTCCTAAAAGACGGATGGGTGGGAGGCAGAACCTTAAGAGTCTCCGCGGAAAAAGGGTCGTAGGATTCGCCGTCTATCGTCATTTTTACGTAAAATTCGGTAACCGCGAGATTAATCATGTCTTTGACGTCAAAGAGAGGGGCGAACTCGGGTTTAAGTTTCACCGCGTCTTCGCCACCGATGCGGAAAGTTATAATGCTGCCGGTATTGCCGAGTACGGCGTGCTGACTTGAGGAATAAGCTGGCCGATGTATTGGTGGGCAATAGTGAGATTAAGAGCGTATTTGCGAGCCTCCGATAAAATATTTTCAAAAGTTTGGGTGACTATATTATGAAACTCGTCCACATACAGATAGAAATCCTTGCGTTCGCTCTCCGGGATCCGGGCGCGTTCCATGCCCGCTTGTTTTATCTTGGTTAAAAACATGGAGCCGAAGAAGGAAGAATTTTCCTCACCGATGCGCCCTTTGGAGAGATTGATGAAAATTATCTTTTCTTCATTCATAAGTTTGGATATGTCAATCTTATTCTGCTTCTGGCCGAAAATATTACGCAGAAGCGGGTCGGATAGAAATTGACCCAGCTTGTTCACCAGAGGAATAATGGCGTCGGTGTCAAACTTCTCCGACCAATCGGCGAATTCAATAGCGAAGAATCGCTTGACCATGTCGTCGGTGATGTATTCCACCACTTTCTGCCGGTAATTGCGGTCGGTCAGCATGGAAATCATCCCGCGCATGGTGGCGTGCGGGTAGTCTAATAATGCCAAACAGGTAAAGCGAAAAACGTGCTCTAGGCGGGGCGTCCAGTTGGCGCCGAATTGCTTTTGCAAAACTTCAATCAGCCCTTGGGTCAAAATGAATTTAAAGGAAGGGTCCACATTGGCAAGTGGGTTGAAGGAGGAGGGAAAGTCTGAATCATTCGGGTCAATCAAGCAGACATCTTCAATCCGCTCTTTGGGGATATAGTCCAGAATCGCCTCAATGACATCGCCGTGGGGGTCCATCAGGCACAGACCGTGGCCATAAGATACGTCTTGACGGATGAGAAGCTCTAGGAGTTTAGATTTGCCCACGCCGGATTTACCGACGATGTAGAGGTGGCGCCGCCGGTCCACCCGCTTGATGCCGAAAATGAATTTCTTTTCCTCCAGGGCGGCCACGTAGTTAGTGCGTCCGATAAAAGAAACATCTTCCGGCTTGACCCTCCCAAAAACCGGTAATTCCGGCGGTGGCGGTCCGTATTTGATTATCTGGACGCGATTAGGCTTAGGCATATATTATTATATTATCATAATCCACCTCACTCTGCCCTCTCCTTAACAAGGAGAGGGTTCAGGAGAGGTTAATACACTTCCTGCTGNTAGCATTTNTCGCANTAAACTATCTCTGGCCTGTCTGGGGCATAGCTNGTTTCAAATTCGTTCGGGCACACGCCTTCATGNCCATGGTTGGCTGTCGCTTGCGGTGANCCCGCCCTACCGCACATGCACTGCCGATGCCAGAGTTTAAAAGGGTTCCTCTTTTTCAACCTCTGATAATGACGGCAGTTGGGGCAAAGACGAGGCAAGGCGATATTTAATTTTTTATGAAATTTCAATTCCATGTCGGTTATCTTGAAGGCTAGAGTGCATTGCTCGTTGCACTTTTCTCCGTGGAGACAGCCTATCACCTTCCCGACTATAGACTCATTTGTATCTTTGATGTGATCCGGCAGGTCTTTGGAATTTACTTCTATGGCATAGCTCCTTTGTGTCACTTCCTTCCACCGAAATCCTGCCTGCAGGGCTTCTGTTTCTGTTTTTGGATAATATTCATTGGCTATGGTTTCATTATAAGCAAAAGGTGAAATCTCCGACGGGAAAAATTCTCCATATTTATAAATCCGGCTTTGTTTGTCCACATAAGGCATTGTATTCATATGCTCGATAATTTTCGGCAAAAGTTTTTTATATTCTTCTTTGGTATATCTNTTATTTAAAATAACATATTCCTGATTCCTTATTCCTATGCAACCAAATAAATAACCGGCGCTAAAACACATATAGGTATATTGTGCTTCTTGACAAGTATGATTGATGATAGAGAACATTTGCCGATAGCCCTGAATCCCGGTATCAAATATTTCATAGCCCTCCTCCGCTTTAGCGCCAATGCCGTAACCATCGTAGCACTCTTTAATGCCAGCCGCTCCGTGAATTATATATTTGGAATTTTCCGCCTCACTGAAAATATCAAAAACCATTTTGCTGTTCTTGGAAAACATCACGTTGTCCCCGGTAACGTCTTTGGATTTATAGATAAAAGCAAAACGCCGGAATTGATTCTTGATAAAATTTTTATATTCTTTTTTGAATCGTTCCAGTACCTCATAACTCCCGAAGTCATATTTAGCGCGTTCTTTATCGTATTCTTCTTTCGTATACTGCTTGTTGAATATGCAATGCTTTTTATGCCTTAAATTCATACAGCCTAAACAATTCTGCAAGTTAAGGCAGGAAGTTAAAAAATAAGAATCAATGCATTCATCGCTGTCGTAGCTAAAATGAGTATTAAAAAGAGCATTGCATAAAACATCTTCGTAGCACTGCTCCGATTTGCCTACTTTATATAAATCTATAGAGTCTTTGCTCTCAAAAACACCCGTGGAATACGAGACATTTTCATTGGAATAAGCTGCGAAAGTCAGGTAGCAATTCCGGCAACCTTCATTATGGTTACCGTAATCGCTGTTTACGCAATTACTGTTGCCTAAATTCATAAGTGGCACGCGATGCAATAATTCGCTAAATTGCTCAAAGAAAGGTTTGGAGAAATCATAATCTTGTCCGTAAGCCAAAGGGTCCCATTTGTCTCCCCACCAAATATCCCGGTCGTATACCACCAGATTGGTCTCCGGCGCAAACATTGTAATAATCGGCTTGCCGGAAAATGCGCATTTATTATGATAGAGTGTCCTTTCATTGCGCCAAATAAATCTCCTGACAATCCGGCACTCCGGGCAGAATGTCGGCGGCGGTACTTTTATCTTGTCGTAAAAATTAAAATCCTCCAGTTCAATTACGAAATCTTTTTTGCAATTCTGACAGATTTTAGATTCAGTTTTCACCATTGGATTATAAGGCTAATTGGGCTTTTTAGCAAGAAATTTACAAATAGTTATCTTTGTAACACTGATCACAATACAAATGCCAGTTCTCTTTGGAATTATAAAACGTTTTAATTTTTATATTGCATAATTCACAAACACCATCATGCATTCGGTAGTTTCCAATGTGACTGAATCTTGTCCGCATTCTTTGATGAGGGTGAATAGTTGGAATGGGTATATTGTTATCTCGGTAAAACTTAAGTTCACTTTTCACTATGCGGAAGGGTCGGCCTGTTTCTTTACAAATAATCGCCTTATTCATAATTTCATCGTCAACTTCAGTAATTGTGTCTGGAATTTCCTGCGTGCTTAATGTGGCCATATCTCCAACATCTATTTCCATATCTGGCTGCCAAAGCGCACCCATTTTCTGAACTTCTGCTTTATTCAACGGAAACACAAAATCAGCCTGTGAGCCATTATAAGCAAAAGAACTCATAGTAAACGGGGGGAATTCCCCATATTCTCCCTTTCCCAGAAGAACAAATTTAATTTTATCTAATTCTTTAAAGTATTTTTNNGGTTCATATTGGTAATTAAAAATGCAGTAATTTTTATTTTCGAGGCCGACACAAGCGAAACAATTTTGCACATTACGGCAATTAATCAAAAACTCTGAATCAAGAATAAATTTTGAAAGGAAAGAAAATTTTACATTTGATGAATCGGACCCAATGCCTATCGTTTGATACAGTTTCTCTGAACCACCAGATATTGAAGCATCCATAGAGTCCCTATTTCCAAGAAGCTGGTCGCAATGCAAGGAATGTTCCGTCCTCCGAGCATAAATAATGTCATAACAGTTGCGAGAGTTAAATATATTCACTCCAGAAACATTTTCTGTCCGCTCATGACGAGAGGCGCGCACAGGATGGATTTTAACGAATTCCCAGAAACGTTCTTTTATCTTTGATAATAAATCTCGACTGGGTAAATTCAACTCTTGGATTTTTTCTTCATAATTTTCTTTAGTGAGCTGTTCGTTAAAAAAACAATAACTTTTATTGCGCAAATTTACACAACCAAAACATTTTATACAATTATTACAGTCATATAAAAATTGAGAATCAATGCAATTATCAGAAAAGTAAAGATAACGGCAATTATAACATTTATCAGACGACACAAGCTCGTAAGAATTTTCTACATTGCGCACAATCAGACAATCCATAACGGAACGCGAGCTAAAAACATTAACCGAATACCAAACATCTTCCGACATCCATCCCCCGCTTACATAGTAGCCATTTTTAAGATTTCTGCCGTTTATGGAGTACTCGCTGTTTATATTGGATGGGTCGCGAATAATGGAAGGTTGAGGAACTTTTAGCCTGAAATCTAAAAACTGTTCGAAAAATGGTCGTTTAGCATCATAAAAAGTGCCATATGTATATGGATCAAAATTATCTTGATAACTTTTAATATCATAAACTATTAATGAAGAAACCAGAGGAACATAAGATATAATTTTATCTTTTGAGCCTGGAGCATTATTAGGACGTTTATATAAATTTATCTGATTTACAAAAGAAAACCGTTTTTGCCTCCTGCATGTTGGACACAATTTTGGAGGAGGCACGCGTAGTAATTTATAAAAATTAATATCCTCAGCAGTAATCTCGAACTTTTTTTCACAATATTTTGAAATATCTTTCCATTCGCATTCCCGCTCATGCGGCGCAAGATTCTCCAGAATTTCATTCAGNAGCGCGTCGAATTTCGGGGTTTTAGATTCTTTGTTCATATTACTGACTTAACAAACTTGACGGCCGTCCAAAAGTGTTAAGCATTATCTAGAATAAAATCCTGGACGCACTTTTTACATTTTCTGATTTCTGATTTCATTCTAGAATTTTCCTTAAAACATCTTCCGGTACTTCTTTGACCGCTGTTTTAGGCGTGTAGTCCGGGACGGAAAGCGGCGGCCGAGGCGGGGGCGAAATGGGAAGAGGGGAAGGTACATTATCCAACGCCGGCGGCCTAGAGCTTGTTGTTTCCGTCTCTGGAGCCGAAACAGGCACCTTGTCGCTAATTATATCCTTTAGTTTTTCCATCGCTTCCGGAGTAGCCGCACGGTCCCCGCCCGAAAATTGGCGAGTAAGTTTCGGCGGTATGGTAACGCTTTTATTTTTCAAACTGTCTAGAGAAATTGGCGGGAGCGAGGGCGACGCAACCGTCTCTAATGAACTTTTATCTTCAGCTGTTATTTTACTTAGCGCTTCCCGCAAAGCCAAGTTTTCGCCCGGTTTTTCTTTTGGTCTAAATTTATCCTCCTTACCGCCCGAACGACGAGAATCCTGCCCAACTTTGTCATTCAGGCGGGCATCGGGTCGGGCGGGTTTCTTTTTGCCACTAAACGACGTCGGCGCGGCTGAAGTTCCCTGACTATCCGAGCCAGTTTCGGCAACCGGCGCGAACTCAATGCCCAAGTCTGCCAGGGGTTTATAGAAGCGTGTTTCTTCCCGTTTGGTTTCTTTCGCCGACCGGGGACTCGGCTTGATTTCCCCCGACTTGATTTTGTCTACGCAATCCCGGCAATAAACCGGCCGCCCCGGCTCGGGCTTGAAGGGCACGGTGTCCTCCCGACCGCAATTGGAGCAAATAATTTTAAATTTCTCTCCGGTCGGCGACGGCGAACCCACATCGCCGAGGGACATCCCGCTCCAATCTATTATTTCTTTCTCCACCACTTCCCGCGGACGGCAATATAATCTACGGGAAGCCTCGATGACCTCGTCTTCCACCTTTTTATCACCGCTCTTAACCAAGGGCGGGAGAGTCCGAGCGGAGAAAGGCCGGGAGGTTACGCCGTCAATCATTAATTTCATATAAACTTTATAGTTCGGCAGATTGACGATATCCTGGGGGGTAAATTCGGGCTCAAATTCCTTTTCTAGAAAATCCGCGTCATCCGCGCCCACCCGGAAAACTATCATCGTGCCCACGTTGCCGAANACCGCNTCNCGCACCGCGGANCTCTTGTCGGAGATAAGCTGGGCGGTGTACTGGTGCGCCACGGTCAGATTCAATCTATACTTTCTTGCCTCGGAGAGAATACCGGCAAAAGCGTCGGTGACGAAATTCTGAAACTCGTCCACATACAAGTAAAAATCTTTCCGTTCATCCTCCGGAATACGNACCCGTTCCATGGCCGCGAGCTGTATCTTNGTGATAATCATACCGCCGAGGAGNCCGGAGTTGTCCTCGCCGATGCGCCCTTTAGAGACGTTCACCAAGAAGATTTTGCCCTCATTCATTATGTTAAAAATATCTATGGTGCTCTTGGACTGGCCGACGACGTTGCGAATGATGGAAGTGGAGAGAAACTGGCCGACCTTGTTCTGGATGGGAGCTATGGCTTCGTTGCGGAACTTATCCTGCCAAGCCTCATACTCGTGAACCCAAAAGGCCTTAATCACCGGGTCTTTCAAATTGGAAATTATTTTCTGGCGGTAATCTTTGTCCACCAACATGCGCGGAATTCCAAGAAGAGTGGTGCCGGGAGTGTCCAAGAGAGCCAAGATGGCGTTGTTTAAAATATATTCCATCCGAGCGCTCCAGGCATTGGCCCAAATTTTGGTGAAGATGCCCATAAGACCAGAGGCCACCAAATGCTTGTATTTGGGGTCAATAAGCTCAAGGACATTGAAGCCGACATGGTAATCAGAATCGGCGGGATTAAAGTAAATTACATCTTTCATCCGCTCCGGCGGAATGACGGAAAGGACCGCTTCCACATTCTCGCCGTGGGGGTCCACCAGGCAGACGCCGTCGCCGTTACGGATATTCTGGGTAATCATATTGAACATCAATACCGATTTACCGGTACCCGACTTACCGAGCAGATAAACATGCTGGCGCCGGTCTTTGCGCTTAATGCCAAAAAGATTATTTTTATCCCGATAGGTAGTGAGGCCTAGGTAGGTGATTTCTTTATTTTGGGGTATCTCCGGCATGTCCATATGCCAGAATTATAACATTCAATTATAACTTTGAAAATAAGAGAAAGCGGGCCGGCCCAGCAAAGCTGAACCGGCCCCTTTTGAGCGCCGACGCAAGAGGGAGAGTTCTTGTTCTCGTAGATTTGCTTTGCGCAGGTCGACCGAAGTAGACCGGCTACTAGCAAATCGGAATTACCTCTCTCAATCTCGCGAATTACGGCTACTCGATGTGCGGACGATTCAGGGCCTCTACGGCCCTGTCGCAGACGGCCCGCACAGCCATCTGCGTAAACTCGGCCATCTCCCCTACGGGGATGCCGAGTTTCTTCGCGCGATTGGCGACATCGCGCAGAATCTCCCGGGGCTTCACATGAAGCCCCTCTCGCTCGAACTGTTCCAACAGAACAGCGAGCGAGATTTCCCCCATTCTCTCTTTCGAAAGCATGGGCACCTCCTTAAAACTGTGCCTTGGCGGAAGGCGGCCGGTTGATTACTGGAGTTTT
>C687J35174_10011630_pt1 | contig 10813 bp, 9 predicted proteins | sample RifCSPhighO2_01_FD_35174 | JGI IMG/M metagenome (IMG submission 35174) | reverse complement strand
CCCGCCGATGAGGCGGGTTTGTTATTATCATTTCAATATTACCGTTACAATTTGGCTTTCATTTTTACCAAGTTTTATAATACTCAGTTCCACAGAATCACCACTGCTGAAATTCCTTTCAATCCACTTGAACTCCCTGGAATTTTTAATCTCAACGTATGATTTCCCAACCCTTGATATACCTACAATCAAATCGCCCTGCCTCAATCCAGCTTGCTGACCAGGACCATTAGCCACAACGGAAGTAACTAAAACTCCCCTTAAAATACCCAACTTAAAAGTATTTACTATCTGCTGATTAATATCCTGTACTGTTATACCCATTGACCCTGGAATTCTATTTGTCTTTATATCTCCGACAACTTGCCTAACTACATTTACGGGAATGGCAAAACCCAACCCAGCGTTGGCACCACTGCTCGAAAAAATAAATGTATTAATTCCAACAAGTTCACCATCAAGGTTCACTAATGCACCACCAGAATTACCAGGATTTATAGCAGCATCTGTCTGAATAAGAGCAAATGGTGGAGGCGGGTCATTAGGATTAGAGGAAATGTGCCGTATAGCACTTACAATACCCCCAGTAAGAGTGCCACCAAAACCAAAGGGAGACCCGACTGCCAAAACCATCTCCCCTGGCACAAGCTTGTCAGAATCTCCCATTTTGATAGGAGTTAGACTAGGCGGAACCACATCAAGTTTCACCAAGGCAAGATCCGCATCAGGAGGAACATTTTTTGATAAAGTAGCTTTCAGTCTTTGGCCACTTTGGAAAACAACGAAAATTTCTCTTGCATTCTCTACCACATGTTTATTGGTCACGATATTACCATCTGTGTCCACTATAACCCCGCTACCGAGACCCTCACTATCTTTAAGGGAATTATTAACCACAATGGTTGACGATGCCTCAATCGTTACAACAGACTCCTTTACTCTTTCAAAAACTTTGCTAAATACATAGCGGTCTATAACCTGAGCTAAACAAATTCCTGAGGCAATAAGATTTAATAAAACTAGGTTTTTTAATGATCTACTCATCTCACATCTCCTTAAAATTGGACATTAAATCAGCAATTGAAAAATAACAGCAAAAATGCCATAATGTCAAGGAATGGAACTATCCAAAACAAAGGTGCCGCAAACCCCAGGGGTTTATTTTTTCCGCAACAAGCAGGGCCAGATTTTGTATATCGGAAAGGCGTTAAACCTAAAAAAAAGAGTTGCTTCTTATTTCAAAAATAACGTTGATTCCAGAATAAAAAATATGCTGGAAATGGCCAACAAGATAACCTGGCAGGAAACCAGCTCTGAAATCGAGGCGCTAATACTAGAATCTCAGTTCATCAAAAAACATAGACCACCTTTTAATATAAAACTTCGTGATGACAAGCAGTATTTTTATGTAGGTATAACAAAAGATAAATTTCCTCGGATTTTTATCACTCACCAACCGACAAAAAATCAAGATGGTAAATTAAAATCAAGGCAAACAAAAACCGATTTCTCGGGTCCCTTTACAGATGGCAGTGCCCTTAAAACAACCCTTGGTCTTCTGCGCAGAATATTCCCCTACTGTACTTGCAAACAAAAACACAACAATTATTGTCTAAATTATCATATCGGCAAATGCTTGGGTTTTTGTTGTTTGAAAAACAATCCTGAGCTTGTCGAGCGGACTGCTAAAAAAAATCACGGCTATCGGAAAAACATAAGAGCCGTTAAAGACGTCCTGTCGGGTAAAAAAAATTTATTAATTAAAAAACTAAAAAAAGAAATGTCTGATATGGCGACAAAAGAAAATTTCCAAAAAGCTGCAGAAACCCGAGACAAAATGGCCAAGCTTGAAAAAGTTTTTGAAAACGCCCTCATCATTCGTAAGACAGAAGTAATAAACATATCAACGACACTCGAAGAATTGGTTCGCACATTAAAATTGAGTAATAAACCAGAACGCATAGAGGGCTACGACGTTGCTAATATTCAAGGCCAATTCGCAACTGGATCAATGGTTGTCTTTATTAATGGGTCAGCAGACAAAACCCAATACAGAAAATTCAAGATACACTCGCCAAGCAGCCCAAATGACGTTGGGATGCTTAAAGAGGTTTTAGCACGCCGATTTAACCACTCAGAATGGATCTATCCGGATTTGATAATAATGGATGGGGGAATCGCACAACTAAACATAGCAAAACATATTTTAAAAATAATAGGACAAAATAAAATTAGAGTCATAACGCTTACAAAAGATGATCGGCATATCGGAACCAAAATTTTTATCGACAATAAAAAAACAGCCCTCCAGCTGTCAAAAATATCACCGTCTGCTCGCAATCTAATCCTTCAAATTGATGCCGAGGCACACCGCTTCGCAATCAACTACTACCGCAAACTACACGGCCGCCTCTCACCCACTTTCTAATAAAGAAAGGATAATTAAAAACCGGCTCGAGTCTCGCGACTGGAACCGGCGTTGGTGGTCGTTGCTCTCGCTTTAGGGACCACCTCACCATCGCCTTCCACCAGGGTATTCCCAGCGACTGGTTAGGACGTTGATCCGTCCTCCTCTGCTTTGGGGTTTCACTCCCCGGGGTTATCAGCCTCCCCTGTTCTTGTCGGACAATCGGACCTCCTTTTTGACCCGCGCTTTTGGCGAGGGGGCTGCTAGGTTGGTCTTGGGCACAACACCTTTCACAAACCCAGGCGCATGTCCAAAAAGCTGGATTACTTATTTAGCCGGCGCCGCCAGCGGGCGCACCACTATTTTATAACTTCATGGTATATTAATTATATCATAATTTAATATGAAAGTCAAATTTACAACAATAAGCAGGGGTGCTAGACTTGATACTGAAGATGGGTATAATAATAGGGCTTATAGCCAATATTTTGGGGCTTTATCTGGCTGAATCATGGGTTCCTGGTTTTTCCGTAATGGGGGGTTGGAAAGAGTTATTCGTCACCGGTTTGGTTTTGGGCATTCTTAATTGGATACTGAGACCAATAATAAAACTGGTGACTTTCCCTCTTATAGCCCTTTCATTGGGACTTTTCTTAATAGTAATAAATGCTATTATCATTTGGCTCACATCCCAATTCACTGGTTTTATAACAATAGAAAACTACATCGCCCTGCTTTGGGCCACGCTACTTATTTCTATAATAAATCTGCTAGCAAAGCCTTTTAAGTAATCCCTCATGCAAATAATCACAATAGCACAATTGGTTTTGGCTGCCCTTCTGATAGTGTCAGTGCTGCTTCAGCAAAGAGGATCCGGACTTTCCGGTGCCTTTGGTGGCGGTGATAGCGGCGGCGCATACTCAACAAGACGTGGTGCTGAAAAGATACTCTTCCGATCTACGATAGTCATCGCTATACTTTTTTTTGGAGTTTCCATAGCGAGACTTCTTTTATAGGAGTTAGGGTTATGGATTAGCTGGTAGAATTAACACTACAAACTAGATCCCACAAACTAAATCCTCTCTTAAAATTAGTACCGATCTCGAAAACTTTTTTTTATCTTCGGACAAGAAGGATGATCAGACACCTAGGCAGAAATCAAAGTTCAGCAGCAGATTACTATCTAAACTTCCGGGGCTCAAACAACTTAGACACTTGCCCAAATTATTATCCCACAAAGAACGGAGAATAATTTTGTTACTTGCTCTAGCCGCATTGATTTCTCTAATTTCTGTTCCATTCAGTACATATTACCACTTTACCAAGCCCACTCCCGATTATGGCGGCACACTTGTAGAAGGTCTCCTGGGAAATCTAAAACACCTGAATCCCCTCCTGGTACAAAGCAATGACGCCGACAAAGATTTAGTTAATTTGGTTTATTCTGGTTTAGTTAGATTCGGCACTGAAGGTAAGTTAGAAAATAATCTAGCTCAATCTTACGAAATCTCTGAAGACGGTCTAACCTATACATTTAAAATAAAGGAGAATATTACTTGGCATGATGGTTATCCAATAACTGCCGATGATATAGTTTTCACAATAGTAACCGCCCAAAATGAAGACTACGCAAGCACCCAAAGAATTCTTTGGCAAGGAGTAGAGGTTAGCAAGACTGACAAGTTAACAGTAGTATTCAAACTTAAAAATAAATACGCTCAGTTTTTGGACAACGCAACTTTGGGAATATTGCCTCAGCATATTTGGCAAAACATAAAACCTGCCAATTTTAGCCTATCTGAATTCAACTTAAAACCAGTCGGGTCAGGACCTTATAAATTTTCTAAGATAAAAAGAGATAGCTATGGACAAGTTAAATCTTTTGAACTTGAGGCTTTTGATAAATATCATGAAGGAAGGCCATTCATTTCTAGAATTATATTTAAAATGTACCCCTCCGAAACAGAATTAATTCAAGCCTACAACAACGGAGACATAAAAAACTTCGGATCAATATCGGCAACAGGTTTAAATTCGATACGATTTCTTGGACAACTAAATTTAAACTCTCTCAAACTACCAAGATATTTCGCAGTTTTTTTAAACCAAAATCACAGTGAACAGCTTTCTGACAAAAATGTACGGCTTGCGTTAAGTCATGCTACCGACAAAGATTCTATAATATCCGACGTTCTTTCAGGAAAAGCCTCCAGAGTTGACTCTCCAATGCTTCCTGGAATTTTAGATATTCCAGCAGAAGGCAAAAAATTTAATTTTGATCCCAATTTAGCCAATCAGATACTTGATAATTCTGGATGGACTCTTTCAGGTGATACAAGACAAAAATCTCTACCATCTACAGCAAGAAAAGATCAAACCTCCGAGGACCCCCTGAAACTAAGACTGGAACTAACTACCTCTGACTGGCCGGAACTTGTTAGAGTCGCAAATCAACTTAAAGAACAATGGAGATCAATAGGTTTCGATGTAACAATTAAATCATTACCGCTGGGAGAGCTTCAACAAACCATAAAAGAAAGGTCATATGATGCGTTGCTTTTTGGAGAAGTTCTGGCTCTTGATCCAGATCCTTTTAGCTTTTGGCACTCTTCACAAAAAAAGGACCCTGGATTGAACTTGGCTCTTTATGACAACAAAGATGCCGATAAAATTCTAGAAGAAGCTCGTCAAACCCTTAATCCATCCTCTCGCCTTATGAAATATAATGAACTACAAAATATAATAATTGAGGACATACCAGCAATATTCTTATACAGTCCTGACTATATTTATTCCCAGTCAAAAGAAATAAAAGGCAATACTGGACTATACATATCTAGCCCGTCTGAACGCTTTAATAAACTAGGGGATTGGTATATAGAAACCAAAAGAGTTGTAAAATAATTTGACAATACTAGCCAACGGATGCTATACTTAAGTTTCAAGCTTTTAGAACTCAAATAAATAAGCCAAATAACTCGAAATTTAGATCTCAAAGAACAACTAAATAAGTTTTTGTTTGTTCAAGTTTTGCGGATGTGGCGAAACTGGCAGACGCGCTAGCTTCAGGAGCTAGTTCTCGCAAGAGAGTGGGAGTTCAAATCTCCCCATCCGCACCAATTAACAATTGGGTTACAAAACAAAAACTTTTTAATATATCTTCATTTCTAAGTTTTGGTAATTATAAAAAATTATGAATGAATCAGAAAATAAGACAGGGCAAGAAGTCCAAGCCGAATTAACAGCCACAGCACCCAGGCCAGCGTTTTCTTCAGCGCGCAGTCAAACACACCAACCGGCAAGAATCAACCAACCACAGACTCAAAACAATCAGGACAATGGACCCAGAGACGACGGCGGCACAAACATGCCCAGACGCCGCAAAGCACCTAGATACAAGGATCGCCGTGACTTACCGAGACCACGTAGACTAGTACCCATAGACAGACCGAGTAAACCAATTGATGAATCTGCATCTAAGGACGCTCTCAAAATAATACCCCTTGGCGGCCTTGGTGAAGTTGGTCGCAATATGTGTGTTTTTGAATATAAAAATGACATCATAATAATTGATGTTGGTTTTGGTTTTGCAGAAGACGACATGCCGGGAATAGACTATACACTTCCAAATATCAATTACCTTGACGGCAAACAAGACCGTATTAGAGGCATAGTCCTCACTCACGGACACATGGATCACGTCGGCGGCCTTCCTTATCTTATACAAAGACTTGGGAACCCGCCAATATATGCGTCTGAACTTACTAGAGCCATAGTATTAAAGAGGCACCAGGAATTCCCCCATCTTCCAGAACTTGACATAACTCTGGTATACCCCAAAAAACACGACAAATTTCAACTTGGAGAATTTGAAATTGAGACTTTCCACGTTAACCACAACATACCAGATGACACTGCGCTTATAATAAACACTCCCGCAGGCCGCATAGTCCACACAGCCGACTTTAAATTTGACCCCACTCCGCTTAATGAGGAGCCGGCTGATCTTGATTTTATAAAAAGCATCGGTGATAGGGGCGTTATAATGCTCATGGCTGATTCGACCAACGCCGAAAAAGAAGGTAAGGCAGTATCCGAAAGTGTTATTCAAGACAACCTTGAAATAATATTCAAAGAGGCCACCGGAATGCTCATAGCCGGAACATTCTCATCTATAATCAATCGCATACAACAAATGGTTACGCTATCGGAAAGGTATGGGCGCAAAGTTATTTTTGACGGTTTCAGCCTTAAGACAAATGTCGAGGCAGCAAAGGAGCTTAAACAAATTAAAATAAAAAAAGAAACCCAAATACCAATATCCGACATTGACCGATACCCAAGAGAAAAAATAACCTTAATCGGCACCGGTGCCCAAGGAGAAGGGCGAGCGGTTTTAATGCGAATAGCATCCGGTGAACACAGATATGTACAACTCAAAAAGGGTGACTCTGTGATTTTCTCATCTTCTGTTATACCTGGCAATGAACGCACCGTACAAAGACTAAAGGACTTATTGTATAGGCTTGGAGCAAGGGTCTATCACTACGGCATGATGGACATTCACGCCAGCGGACACGCCCACAAAGAAGATCTTAAGTTAATGCACCAACTTATACGTCCGAAATTACTCATGCCCATACATGGACAATATTCGATGATGGTTACGCATGGATACATAGGTCAGGAAGGTGGCATTCCAGAAGCAAATATAATAATAGCTGACAACGGTTCTATTATTAATCTCAACCAACAAGCCTGGTGGATAGATCAAAAGACAGCTCAATCTGACATAGTGATGGTTGATGGACTGGGCATAGGTGACATAGGCAATGTGGTTCTGCGCGATAGACAAGTTTTAGCTGAAGACGGAATGTTTGTGATAATATCTCTGGTTGACTCTAAGACAGGCAAGGTACGTGGCAGCCCAGACATAATTTCCAGGGGATTCGTTTATCTTAAGGAAAACAAAGAACTCTTATCTCAGGTGCGCAAAAAGGCCAAATTTATAATAGAGACCCAGGCAACCAGGCCAATTAACTGGGTCGACCTTAAGGACCTGATACGCGATCAAGTCGGTCTCTTCTTGTTCCAAAAGACAGAACGCCGCCCCATGGTCTTGCCGGTTGTAATCGAGATTTAGACCACATCATTATTTAAAACAAAAAAACACAAGCCCCGATGTAATCTGTCGGGGCGGTTTTTATCAGTAAAATAATTTACAAGAAAAACAAAAGTCCCGCCATGGCGAGACGTGTCATCCGGCGTAGGCAAACACTTTTGGCGAGTGCTCGCCAGCCAAAAGTGTTTGCGAAGCCGGCGGCAGATGTTCTATAAAAAATTTTGTTTAAAAAAACCGAGCTTAGCTCGGTAATAATTTTAATTTACTGTTACTTAGATTTAATCTGTGATTATACCACTCCACGGCACCACTATTTCCGGTAATTCCCTGCCCTTAGCTTCCCTTTCATACTCTATAACGCCACAGTTGGGAAATGCTTGGTCCTCACACTTAAGCTGCATGAACTCTTCAACACTCAAACCATGAACTAATTTCTGGAAAATCCTTATCCATGTGCCGTGTCCATAAATTACCACTATGCCGCTCGTCCAAAATATTGGGTCGGCGATGAAACTCAGAACCCTCAATTCCATATCGGGTCCGTTGTCGCCACCAATAGGTCTGTGATCATAATAACCCAAGCGTTTTCTAAGCGCCGCTTCAATAGGGTAATATTTTAATATTTCCTGCTGGGTGAGTTCATCGAAAATCCCATTGCTTTTTTCATTAAGTCTAGAATCCACGATAGGAGGATCCGGCGTAACAATATCTTTAATTTCTTTGAAGGCCAGAGCTTCTGTGATTATTGATCTGTTTAATGTTGAACAAAACCTATTTACCTTTATTGGTTGGGTCATGTAGTTTAAGCTTAATATTCTTTCTCTGAGATACTTTCCAAGCGACTCGCATTGCCTTTCACCAAAATGACTAAGCGCTAGCTGCTGGTTAGAAGTTTCGTGTCCCTGTTCCTTTTGACCATGCCTTAAAATAAAGAGATGGTTTGGCATCCTTATAATGGGCAATGTTACCCTTCTTTTAAATTTTTAAAAAACTAAACAAACAATAACTAACCTCTCGCTCTTGTCAATCTCCAATCTTTCTTGCTATCATTATTGCTCAATATCAAACAAGAATATGATTACCATCGATGACTTCAGAAAACTAAATATATTGATCGGCACAATTGAGAAAGTAGAAGATATCGAAGGCAGCGAAAAGCTATACCGTTTTGAGATAAGTATTGGAGAAGAAAAGCGGCAGATTCTCGGAGGCCTTAAAACGTCCTACTCTAAAGATGAGCTCCTAGGCAAACAGGTTGTTGTTTTAGTTAATCTAGAACCGCGAATGATTATGGGCATGGAATCTCAAGGCATGATCCTTGCAGCAAGCGATGATGAAGGCAAGGCCATAATTTTACAGCCTCTCAAGGAAGTTAAATCAGGCTCTGTTGTGAGATAAAAGAGTTATATCACTAAACAAAATGCTTTCCCTTAATTTTGCCGACTTCCCTCTCCTCCTCTTCGGCTGTTTTTTCTTTACCCGACTGACTTAATTTAATCAAATCCTCTTCTTCCAATTTATTAAGATCATTCGCTCTATCTAGCAAGAATTCTGCAGAGTTCTTAATAGGATCACTCAACACATCATTCATTAGAGCACTTATTATATATCCAAGCCTCGGCCCAGGAGTAATCCCTAATTTTTTAATCAAATCGTTACCGTTAACCTTGAGCATCTTCGGAGAAATAGGATCACGCGCAACTTTGTCTATCATGAACTGTAGATGTCTCAACTTGTATGGCTTGGCCTTGGGCACACCGGAACCTATGCGATCGGCCTCACGAACCTTAATCAGGTCTTCAACATTCTCTTTGCCTATATTGGCCACAAGACGCCTCACCGATGATTCCGTAACCTCACCCACATTGTAGTAAAAAAGGTGATACCTAACTAGCTTAATTATTTTGTCCGCCTGTTCTTTTGGAAAACGTAGTCTATCCAATTCTTCAGCAGCCATCCTGGCGCCGATTATCTCATGCCCATAAAAGGTAGAGTCAATCCCGTCTCCCCTTTTGCTTCTAGGCTTGCCGACATCGTGCAAAAGAGAAGCTAGCCTCACCTCAAAAGAATATTTCATATCACATGCATATCTTAGAGCCTTCACATTATGCTCCCAGACAGTGTAGATGTGGTGCTTATTTTGGCCAACACCAACTCCTTCCAGAAGACCCGGCAAAACATATTTCATAAGTTCCGTCTCACGCAGCAATTCGATACCAGCATCAGCATGACCAGAATTAACTAGCTTGATCAACTCATCTCTAATTCGCTCCTTTGACACAGAATTCATTAAATTATGATTTTTATGAATGGCTTTAAAAGTTGCATCTTCAATCTCAAAACCGGTTTGGGCCGACAACCTAACACCCCTCATCATACGCAAAGCATCCTCACCAAACCTCTTTTCCGGATCCCCCACTGCTCTTATTATTTTTTTATCAATATCAGCCTGCCCACCAAAAAGATCAACTACTTCACCATTATCTCGCAACGCCAAGGCGTTAATAGTAAAATCTCGCCTCCCCAAATCATCTTCTAGCTTATCCGCAAATTTAATCTCGTCAGGATGTCTTTTGTCACTATATCCAGATTCAGTTCGATAGGTCGTCACCTCTATAACCTTGAGATTCGCATTATCCGAATCAGTCTTAACACCAACCGTCCCAAACTTATTCTCATAAAAACTATCCGGGAATAGGGCCAAAACATCATCCGGTCTTGCATTTGTTGTTATATCCCAATCGTTTGGTTTCTCGTCCATTATCAAATGCCGCACGCTACCGCCCACAACATAAGCATCATGCCCAGCCTTCTCGAGTCGAGACAAAACATCCCTAACTTCATCGGGTATAATTTGGGCATAATTTTTAGTTTTGCTGATTGGCATATTATCTCAATATTGTACGTTTTTTATGAATCGGCGTCCAGAATTAAAATTGACAACTGACAATGTCTAGTCTATCTTAAAAACACAAAAGTTTTTTAAAAAAGAGATTAAAACCAAATGCAAGAGATCGAGCGCAAGTTTTTAGTAAGATCACTACCCCACAATTTAACATCCTACCCACACAAAGAGATTGAACAAGGATATATAGTAATTAGTGAGGATGGCACCAGTATAAGGCTTCGGAAAAAGGAAGATGAATATTCTCAAGCAGTAAAAAAGGGATTCGGCAAAGTAAGAGATGAGACACAGATTCTAATTACCAACCATCAATTCGAAATTCTTTGGCCGCTGACCGATGGTACAAGACTCACAAAGACACGCCACTATATCCCATGCG
>C687J35174_10011627_pt1 | contig 10815 bp, 12 predicted proteins | sample RifCSPhighO2_01_FD_35174 | JGI IMG/M metagenome (IMG submission 35174) | reverse complement strand
CAACGCTATCATTAACGCAGAAGTCTTGGTGACGATGGGGCAAAAGGCTCGCCGGTGGTTTTTGACCTGGGGGATGTTTATTGCCGTATTTCTAGTTCGCGGGCTTTTGCCTTTTGCAATAGTTTGGGCTTTTAATACAAAATTAACTGCTCTGCAAATTTTATCAGCCGCCTGGTCTTCCAACCCTTTGGTTTTAGACTCTATTTATAAATCCGCCCCGATACTCCTCGTCGCCGGCGGAGTTTTTCTTTTGTTTTTATTTTTACATTGGCTATTTCTCGAAGATAAAAATTTGGGCTTGCCCAAGACGGAAAAATTCTTTATGTCTCAAGGGGTTTGGTTTTACGCAACGGTTTCTATTTTGCTTTCGATTATTGCCTGGTTTGCGTTAAAAGAGAGCAATTTGATGGGTTTTGGAGCTGTCGTCGGATCAAGCTTGTTTTTCATTACCCATGGCTTCAAGCAGAATGCCGAAGAGCAGGAGAAAAAGTTACTCGGCAGCGCGCACTCCGACTTGAGCAAGCTTTTCTTTTTAGAGATAATTGACAGCACATTCTCCATCGATGGCGTGCTGGGCGCTTTTGCTTTCACTCTTTCCGTGCCTCTGATTTTGCTTGGCAATGGATTCGGCGCATTATTGGTGAGGGAGCTGACGATACGGAACATTGAACGGATAAAGAAATATGTTTATTTGAAGAATGGCGCCATGTATTCGATACTAGTACTTGGCATTATTATGATACTGCACAGTTTTGGCTTCAATATTCCGGAATATGTATCTCCACTTGCGACATTTGTTATCATTGGCTTCTTCTTCTGGAAATCCAAAGTTGCTTTGAACTTGTAAGTTGCAAAACTCTATTAAAAATGACTTTTCTTCGGTACGGATTTTTTGAAGCTTAAAAAATCCTGAAGTTCTCGGCTCGTCAGCCTCGAAACCCCTTCGAAAAGTATTTTTCAAAGAGTTTTGCATAACTAAAAATCCCCCAACTGGGGGATTTTTAGTTCGCTAGGCTTAAGCGTGTTTCATTGGTGTCGAATGATAATCTTTTGCACCGCCAAAAATTTTTCTTACCAATATAACTATTAATAGAACCAAGATCGCAAAGAGGATCCATTGAAGTATGCCGGAAGGCATAAAACTATTTGACCCGTAAATTGCATTGGCTGCGAGGTCTTTAGAATCTTCTTTGCCAAGAACTGCGCCAGAACTTTTTGTGGCAGGCGTAATCTTTTTTACAACTGTCGTTGTTCTAGCAACAGCAGGGCTACCCGAGTAAACAACGGGTGTAGTCGAAGGTCCCACATATGAATTATATCCGTCATTACTCTGTACGTTAGGAAATCTTGTGCTATTGTAAGGAGTAACGTAACCAGCTCTATCGGCACTTACTTGTACGGGCATGATTAGCCCAAAAGTCAAAATAACCAATATTCCCAAGCTGTAAACCATAATACTATTTATTTTTTTGTTGTTTATTTTAAACATGCTAATAGTATAGCATATACATAAACAAAAGTCAAGTGTGCTGGAGGTACAACTTAGGAAGGCGCCAATGAAGCTCCTCCATCAATCTTTCTTAATTGGTAGCTTTTTTAGCGTCCCCGGCGCAGAAAACTCGCAATATTGCTCTTTCAATAGTACTGGGAGAGTATATTGCAGAAATTGACCAGGATGATGAATGGATAGACAAAGATAAGCTTAAAAAACAAATTGAATTTTTAGAAAATAATCAGGATTATGTCTTGGTGGGCACTGGTGTTATTGTGATTGATGAGGGTGGGTCTGAAATAGCCAGATATTTTATGCCTGAAACTGATTTAGAAATTAGGAAAAAGATTTTACGCGCGAATTGCTTTATTCACTCCAGTGTTATATATAGGGCAAAATCTGTTAAAGAAATCGGCGGTTATACGGTGACAAAAATGTCAGAAGACCACGACCTTTGGCTTCGGCTTGGCAGAGTTGGTAAATTTGCGAATTTAGAGGAGTATGCGGTTCAGTATTGTTTTAGCCCAAAAGGATATAATTCTCAGGATAAATTTTTACGCTTGAAACAAAATTTACTCTTTGCGCAAGAACATAAAGATTTCTATCCTAATTATTATTTAGCGATAATATTAGGGTGGGCAAAAATTTGTTTTTATCCCATCTTTACCCTGATGCCTTCAAGGTTGCAGGGTATGTTCTTGAAATTACATAAAAAGATTTAAGCACTGTGAATTATGAAACATAAACTTTTTCTTCGGTACGGATTTTTTGAAGCTTAAAAAATCCTGAAGTTCTCGGCTCGTCAGCCTCGAAACCCCTTCGAAAAGTTATGTTTCATAATTTACGATAAGCATACTTTTTTGATGTATTCTTCTATTGGGAGAGTGTTTTTGAAATGAATGGCTTCTATAATTTTATTTTGGGAATAGGCTCTCTTGTTGGTGAGGGCTTTTAGCCTTGAAAATGTCAGGGGATTTTTCCGACGAGTTATGAAACAAATTAAGGTTAATACTAAGGCAACAAACCAAGCAACGGGATAGGGAATAGTCTTAGTTTTTTTGGCGATAACTGGGGGTATGTTTTTTACCAAAACATCCATATCTTTGAAGACTATCGGATTATTGAGCAAATATATACCACCGTATGGAATGTTGGCTTCGGAAAGCTCCAACATTCCTTTTACCACTTCATCAATGTGAACAATATTATATATTCCTTGACCAATGTTTTTATAGGAACCGCTTCGCATACTTTTTATAAGTTCTATAAAACTGTCTCCTTCTCTGTTTTTACCGGGGCCGAAAATAGTGGTTGGTCTCAATATATGCGCTTTTAGACCAATTTTTATTCCTTCCAAAACTATTTTCTCGCCTTTGTATTTAGACCATTCGTAGGCATTGTGTGGATTTATTACTCCGGCGCTAGAGAGATGTATTAGTTGGCAATCGTTTCGTATGGCAATCTCCACGATGTTTTTTGTTCCTAACACATTTACCTTCTCCATTTGTTCAGTTTCCCAAATAACTCCTGCGCAATGGTAGATAGTATCAATATCGGGTGGTAAATTAATCGGGTCGGTAATATCACCAATGATTACGTTAATATTGTTATTATTGGAAAAGATGGGGGATTCTTTCCTGGTTAAGACATAAACCTGATGCCCTTTTTCAACAAGAGAATTCACAAGATACTGTCCAACATATCCCGTGGCTCCCGTGACGCATACTTTTTTTCTTATTAGATTATTTATTTTCATTTTACAAGGTCATTATTTCCCATCAATATTTTTTGTTCTTCTTTTGAAAGTGTCTTATTATAGAAAGATTTTTCTTGATGAGAAACTTGTATATTGTTTAATATTCTGCGTGGCCAATAAAATAGTCGTGTTCTTTCATACCATCCCCAATATGGCCCCACAGAACCTCCATAATACACAGTTAGTGTATTTATACATACATCTGAAGGTAGAAGGTTGTTGTATTTGTTTTTTATTATAGGAATAAATTTTTTTAATGGTTCATCAATATTTTTGAAGTTTTCTAAGATAAATTTTTTTCTCATAATAAATCCATCACCAAAGGCTCGCATATCATCGTATTTTGAATAAGCGGTTTTATTTTTTGCAAAAAAATTTTCCCATCGATTTTTTAATCTACCTCGCCAATATCCCTCACCACCATTTAAATCATATTTTAAATTTGTTATGGNTTTTAAGACATGTACATCATCTGCTAGAAGGAGAATATAATCTTCTTCTATTTTTTGAGCNGCTTCATATATTCTTTTAACATATAATTTTACCCCTTCTTCATCAGAAAAATATACACTATGACTGCTATTAGAATGAAGACTGTGTGTGTAATGGCAATTAAAAAACCTTGCAATGTTTTCCATGTTGTCTCCATTATTAGAAACCATAACAACGGTACTGGTTGGATATATTTTACGAAAATGTCTTAATACGTTAATTAGTGCTTTGTGTTGTTTGTAGCATTGATAAAAAGCCCCGATGGTAGGATTCTTTTTGTTTTTGTAAGAGTTAAGTATTTTTTGTATAGATTCCATTATAATATTTATTTGATTTTATCACATATTGTATGTTACTGTAAATATGTGAATTTATTAAGGAGAATTATCAGTAGGTTGAGATTCACGGGAAGATGTTACTTCTTGAGTTTTTTTGCAGTTTTTGATTATTTAAGATCTAATAAATATGTTTTTTATAAGCCGTCGGTGTGTGCTTTTTATCAGTGTTTTAATCAACCAAAATGTGTTATTACGACGATTAAATCTTTTAGAAAATTTTATCCAAAAAGTTCATTTTATTTGTATAGTAATAAAGGACTCGATATGAGTCATATTGCATCTCATTTTGATTGTCAATATGAATATCTTGCCGATGGGAATGATTCAGGTTTCTGGTTTCAGTCTAAAGAGCAATTATTTTCTTGGGTAAATAGGTTGTTATTTGTTGCACAAAATTCGCAGGAAGAATTTTTGATGATATTGGAAGATGATGTAAGAATATATAAAAAAATTAAAAAATTAAAATTTGATTTTAATGGTGTTAAACCATGTGAACAGCTAAGGGGCAAGATTACTTCTTTTTTGAAGATTCGCAACGATTCTATTCCAAGTTATATAAATAATATATATTATGGAGGATGTGGGGGAACTTTGATTAATCGAAAATTTATAGTGGATAATTTTTCTAATTTTGAAAATTTAGATTCCGCAATGGATGTAGTGGTGCCGTATGCTCTGGAACATTTCAAGACATTACCAGCCGACGCATTGATCACCATGCTCGTTCTTTATTTTGGGGGTACTATTGGGCCCTATGCTGGTTTTGCAGAAATAGGGAGCTTTGGTTTGAGAGGTTTTATCGACAATTTTACTGAAATGTCGCATTGGAAATATTACTTTTACCCATTTTTCGGAAGGATTGAAGTTGTTCATAATGACAAAAGCTTTTACAACGTTCCTTTATCAGAGGAAGAAAATGAAATATTTTCAGGAAAAGGTATTAGCGACAAATAACACTATTCTATAAATAATTCTTTGTAGTTTTTTTTATTTTTTAGCAGATATTTTGGAAGTTTGGATTCATCTTTCCAAAATTTTAAATGTCTACCACGAATGTCTTTTTTATTTAATATAGTATTTTCTATTTTCGATTTTATTTTTTCAGTATTTATTTCTTGATGGCTATAAGATTCAAGCTTTTGTTTTACCATTTGTGCTCCACCTTGAAATGTAAAATGCCAACCACCATTTCTAATAGTAATAAATTTATTTTTTTCACGTGTGCGTATATGATTGATGCCAATTTTTTTTATGTTTTTATATTTTGTAGCTATTGACCCCACCCAACCTCTCCAGTTTTCATTAGAACGATTATTTAAGTAATATACATATACATCTTGCTTGAACTTGAAGATATCATCTTGTGAATAATCAATCAATATTTCTGGATTCCAAATTTCATCTAGATCAGATATATAACAAAAATCATCATCTGATAGTTCAACCAAGGCTTTTCTCGTAGATTCTTTTTGGTAAAATTCTCTCAACCATTGAGATTGGCTTTTATCTGGAACATTGTCAGTGGTCAATGTTTCATTTATTATTTCTTTATCTAAGATACTTAAATCTTTTTTTTGCAGTCTCTCTATCAAATCTTGCTGATTGCGTGGCGTGTCTTTCACTATATAGTGAATAATTTTATTCTCCCATCTTTTAAAAAGATGCTTATTTTCTTCAAAATATAATTTCTTTGGTAAGCCTGTAAATGTCTCCGTCGCTTCAATGATGACAAAATAATCTACATATTTTTCTAGAATATTCAATCTTATCTCTAAAAGTTTTATTTCATTAAAAAAAAGAAAAATGTCATATATTTTTATTTGATTTCTATAATTTTGGATTTCTTTTTCTGATAGATATTTTTTCTTTTTTATATAAACCCTGATGATATCGAGGGGTAATTTAATAAAATCTATAAAGTTTCTCCAATCATTTAAAAAAAATTTAGCTAACTCCTTAATTGGGGTGGGGGTATATTTTATAATTTTTTGTATTACTTTATTTAAAAACATGGATTATCTATTGATTAAAAAATTTTTGATTCTATGAGGAATCAATCTTGACATCTTGCTATATATTAATTTTCCAATATTTTTTTCAATTTTATATGACTTTAAGGAATATTTATCTCCTTCAATGCTTGGCGATGTGAAATATTCCTTATGTTTTTCAATATAAGTATTTAATTCTTCAAGGCATGTTTCATAATCACTTAGATTGCCATATTTATCTAAATAGTTCCAGCCACGAGTAATATTATATCCCAGACTCCAATAACCATCAGAAACATTATGTCTTCCCCAATACTTTGGGGCAATACAGTATTTTAAGCTATTAGAGAGCCAAGCAGGGAACCACGCAAAGCTGGAATTAGAAAGGATTAAATAATGGGCATTTTTTACAATTACATAATCTTTAGCAATATTGAAATGAAAAACATCATAATAAGGAAAGAATTTCCTTGCTTCATAGGTATCGTCAGTGATAACAACAAATTTTAAGTTCCTGTTTATTTTTAGCATGCTATTTATAGCATTTTTCCAATAATCTTTAGCTAAAAATAAATCTTTATGACGGGCATATTCTCCACCCCTAAAGTTTATTACACAAATGTCATCATTCGCATAGTCATAGCATTCATACTCTTCTTTTACTTTTAGCCATTTCCTTATTTCATTTTTTCTATGTTCGAAGTATTTTTCATCTTGCATTAAACCATCTATTTTTATGTTGTCTGGAATATTTACTAAATCTTTATCATAGATTCTAATATCTGCGCCAGAGGTGGGATGATTTATTTGTTTTTCACAGTAATAATGTGTAATGCCACGTGGTAGTTTTTTTGCAGGTCCGCCTTCGGGACCTTGTCCACCGATTACTTCTTTTCCAAAATCTAAATTCAAAAAATCAGAACCTTTAAATTTTTCTCTGTGCATTATGCCAAAATCACACCCTTTGTCTAAGGCTATAACCCTAGTTGTTATATAACAAGCTAACTGATTCCCTAATCCTTGTCCTTTGTAAAATTCGGCTATAATCATATATTTTATTATTCTTACCAGAATTTAAACATTTTGAATATTTTATTTTTCTCTTGTTTTGTAGCATATTTCTTTCTCATGTATTTGTATTCATTTTTTTTGATTAAATAATTTAAATGGTTTGTGGTTTGATGTTTTCCTTTACCTATAATAACATTTATTTTATTGAGAATGGTTGGTTCGCCATGTTGATCATAAAGTCTCTGATAATAATCACAATCTAATGTCCAAGTTAAATTTTCATCAAACAATGGTGGATTTTCATTTTTTATTGTTAGAACTGATGGTGATCCTATTGTATTTTTACCGAGATACAGTTTTTTATTCCAAGTTGGCAGATGCATGTCCCGTATTTTTCCGTTTCCTGTGTCATGCCCACACCCAGTGACTAACCAGTATCCTTTAAAACTATCTACTATATCCTGTAGTGAATTTTTATTGGTTAAATAGTCATCCATATATAATATTTTTATTAATTCACCTGTGGATTGTTTTATGGCCTCATTGGTGTTTGGTGATATGCCTCTTTTGGGATTCCTTATATATTTAACATTCAAAGCTTTATAGTTGGGATCTTTGCAAAGATTTTTTATAATATCATCTGGCGAATTATCAGTGACAATTACTTCGAAGTTTTTAAATGTTTGACCTAAAAGCATATTAAAGTTGCGCTTTAAGAGAATACTGCCCTTACCATGCATTTCATACGTAGGGATACAAACACTTATTGTTGTTTTGTTATAATTGGAATTCATTTATTTAAATGTTTTTTCTAATCCCTCCCTGAGAGAGACACGTGGAGTCCATTCTGGAACATTTTTACCTCCATTCCATGGTTTCATGTTTTCACGAATTCTATATTTTTTTGTACCCCAACGGATATTTAATTTCCTACCCGTTGTCTTTTCAAAAAGTTTTGCAAGATTCTTTAAAGACACCTCCTCTCCTGATTTTATGATAAAAGATTTACCATTAAACTTATTATTTTTATCTTTTGATAATAATTTTATCATCTGTAAAAAACCATCAACAACATTCCTTATGTAAATGATATCTATTATTTGTTTACCGGGAGACATATCAAAAACTTCCCCTGATTTACTTATTTTATTCCAGATATTTAAAAGTTTTATTCGAGTGTCATTTTCCCCAAAAGTATCGTTTAATTTTATTGTGACAATATTTAATTTAGATGTTTCAGTATAGTATTTTATAATATCTTGAAATGCTTGTTTGGTTGCGGCATATAAATTTAGTGGGCAATAAACACTATTTTTGTAATGTTGTGAAAATGTTCCAATGTTTATAAACCATTTCACCCCACTTTTAATAGCAGTTTCTATAATTATTGATCCAAAATATATATTTGAACTTATTAAGTTTTTTATATTTTCTGTTTTGTGTTCTAATAGAAACAGGGAAGCTAAATGTAAAATTCCGTCAAATTTTTCTTTTTCCATGAAAGATGTTAATTTGTCTATGTTATCTTCAAAAATATAAAATTTAATTTTTTCTTTTTTTAAAAAATCTAAATTAGTAGATGGTCTTACTAGAGCACATAAGTCGTGCTTTGTTTTAGATCTCTTAATAAAGTGTTTTCCTATAAATCCTGTTCCTCCAGTTATAAGTATTTTCATTATTTGATTTATTGATTATTTATAAAGGGGGAATCAAAATCTTTTAGAGATGGTAGTTTTTTATCCCGTTCAGAGATAATTAGATTGGAGATATCCAAATCTAAACCCAAAGATTGAATATTGACTCCCTGCTCATTATTCACAGAGTGCACAGTTTCTTGTAGATAAACAGTGCATGAATTATCTTCTAGGGATAAAAATCCATGAGCACATCCCGCTGGTATATACACTGCCAAATGGTTTTTTTTTGAAATTTCAATAGTAATGTGTTGTCTATAGGTAGGGGAGTTCTTTCTGACATCTAACACTATATCTAAAATTGATCCTTCTGATACATAGACTAATTTTGCCATAGTATTTGGGGGTTTTTGGAAATGCATGCCTCTAGCCACCCCCTTTTTTGATATTGAATAAAAATTTTCTTCAAAATTAGTTGCAAGCCCTTTCTTTTTAAAAGAATCTATATTGAATGGTTTAACAAAAATACCACGTTCATCATTAAAGATGTCGGGTTTTATCAAATAAACTCCTTTTATTTTTGTTTCTGTTATTCTCATTTCTTTGTTTTCTTGGACTCTTGTTGCTTTTTCCAGAAAGGATCTCCTGCTTCAGCTAGTATTTTCATATATTGATCCAATCTTTTCTTATCAAATTCTTCATTTCCTTCTTCCATTGCACGTTGTTCCTCTGGGTAAATGAAATCAATTGGCACACTGACAATCCTTCCTCCTTTTTTGCTGGCAGTAATTACTGGAACATGTATAGCGTCCCAGAAATCTAACTTATCACCTTCTTTATTGTAATCTAAAAATTCTCTGGCTGCGGTTCTGTCAAATATTTTCGGCCCAAACCACATATCAATTTTTTCCGTTCCCGGTTTTGTTAGTTTATTTACTCTTTTATTTGCACGATATTCCATCCATGTTTGCAAGCGGGAGTAATTTTTAAGTCCTCCTCTTCTTTCAGGCACAACTATGTTGGCCCCATTTTCTAATGCTTCCACCATACTTTTTATATTTGGAGCAGATATTAAATCTGATTTTTCTGGTTCTGTGTAAAGAAAATATAAAGCATGCGGGAACATTTCCATTGCAGTTTTTAAACTTTCTCTTCTTTTTGGTCCCATTGCGACTGTCTGAGATTTTATCAGTGTCAGATTGGGGAATCGGATAGGAGTGGCTTCTTGTAAAAATTTTTGGTTAGTTGATCCTCCTTCAACAATCACAACCTTAAGTCCCAATTCTTTTGCTTTTTCTAAAAATTGTAGAGCAAGTTTTACTCGCATGTTTGAAGCATCGTCTGTTCCGTACATGGTGGAAGTACAGACGATTACATCCTCAAATTTTCTTTCCTGATTTTCCCTGAATGCTAAAAGGTCTTCCATTCGTTTTATTATTACAATTTTGTCCAATTGACTGATAATTTTTTTGCATCATTTATATATTCTTCTAAATCTTTTTCACTTAAGATGATTTTTTCATCATAATATTTTTTATACCAGTTTATTGTTTTTTCTATAGTTGTTTTTGAATCCCAAACACTTTTCCATTCCAGCTTCTTTCTGGCTTTTNTTGAATCTAATTTTAACATATTTGTTTCATGAAAACTTGATTTGTTTTCGAGTATTTCGTAATTTATTTTATTCCAATATATTTTAGCTTGTTTTACCACGCCATTTACTGTCATAGAAGATTTATTATTTGGTCCAAAATTCCAATTATCAGCATATTCTTTTTTACTTTGTAATAATTTTTGACCTATTTGTAAATATCCACTTAATGGTTCTAGTACATGTTGCCATGGTCGAATTGATTGAGGGTTTCGAATCAAAGTTTTTTTGTTTTGATGTGTTGCTTTTACGATATCTGGAATAAGTCTGTATTCTCCCCAATCTCCACCACCGATTACATTACCTGCTCGTGCATTAGATAAAAGTATATGGTGCTCAATATCAAATTTATTAACAGGGAAGAAAGATTTTCTATAGGAATTTGAAACAATTTCTACGGCACCTTTGGACGCGCTATAAGGATCATCTCCACCAAGTGGATCATCTTCC
>C687J35174_10011623_pt1 | contig 10818 bp, 10 predicted proteins | sample RifCSPhighO2_01_FD_35174 | JGI IMG/M metagenome (IMG submission 35174) | reverse complement strand
CTTATGGGATAGGTATTACTAGGCTCTTGGGGGTGCTTGCAGAAGTGAACGGAGGTGAGAATGGAATAGTGTGGACGGAGAGTGTGGCGCCGTTTAGATTTCATATTGTGGAAATAATTTCGGAAGATACAAAAGTAAGAGATATGGCAGAAAAAATCTATAAAGAAATCGGAGGAGAGAATGCTCTTTACGATGATAGAGATTTGCGAGCAGGAGAGAAGTTTGCAGATGCAGATTTGCTCGGGATGCCGTATCAAATAGTCGTCAGCGAGAAAAATATTTCTCTTGGTAAGTTGGAGTTTAAAAATAGGAAAACTGGGGAAGTAAAAATGATAACAGTCGAAGAATTGAGAGAATTTTAGAATGCCTAAATCTGTGCTAGATTATAGGTATGTTTAAGGAAAAAGTTGAACAATGGAAGCGTTTTTTACGCAATGATATAGGTATCGACCTAGGAACTGCAAATATGCTTGTTTATGTGCGAGGCAAAGGCATAATATTAAATGAACCGTCGGTGGTAGCAGTCAATCAAAAGACTGGGCAAGTAGTAGCAGTGGGAGCAGAAGCAAAAAATATGCTAGGTCGCACCCCTCCTCACATTGTAGCCGTACGTCCGATTGTGGAAGGAGTCATCTCTGATTTTGAAGTGACCGAAGAGATGATTCATTATCTTTTGAATAAAGCACAGGCGGTGTCAAATAAAATGTTGGGACCGAGAGTGGTGGTCGGCGTACCTTCACATATAACAAATGTAGAGACTCGAGCAGTAAGAGATGCGACATCAAATGCTGGTGCCAGTGAAGTGCATATTGTAGAAGAACCGATGGCTGCAGCCATTGGTATGCATCTGCCAGTAGAAGAGCCGGTCGGTAGTATGGTCATCGACATAGGTGGTGGCACGGCAGATATAGCAGTCATATCTTTGGGTGGAGTAGTCAGCTCTAAAAATGTCAGGATTGCTGGAGATAAATTGAACAATGATATCATTTCTTATATAAGGAGTGAGTTCAAAATAATTATCGGAGAAAAAACTGCTGAAAGTATCAAGATAGCTATCACTTCTCTTTTGCCAGTAGATGTACCGCTAGAGACGGAAGCTCGCGGCCGCGACCTGATCACTGGCCTGCCACGAGAAGTGATAGTTACTGATTCTGATTTGCGAGATGCAGTGTCTGGCTCTATCGAGCGTTTGGTCGAAGCGATCAAAGAAGTTTTGGAAGCCACTCCTCCAGAGATACTTTCGGATATCATGCATCGAGGTATCCATCTTTCTGGTGGCGGTGCTCTTATTAAAGGACTGAAAGATGTTTTGGAAGAAGAAGTGAAAATACCAGTCTATATTGCTGATGATCCTCTGACTTGTGTAGTCCGAGGTACTGGTATTATCCTTGAAAGATTGGAGGAGTTTAAAGATGTTTTAATCGCTGATGAAGATGATATATCAAATAAAACCTTCTAACAGTAGAAATAAATTTTTCGGTAGTAGTCTTTTCAAAAAGATCGTAAAGTTGGTGTCGATACTTTTCCTTATTTTTATATTAAATATTCTTAACTTCGGATCTTTTTTTGTTGACGGTATTGTTTCCCCATTTCTCAAAGCTGGTAATTATATTTATGGGTCTCTTGCAGAGATCCCCAGGAGTCTATTTAGTAAAGATAAAATTAGTGAAGAAAACGAAATATTGAGAGGAGAAGTAGAAGCTTTACGTCTAGATATTTTTGATTATCAATCTATAAAATATGAAAATCAAAAATTACGCGAAGTCTTGGAGATGGGAAATACCAATGATACTATAGTAGCTTGGATCATAGCTCGAGCTCCACAAGTGCCACTTGATACTTTGATCATAAACAAAGGTATTTCTTCTCTTGTAAATGAAGGAGATTTGGTGCGAGCTAGCGAGAAGGTGGTCTTGGGTAAAATAATCAAGGTATCAAATAGTAATGGGACAGTAGTCCTCAATACTTTCCCTGACGTGACCTCTTTTGGTCTTGTAGCAAGGACTGCCGAACCTTTAGAAATAAGGGGGGCAGGAGGAGGTAGTATGGAAACAAGTGTGCCTATTGATTTAGATATTTCTTTGGGTGACAAAATAATAAGCGCAGGGCCAGACACTTATCTTTTGGCTGTAGTGGGTGCCATAGAAGAAGATCGCCCTTCTGGATTCAAAAAAGTACTTTTGTCATTGCCGGTAAATATTTACAAGGTCGATGTGGTATTTGTAGATACTTCTATCAAAGAATAACTAGTATGTATCGTCTATTATTTTTTTTATTAACTTTCATAATATCCACTATTTTTGGGTGGTGGTTGTTTCTGCTCTTTTGTATAGCTTTTGTATATATAGCAAGGTCGCCTTATGAAATACTGCTTCTCGGGTTTTTGTTAGATTCAAATTATTATTTTGGGGAAAGTTTTTTTATGTCTCACCCCCTTTTTTTATTTTCCTTGTTTTTAGTACTCGTTCATCTTTCTTTAGAAAAGAGCATACATTGGCGAAAAATGATGTAGTATATAGATATGTTTGGAATATTCAAAAGAACAATCAATAAATGGAAGCGGAAGGATATATATGATATAGATCCAGATTCTATATTTCTTGATTCCAAAAATCTGCCTGACTTTAATACTCATCAATTTGAAGGTAGGCTAGAAAAACCGATTTCAAAAAGAATTTTTTCTATTTTTAGTTCCGCTTGTCTTTTGGTATCTGTTATTTTTTTGTTGAAATTTTGGTCATTGCAAATAGTACACGGAGAAGAATATAGATACAAGAGTGAGAATAATAAATTGAGGCAAATCTTGTTAGTGGCTCCAAGAGGTACTATATATAGTAGAGAGGGTGTGCAGTTGGCTTTTAATAAAATAGAAGAAAATGAAAATGATTTTTCATTGCGAAAATACGTTGAAAGACTTGGTTTCTCGCATTTGCTGGGATTTGTGAAATATCCAGCCAAAGACAATGCAGGATTTTATTACGAAGAAGAGTTCTTGCCGAAAGATGCAGCTGAGCTTTATTTGAACGAGGCACTTGCTGGCAAAAATGGTCTGAAACTTATAGAGACTTCTGTCGATGGAGAAGTGGTCTCTCAAAATGTTATTGAGTCACCAATCGGCGGTGAGGATATCACACTTTCTATAGATGCTAGAGTCCAAGAAGAACTCTATAAAAATATAGCTGAACTTTCGGGGTCGGTCGGTTTCCAAGGTGGCGCGAGTATAATTATGGATGTGCACTCTGGAGAAATTTTGGCTCTAGCGAGCTTTCCAGAATACGACTCAAACATTATGACTGATGGAAGTGACACACAAAGGATAGACGGGTATTTCAAAGATTCCAACAATCCATTTTTGAATCGGGTTATTTCAGGGCTTTATACTCCTGGCTCAATTGTAAAGCCATTCTTGGCCTTTGCTGCTTTGGAGGAAGGAGTGATTTCTCCAGAAAAAGAGATAGTCAGTACCGGTCAACTAGTTTTGCCCAATCCATATTTCCCTGATCAACCTTCAATATTTAAAGATTGGAAAGCTCATGGAGCAGTGAATATGCGTCGAGCTCTGGCGGTTTCTAGCGATGTTTATTTTTATGAAATCGGTGGTGGTTTCGGTGACCAAAAAGGTCTGGGAATTTTAAACATAAAAAAATACTTAGAAATGTTTGGATTTTCAAAGAAGACAGGTTTTGATACTGAAAAAGAAGAAACTGGAGTGATACCTGATCCAGAATGGAAAGAAAAAGTCTTTGATGGAGAAGTTTGGCGTATTGGAGACACATATCATACCGCTATTGGCCAATATGGTATGCAGGTCACTCCTCTACAGACTGTGCGTGCAGTTTCTGCTATCGCTAATGGTGGTTATCTAGTCACACCATCGATAATATTTACAAGCACCTCTTCGCCTCAGACTGGTGAAAAGATAAAAGGTGATCCGACAAATTTTCAAATAATAAGAGAGGGTATGAGGATGTCAACTACTGAAGGTACAGCTCTCGGACTGAACATGAGAGCTGTAAAGATCGCTGGGAAAACTGGTACTGCTGAGCTCGGTGCAAGGAAACAGTTTGTAAATTCTTGGGTCATGGGATTCTTCCCTTATGACAATCCAAAATATGCTTTTGCTACAGTGATGGAAAAAGGTCCTGTCCACAATCTTACAGGTGCTACTTATGTCATGAGGAAGACTTTTGATTGGATGGCGGTGAACATGCCTGAGTATTTTGAGGTAGAATAGATAGATGAAAATTATTGTAGAAAATTTGGCCACAGAATACAGAGATGAAGGTGAGGGACCTGTGGTTTTGATGCTACATGGTTGGTGGAGGGACATGTCTGATTTTGGTGGAATTACTGAAAAGCTGAAACAAAAATACAGAATAATTAGAGTAGATTTACCGGGATTTGGCGGTACCGAAATACCCAAAGGCAAAGTTTGGAATTTGGATGATTATACAAGTTTTGTAAAAAGTTTTATTGAAAAAATAAACATCAAACCATTTGTTTTGGTCGGGCATTCTTTTGGTGGCCGGATAATCTTGAAAGATCAGTTTGAGGCAGAAAAAATAGTTTTGATCTCGGCGGCTGGAGTAAAAGCCAAAAAATGGAGAAAGAGTTTATTCATGGCTCTAGCTAAGATAGGAGATTTAGTTTCCTATGTGCCGCCATTGTTGTTTGTCAGACAAAAACTAAAGAATAAATTTTACAAAACTATCGGTAGTGATTATTTGGAGTCAGGCCACATGAAAGAAGTCTTTAAAGCAGTGGTAGAAGAAGACCTCTCTCTCCTTGCTTCAAAGATAGCTATACCAACACTTTTGATTTGGGGAAAGAAAGATATGGTGACACCCCTAGAAGATGGCGAGAAACTTTCTAAACTGATTAAAAATTCAAAGTTTGAGATAATACCACTTACTGGGCATTTTTCTTTTATTGATAAGCCAGATGAAGTTGTGGGGTTAATAGATGGTTTTGTCTCCCCTCTTAATATAAGAGGGGATTAAGGGGTGATATCAATATGAAAAGATTTTTATCAAAATATAGTTTCAAATATCCACGTAGCCTAGTTTATATGCTCCAAGCAAGTGAGTATAACTTGGGAGAGTTTTTTGGGTGGTTGCGAAGAGTGGAAAATTTTAAAGAAGTAGAACAAAGAAAGAAGCTCGTCAAAACCTTCAAAGCGCAGCTACTTCTCGGGATGATCGCCTTTTTTATCGGCATTACACTTGCGGTAGTTCTTGTGAAGGGAGATATCTTTTCACTACTCATTTACATCATTCTATTACCACATGTTTTGCCATACTGGCTGGCACTCTGCTCATTTAAACTCTCAATTATTCAGAGACCGATAGAAAAAATGATGATAAATAAAGCTAAGTCAAAACTAAAAAATCACAAGGCTCTGAAAATCGGTATTGCAGGAAGCTATGGCAAAACCACTATGAAAGAAATTTTGAAAACTGTTTTGGCACAATCCAAAAAGGTGGCTGCGACACCAGACAATAAAAACACACCAATTGGAGTAGCCCGTTTCGTGGATACTCTAGATGGGGATGAGGAAATACTGATTTTTGAAATGGGTGAGTATTACTCTGGTGATATCAAGGAACTTGCTGAAATGGTAAATCCAGATGTAGGCATTATCACAGGCATCAATGAGGCTCATCTAGATAAATTCAAGAATATAGAAAGAACTACAGAAACTATTTTTGAAATAGCTGATTTTCTTAAAAACAAAGAAAATGCAAAACTGTATGTAAATGTAGAAAGTAGACTTGCTCTTGAAAAAGCTCATCATCTTTCAAAACAAGAAGATATTACTCTACAAATATGTGGGTATGGCGAGAGAGGAGTGGAGTATATAAATGAAGTCGGAGAAAGTAATTGGCATGCTGAAGGATCCGAGACTGATCTCTCTGGTACTAGATTTGTTTTGAAAAATAATAAAGGGGAAGGCATTGTAGTTAGTTCAAAACTTTTGGGACTCCACCAAGTTGGTCCATTATCAGTTGTGACTCATTTGGCAAAGAGTTTGGGTATGAAAATAGAAGATATAGAATTAGGACTCAAAAATACAAGACCGTTTGAACACAGGCTTGATCCACGAGAAGAATCTGGTGGTATTACCGTGATAGATGATAGTTACAACGGCAATCCTGACGGAGTGCGAGCGGCTATAAACTTTTTGAAAGAAATAAAAAACAAAAGACGATTTTATATTACTCCGGGGTTGGTGGAGATGGGATCAAAAACAGAAGAGATCCACAAACAAATTGGTAGAGAGCTTGCAGAAGCGGGGATTGAAAAAGTGGTTCTTATCAAAAATTCGGTCACCGCTTTCATCGAAGCTGGGCTCGGAGAACACAATTTTCAAGGCGAACTGATTTGGTTCGACTCTGCCCTCGACGCCTTCAAATCTCTCCCTTCTCGTACCATCTCCAATGACCTCCTTCTCTACCAAAACGACTGGCCGGATAATTATCAATAACTCATCCCCTCTCGCCAGAGGCGAGTAGACCCTTCTCTTACTACAAGAGAAGGGTACCCTTCGTTCGAACATTGAGGTTATTTGATCTAGTCCTGTTTTTGTCTTTCCTTCTCATGTAATAAAAGAGGGACCACATGATAGTGAGGAGGGTGAGTTATAGTTGTAAAATATATAAAAAACAAGGCTGCCTCACGACGATCTTGCGGTTGGGTTGGTGTCGTGGGCGGCCGTTGATTAATTTTGCACACTTCCTTCTTTAGATCTTCTGGTTTTGAGTCTACCAGTATAACTACGGAACTGTGGTTCATCAAAGTGCTCCTTTAGGTCTAATTATATCAGATACAAAAAATTTGTCAAGTGTGTTAGAAAACTGGAAGTGGGGTAGAATGTGGGACATGAAAAAGACTATTGGGGTGGTGTTTGGGGGCAGGAGCGTGGAGCATGATGTCTCCATTATAACGGCGCACAATCCGATCATAGATTCACTCTTGGCAACCAAAAAGTACGAGGTGGTGCCGATTTATATTGCTAAAGATGGAAGCTGGTATTCTGATCCGAAGATGAATGATATAAATTTTTTCAGAAATGATTTGGATGAGAAGTTGAATAAATTTAAAAAAATAAATATTTCTATAAATAATGGTTTGGAAATTATTATTCCAGAAACATTTGGAAATAAAAAAATAAAAATAGATTTGGTTTTCCCAGCTATGCATGGGACGTATGGAGAGGATGGAAGTTTGATGGGGCTTTTGCGGATGGCAGGAGTGCCTTTTGTAGGGTGCGACCTATTTGCCTCGGCAGTAGCCATGGATAAAATTTTGACCAAGCAGGTTTTAATAGCCGAAGGAGTACCAATTGTGCCAGATGTTTGGTTTACCAAATTTGATTATGAAGCTAATAAAGAAAAGTATCTTAGTGAAATAAGGACCAAACTAAAATATCCGCTTTTCGTGAAGCCAGTGCATTTGGGATCGAGTATTGGGATCGGTAAGGTGAAAGATGAGAGAGAACTTGTAAATGCTATAGAAGTGGCTCTACATTATGATGAAAAGGTGCTTGTGGAAGAAGGAGTACAAAATCTGATTGAAGTGACCTTGCCGATAATGGGTAATGATGAGCCAATGCTGGCTAATGTAGAGAAGCCTCTGAATAAAAGTGAGTTTTTTGATTACAATGATAAATATATGAGTGGCGGCAAAAAAACTGGTGGGGGAGCCAATAGTAACTATTCTGAAATTCCAGCCAATATTGATCCAGAACTTGCTAAAAAAGTGAAGGAGTTCGGTACAAAAACTTATAAAACTCTCGGCTGTTCTGGTATTGCTCGGGTAGACTTTCTTATAAACTCTATTACCTACGACGTGTTTGTAAACGAAGTAAACACCTTGCCTGGTAGTCTCTATCAGCATAATTGGAAGAAGTGTGGTATTTCAAACATAGATCTAGTAGAAAAGCTTGTCGGCTTTGCTGAAGAAAAGTTTGAGGGAGGAGATAATTTCATAACTACTTTTTCTTCTAAAATACTAGATCAATATAGAGGTGTAAAAAACCAATGATACAAACTTTGATTCTCCCCTAAGCCAGTTGACATTTGGACAGAATTGACTACAATAGCTGAAATAATTTTAATATTTTAAATATGGACGAAAGAGAATATTTGACTAAGGAAAAGTACAAGACCCTCTCTCTAGAGCTTGAACATCTGAAGAAGACCAAGCGCAAAGAAGTGGCTGAACAGCTTGAATACGCCAAATCTTTGGGTGATCTTTCGGAAAATGCCGAATATCATGAGGCAAGAGATATGCAGGGTATCGTGGAAGACAGGATCCAAAAATTGGAGTCTGTACTCAAAAGTGCAATCATTGTCTCTTCTCATGGTACTGATGTTGTAGCTGTCGGCTCTGTGATCACCGTGGTGAAAGTTGGGGATAAAAATGAAAAGATCTATACAGTAGTAGGTGGTGAAGAAACTGATCTTGCCTCTGGTAAAATTTCTGTGCATTCTCCTTTTGGTCAAGAAGCCGTAGGCAAGAAAAAAGGTGAGTCGTTTACCTTTGAAGCTCCTTCTGGACCTATCACTTATAAGATTATTAGTATAGAATAGAGGGATGGCTTCACTTGAAGAAATAAAAGAAGCAAGACTCAAAAAGCTTGAACAACTGAAATCTCTTGGTATAAATCCTTATCCAGCGAAAGTACCGCGCGACTTTGCTGTTGCACAATTCAAAAAAGATTTTGAAAGCTTAGAAAAATCTGATAAAGAAGTTTCTTTGGCTGGTCGAGTAATGAACATTCGCGGTCAGGGGGCCATTTTGTTTGCAGTGTTTTTTGATGGTACTGAAAAGATCCAAGCTATCTTCAAAAAAGATGAGATGGATGAAGCGGCCTTCTCACTTTTCGTAGACACGGTTGACATTGGCGACTTCTTATCTGTCTCCGGCAAAGCAATGAAAAGCAAAACAGGTGAAGAGAGCCTATTTGTCTCCTCTTGGCTCATGGCCACCAAATCTCTCCTGCCTCTCCCCGAAAAATGGGCTGGGCTTCAAGATGTGGACGAGCGATATCGCAAGCGCTATCTGGACTTGTTGATGAACGATGAGTTAAAAGATTTAATAATAAAGAGGTCAAAATTTTGGGATGTTACTCGCCAATTTTTCAAAGAAAGAGATTTTCTTGAAGTTGAGACTCCGACTTTAGAAGTGACCACAGGTGGGGCCGAAGCAAGACCTTTTAAGACTCATCATAATGATTTTGACTTGGATCTATATCTGCGCATTTCGGTTGGTGAGCTTTGGCAAAAGCGTCTGATGGCTGGCGGGTTTCCCAAGACTTTTGAAATTGGGCGGGTTTATCGCAACGAAGGTTCAAGTCAGGAACACCTTCAGGAATTTACCAATTTGGAATTTTATTGGAGCTATGCGGATTTCCGTGATGGTATGGAGTTAGTGAGGGATTTATATATAAAGATTGCAGAAGAGGTTTTTGGCAAGACAGAGTTTGAATACAAAGGACATAAATTTGATCTAAAAAATGAATGGCAAGAAATCGATTATGTAGATGAGATAAAGAAGCAAACTGGTATCGATGTAAACAAAACAAACGAAGAAGAAATAAAAGAAAAGTTAAAAGAGCTAGAGATAAAATGGGAAGGAGAAAATATGGAGAGGCTGACTGATACGCTTTGGAAATATTGTAGGAAAAATATTGCAGGACCGGCCTTTTTGATCAACCATCCTGTATTGGTAGCTCCACTTGCCAAAATGTCTGAGACTGGGCAGACTACTCAGATGTTCCAGCCTATCATTGCAGGGAGTGAAGTGGGCAGAGGATATTCTGAATTGAATGACCCGATCGATCAAAAAGAAAGATTCGAAGTGCAAGGTAGACTTATGGAATCTGGTGATGAAGAAGCCATGATGCCTGACCTAGAATTTGTAGAAATGTTAGAGCATGGTATGCCTCCTACTTGTGGTTTTGGGTTTGGTGAAAGACTTTTTGCAATCTTGTGTGACAAACCCCTCCGCGAACTCCAGACTTTCCCACTGATGCGCCCTAAGGAATAACTTTAAAAATAGAATAAACATTGTAAAAAAGCTCTGAGAATAGGGCTTTTTTGGTTATCCACTTATCCACAGGGTAGAGTGGTAGACATGTTATATAGGGTGGGATAAGATGGTACCAAGTGGGAAAAAGTGTTAAATCAATCAAATGCTCATAGGCGAATATACACACACGATAGATGACAAGAACAGAGTGTCTTTACCTTCAAAGTTTAGAGCGCTTATGGGCAAGAAGATTGTGTTGACACCAGGGTTGGATCAATGTTTGTTTGCTTTTACAGTCAAGGAATGGCAGAGGATCGCACAGAGGCTTTCGGAAAATGCATCTATGCTTTCTGCCGATATGCGTAGCTTCACACGATATATGTTTGGCGGAGCGAGTGAAGCAGAAGTAGATTCGATCGGACGAGTTTTGGTTCCAGATTTCCTTCGCGACCGAGCCCTACTCAAATCAAAAGTAGTTTTGATAGGAGTCCAAAATCGGGTCGAAATATGGAACGAAAAGTCGTGGGCCGAATATAAGCGTGGAGTAGAGAGGGAGGCCAACGGCTTGGCCGAGAAGTTGTCGGGGTTGGGCATAATGTAAGTTATGCATAAGAGTGTTCTTTTAAAAGAAGTGATGGATGGTTTGGATATGGAAGATGGGGACATCTATTTTGACGCTACAGTTGGATCTGGCGGTCATATGGAAGAAGTTTGGAAGAGGATGGGTGGTGGAGTAGTACTTTTGGGAATAGATGCAGATGAGACCTCTCTTTCTATAACTAGAGC
>C687J35174_10011622_pt1 | contig 10819 bp, 8 predicted proteins | sample RifCSPhighO2_01_FD_35174 | JGI IMG/M metagenome (IMG submission 35174) | reverse complement strand
AAGGCGTCGTGACAGTCAATAAAGGTGTCGACTGACAAACCGCATTCGCGGGCAAGCCCGCTCCCACATTGGGTCTCGTTGAGCCCAGAGTTTTATTTCAGGCATGAAAAAGCCCGCAGCGACGGCGGGCTTTTTCAGCAAGCGCGTAGCAGGCTCAGATAGGCCGGCTGCCGTACTTGTTGTCTGGCTTCTTGGGAGGATCGGCGACCACATTGGCCTCCACTTCCTGCACCTTGCCACCACGAGCCAGGAACTCCTCCATGGCCTTGGCCAGGGCGTCACGTTCCTTGTTCTTGGCTTCGACACTCGGCAGCTCATCGACCGATACCGCTGCCTTGGCTTTGCCTTTGGCGGTCGGAACGGGGGCATCNCCGCCGTCGTCTTCAGCGACGTCTTCCGCCGCTGCTTCCAGACCTTCTTCGGTTTCGTCGTCGTCGCCTACTTCGAGGTCGTCGTTTTCCAGATCATCGTCGCTCATGTTCTACCTCATGACTTGCGAAAAGCAGATTAGTTATAGCCCAGCTTTGCCCTCTGTCGAAGGCTGCCGGAAAAAAATCAACAGCCGCTGCTGACCAGCGGTTATGCCCCTTCACCGTGCAAGGTGGCGAGGACTTTACGGGCACCGCCATGATCACGGTGCTCGCCCAGGTAAACGCCTTGCCAGGTCCCTAACGCCAGTCGACCCGCCGAAATCGGCAAACTGAGCTGACAGCCAAGCACACTGGCCTTGAAATGCGCCGGGAGGTCGTCCAGGCCTTCGTCGTTATGCTCATAGCCGTCTGTTCCTTGTGGGATCAGACGATTGAAAAATCGTTCGAAGTCGCGACGTACCGCCGGATCGGCGTTCTCGTTGATGGTCAACGACGCCGAGGTATGCTGTATCCACAAATGCAACAGACCGACCCGGCACGCCTTGAGTTCAGGCAGGCCAGCGAGTAACTCGTCCGTTACCAGATGAAAGCCCCGGGGCCTCGCCCGAAGGGTTATCAGAGTCTGTTGCCACATACAGTTCTCCGCACGTCCGGGGCGCATTCTAGCGCGCTCAGGGAAAAAACAAAGGCCCTGATCATCCTTCAATCATGTAAGCCATTGGCGGCACAAAAACTCGCATCGCAAACGTCGTAAAAGCTGTAAGAAAAAACCTTTCAGCCTTTGCTTCAATGACAAACTCCAGACGAAAAAATGCCCGGCAAGCCGGGCAAGATTTTTTCATGCGCGTGCTTACAAGTTGTAGCCGCGTTCGTTGTGAAGCGCCAGATCGATGCCGACCGCTTCTTCTTCCTCGGTGATCCGCAGGCCCATCACGGCGTCCAGGACCTTGAGGATGATGAAGGTGACGATGGCGGTGTAGATCACCGTGAAGCCCACGCCTTTGCACTGAATCCATACTTGTGCGGCGATGTCGGTCACGGTGCCGAAGCCGCCCAGGGACGGTGCAGCGAATACACCGGTCAGGATCGCGCCGAGAATACCGCCGATACCGTGCACGCCAAAGGCGTCCAGGGAGTCGTCATAGCCGAGCTTGCGTTTCAGGGTAGTGGCGCAGAAGAAGCACACCACGCCCGCTGCCAGGCCGATAACCAGGGCACCCATCGGGCCCACGGTGCCAGCAGCAGGAGTGATCGCAACCAGACCGGCCACGACACCCGAAGCGATACCCAATGCGCTTGGCTTGCCGTGGGTGACCCACTCGGCAAACATCCAGCCCAGCGCAGCGGCGGCGGTCGCGATCTGAGTGACCAGCATCGCCATGCCGGCAGTGCCATTGGCCGCCGCAGCGGAACCGGCGTTGAAACCGAACCAGCCGACCCACAGCATGGCCGCACCCATCAAGGTGTAACCCAGGTTGTGCGGGGCCATCGGCGTGGTCGGGAAACCTTTGCGCTTGCCCAGCACCAGGCAGGCAATCAGACCGGCCACACCGGCGTTGATGTGCACCACGGTGCCGCCAGCGAAGTCCAGCACGCCCCAGTCCCACATCAGGCCGCCGTTGCCGGACCAGACCATGTGCGCGATCGGTGCATACACCAGGGTGAACCAGATGCCCATGAAGATCAACATCGCGGAGAACTTCATGCGCTCGGCGAAGGCACCGACGATCAGCGCCGGGGTAATGATGGCGAACGTCATCTGGAAGGTGATGAACACCGCCTCAGGGAACAGCGCCGCAGGGCCGGTCAGGCTGGATGGCGTGACACCGGCGAGGAAAGCCTTGCCCATGCCACCGAAGAAGGAGTTGAAGTTGACGACGCCCTGCTCCATGCCAGTGGTGTCGAACGCAATGCTGTAGCCATAAATGACCCACAGGACGCTGATCAGGCCGGTAATGGCGAAGCACTGCATCATCACCGACAGAATGTTCTTGGAGCGCACCATGCCGCCGTAGAACAGCGCGAGGCCGGGAATGGTCATGAACAGCACGAGGGCTGTCGAGGTCAACATCCAGGCGGTGTCGCCGGAGTTGAGGACTGGGGCCGCCACTTCGTCTGCCGCCAAGGCCAGGCTGGGCATTACGAAGGACAACAGGGCTCCTAGCCCTGCGAATTTACGCAGAGTCATTTTGTTTTCTCCTGGGGCGTTGGGTTTGTGGCGGCTTAGATTGCGTCGGTATCGGTTTCGCCGGTACGGATGCGAATCGCCTGTTCCAGATTGACCACGAAGATCTTGCCGTCACCGATCTTGCCAGTGTTGGCCGCCTTGGTTATCGCCTCGATAACCCGGTCGAGATCCTTGTCGTCAATGGCGACATCAATCTTCACCTTTGGCAGGAAATCGACCACATACTCCGCGCCGCGATACAGCTCGGTGTGACCCTTCTGCCGACCGAAGCCTTTGACTTCAGTAACGGTAATGCCCTGCACGCCGATCTCGGACAACGACTCGCGCACGTCGTCCAACTTGAACGGCTTGATGATGGCAGTGACTAGCTTCATGAAAACTCTCTCCCGAATTTGGTGGACTTGCCCCAGGAAAACAAACCCGTCTCAAGTCTAAGCGCAGTGCCTGGCTTTGTAACGCATCGTCGGCCTTACCTGCCCGTACGACGCCAGCTAACCGCTCCTTGCGAAACACTCCCCGCGTCTCGCCTGGCGCACTGCATTCGTCACAGCGACTGCATCAGTGCATGGGTCATCAGCATCTAAGCAGAAAGCTTGCCATCTCCACAAAACACTTTGATTTCAAGCCTTTGCCAACAGATCGCAACCACTTCACGACAACACCCAACGCGTTACGCACAACAACGGTGCGATACCGTCCGTCCCCATGCTCGAAAAGCGTGCATCCCTTGCCCGCGAATTTGACTATAGACACTGCGTGGTACACTGCCGGGCATTGCTACCAGGACATTCCCCCATGCTCGCGCCCAAAGACTTCCTCGACGCCCTGACAGGCACCGCCTCCCGCCTCTTCAGCGGCGACACTCCACTGCCGAAAAGCGAAATCGAAAGCCAGTTCAAGGCATTGTTGCAGAGCGGATTCAGCAAGCTGGATCTGGTCAGCCGCGAAGAGTTCGATAGCCAGATGGTCGTGTTGGCACGCACCCGGGCACGGTTGGAGGCTCTTGAGGCGAAAGTGGCGGAGCTGGAAGCGAAGCTGAGCCCACCAGCGGAAACTGAATAACTGAAGTAACTGATCCTTCCCATGCTCTGCGTGGGAATGCTTCCAGGGACGCTCCGCGTTCCGCCTCTGAAGCGACGCGGAGCGTCACCGTAATATCCCGTGAAAGTTTGCCCGCCTAACCACTCCACCAATCCCCTCTCCCACGTCTACCCTTGAAAAACCCGCAGGAAGCGGCCTCTCGTCACCTCAAGGAACGACCATGTCCCTCTCCATCGTCCACAGCCGCGCCCAGATTGGCGTGGATGCGCCCGCTGTCACTGTTGAAGTCCACCTGGCCAATGGCTTGCCATCACTGACCATGGTCGGCCTGCCCGAGGCGGCGGTGAAGGAAAGCAAGGACCGGGTGCGCAGTGCGATCATCAATTCGGGGCTGCAGTTTCCGCCACGGCGCATCACGCTGAACCTGGCACCGGCGGATTTGCCCAAGGATGGCGGGCGCTTCGATCTGGCGATTGCGCTGGGGATTCTTTCGGCGAGCGTGCAGGTGCCGACGTTGACGCTCGATGATGTGGAGTGCCTGGGTGAGCTGGCATTGTCTGGCGCGGTCCGGGCTGTGCGCGGTGTATTGCCGGCGGCTTTGGCGGCGCGCAAGGCCGGGCGATCGTTGGTGGTACCACGGGCCAATGCCGAGGAAGCGTGCCTGGCGTCGGGATTGAAAGTGATTGCGGTGGATCATTTGCTGGAGGCTGTCGCGCATTTCAATGGGCATACACCGATCGAGCCTTACGTCTCCAATGGTTTGCTCTACGCCAGCAAACCTTATCCTGACTTGAATGAAGTGCAGGGACAGCTGGCGGCCAAGCGGGCGCTGTTGATTGCTGCCGCAGGCGCTCATAACCTGTTGTTCAGCGGGCCGCCTGGAACCGGAAAAACGCTGTTGGCGAGTCGCCTGCCCGGGCTACTGCCGCCGCTATCCGAAAGCGAAGCCCTGGAGGTGGCGGCGATCCAATCCGTTACCAGTTGCGTACCGCTGAGCCATTGGCCGCATCGGCCGTTTCGCCAACCCCACCATTCTGCCTCAGGCCCCGCACTAGTGGGTGGCGGCTCGAAACCGCAGCCGGGCGAGATCACCCTCGCCCACCATGGCGTCCTGTTTCTGGACGAACTTCCAGAGTTTGAACGCCGGGTGCTGGAAGTTTTAAGAGAACCATTGGAGTCCGGGCATATCGTGATTTCCCGGGCGAAGGATCGCGTGCGGTTTCCAGCGCGGTTCCAGTTGGTGGCGGCGATGAATCCGTGCCCCTGTGGATATCTTGGCGAACCCACGGGCCGCTGCTCCTGCACACTGGACATGGTGCAACGTTACCGCAACAAGCTGTCGGGCCCACTGTTGGATCGGATCGACTTGCACCTGACCGTCGCACGGGAGGCCACGGCGCTGAATCCCCCCGTGAAACCGGGAGAGGACAGCGCCAGCGCTGCATTGATAGTGGCCGAGGCACGCGAGCGCCAGCAGAAGCGTCAGGGCTGTGCCAATGCCTTTCTCGATCTACCGGCGCTGCGTAAGCACTGCAAGTTATCCACAGTCGATGAAAACTGGCTGGAAACCGCTTGTGAACGACTAAACCTCTCCCTGCGTTCAGCGCACCGGCTGCTCAAAGTTGCGCGCACGCTGGCGGACCTTGAACAAGCCGATGGAATTGGACGCGAACATTTGGCCGAGGCGCTGCAATATCGGCCGACAACGCTCTAGCCGGCATCACCCTTTGGTTAGATCAACCAACGGCGTCTGCCGCACCTCAGTTTCCCGCCCCGCCTGAATCTCGCCCACCTGCTTCAAGGCCTTATCCACAGCCGCCTTATCCGCCAACAAGCTGTAGCTGATGCGGAACTGCTTGTGTTCCTTCGGCGCAATGGTCGGCACCAGGTTCAGTGGCCGCTGATAACGGCGGTTGTAGGAAAAACTTGTTCCCGGCTCCAGCCCCGAGACATAGCCCTGGCCTTGGGTGTCGGTGTTTTTCCACAGGGAGAACACGGGCAGTGTCTGAGTGTTGAAGCCGACCGAAACTCCAAGGCTACCGGCCTTGTCATGCAGCACGGTCAACGTATCGCCCTGGGCATCGGCATACGGCACCACGTTGTAAACCGTCTCGTCGTAGTCCTTGGTCGGTGCGCGATAGGTTTGCCAGTCCGACAAATCGCCTTTGGCTTTATCGTTGAACGGTGAGACCTGTTTCACCGGCGCGACGAAGCGGGCGCCCTGTTCCAGGAACGGCGTGCTGAAGTTGCTGTGATACAGCGCCTGATATTCCTTCGGATAGTCACCGTTGTTGGTCAGGGTGTCGTTGAGAGCGAACGTTACGCTGCCGGGCTCGGTGACCAGCTCAGTCGCCACGGAGAAGTCGACTTTCTTGAACGCCTGCTCTTTCAGTTCACCGCGCAAGGTGATGGCGTACGGTGGTTTTTCATCGATGTGCAGGGTGACTGTGCTCGCAGGAATATTCGCGGCCCGACCGTGCAGGGTCAGCAGTTCGCCGTTGTCGACGCCGGGGTGGCCAACCCATTCGTAGCCGCAGCGGGTGACCAGCTCATTGAAACCTTCCAGCCAGCCCAGACCGCCGCGGCCATTGAGTTCGATGAAGGACGGATTGACCACTTCCTTGACCGGCGAATCCCAGCCCATGCGCACACTACCGACCGACGCCTGCAACACGTTCATCCCGCGAGTCGGCACCACGGAGAGTTTCATCCTGCCGTTATCGATCTCGACGATGCTGACGCCCTCTTGCCGACCGCCGTGCAGGGTACGAAGAGTCACGGAGAAGGGTTGGTCGGTTTTCACACCGAGTTGCTGGCTGGTGATCTGCCAGTTTTGCGCAGCTTTATCGCTGTCGAGCAGGACGTAATCCCAGGCCATGGCGTGGGAGGCGGACAGCGCGCCAAGGACAACGAGGAGTTTGAGCGAGGTCATGGGGGAAGCCTTTCTTGGAGTTGTGCATTTTTTATAGCGCTGATGAAACGATTCAGCAAGCTTAAAAAGCCCACGCCCGAGCCTTCCCACGTCAATTAATATTGACCTTATGCAACCTCCGCACGCTTACGTTAGTCTCATAAGGTTTAAACCTCCGGCAGACTGGCGGTGATATCATCATGGCATTAAGGCCGCCCGCCAAATGCAGGAGCACGTACAGACACATCTGTCTGTCATTTTTGCGCAACGGATCGTATGGAGTTTGAATGCGCGGGGCACTATTACGCAGCGGTAAGAGCGGGTCATTCACTGCCCTCGGCGAAACAGGTCAACCGGTCTACCGGGCAGCCCTGCAATTGCGCGAAGCCATTCGCCGCAAGAACCCCGAGTTGGTAGATCATCTGGCCATCCCTCAAAGCGATGAACTCGGCAACCGGATCGACTGGTACAGCGCCCTCGACGGCGACGTGATTCCGTGGAGCAGTGCGACCGAAGAAGAACGCGCCCCTGCCCGCCGCCAGCTTGAAGCCTTGAAAAACGCGCTCGAAGAATTGAGCCAGCGTTTCCTGGGTACGGACTCCGCCGAACAGCCGCAAGGCGACAAAGCCGTGTTCGGTAAGCTACTCAAGCGCGTGATTCATTTCCCGGACGAAAACTTCGTCTACCTGGTGCAAGGCAAACCGGTGCTGACCTTCTGGGGTTTCGAGCATGCCGGTACGGGCAATAGCGATCCCCTGCACTGCCTCTATCAGGTCCCACCCGCGTTCACGCTGCCACCCGAGGTCGAACCGCCTGTTGTCGCGCCCGTCATGCCGGTGGTTGCTCGTCCATGGTGGCGTCGCTGGTGGTGGTGGCTGTTGCTGCCGCTGTTGCTCCTGCTGTTGTGGCTGTTGCTCGGCCTGCGAGGGTGCGTTCCGATTCCGTTGGTGGCGGTAGATTTGCTGCCAGATAGCGTTGTGCCAGTAGAGAAACACCTGGAAGAGCCGCCAAAGACCGGCAATGTCACGACGGTCAATGGCGTCCCGGTGACAGGCACCGTTATAGGCTCCAGCACTGGAACCGGCATCGGTACCGCCGTGACCGGAACCCATGACGTAGAGGCGCCGCCAGTCGAAGGCACCGAGGCTGATGCAGCGGCGGCCGACCTGGCCAAAGGCACCGAGGCTGATGCAGCAGCGGCCGACCCAGCCAAAGATCCGGCCAAAGACCCGGCAGCCGAAAACAAAACCGCGACACCCGAAAACAAAACCGCACCGCCGGATGTCACATCGCCCGAGGCAGAAAAACCCGCCGCCGCCAAACCCGGCCCTCCCCTCAGCATCCCGCCAGACGCCGCCGATGGTGCCGCCAAGTTTCTCGATGGCCAGTACAGCGCAGGCGCCGGGATACAGGACCGCAGAACCGGCAAGCCGCTGCGTCTGGAGTACCAGCTCAAGGACGGCAAGGGCCAAGTCACCGTGCACCAGGCCGACGGTTCGAAATGCAGCGGGCCAGTGAGCGCTACTATGAAGGGTGGCAGCCTGGCCATCGACAGCCAGGGCCAGGCCGTTTGCGGCGATGGCAGCACTTACGACATGCCCAAGGTCAGCTGCAGCAAAGGGGCGACCTCGATCGCGGACTGCACCGGCGGTTACGGAAAAGAACAATTCCCCATGTCCATGCGGCAAGTGGCCGAATAAAAACGGAATAACTCGACATGTTGCCTGAAGTCACTCAATTCGAAGACACCGTCACGCTGGTCAGCGACACCGGCATCCAGTTCATGGATTTCGCCCTGCGCCTGGATCCCCGCAAGGAACCGGCGGGCGAGTTCGCACCGATGATCAGCGGGCTGATCTGCCGCCTGGCGTACAACGAAGAGAAAGACTTCTTTTTCTACGAACCCGAACCGGAAAAGGTCGAAAAAGCCAAGCCTGCGTTCAGCGTCGACATGAAAAGCAGCCTCGATTTGCTCGACGGCATCTGGCTGCCGATTCCGTTTTTCCGCTTCATGCCGCCGCATCGCTTCGACGAAGGTCCGACCAACTGGTCGCGCATGCGCTTGGTGAAATTGGCGACTCCCGACATCGACGGTAATACCCACCGCCTGACGATGGCGTTCGACAGCCGTGTGATGCCCAAGCGTGACGGCACTGCCTATCTGGCGCCGAACGATGAAGACATCAGCTCCGGCGTGTCTTTCAAACTGGCGACCAAGGCTAGCGAAACCCGCTGGTTCCTGGCGCAACCGTGGGTCAACGAGTGGTTGCTGGAAGTGTTCAATGAGGGCAATGCCCACCGTTCGCGCGCAGAGCTGGACATCGATATCCGCGCCAACCATCACCTGGCGCACTACCTCAACTTGCTCAGCCTGTTGAGCAAACCGTCAGCCGCCCAGGAGTCGAAGGCCCGGGCGAAAGTTGAAATCCCCGAGCTGAAAGTGGTCGCCAACGACAGCAATGGCCTGGTCAAACCGATACCGGTAGACCTGGTGCTGGACGTCGGCAACTCGCGTACCTGCGGCATCCTGATCGAAAACCACGGTCAGGCCGGCTCCGGACTGAAGCAGAACTACGTGCTGGAACTGCGTGACCTGATCACCCCCGAACACACCTATAACCTGCCGTTTGAAAGCCGCGTGGAGTTCTCCCAGGCGTACTTCGGCAAGGACCACTGCTCGGTCAAGAGCGGTCGCCACGATGCGTTCCAATGGGCGACGATTGCCCGTGTCGGCAATGAGGCCAGTCGCCTGGCCAGTCGTCGTCGCGGCACCGAAGGCTCCACGGGCCTGTCCAGCCCGAAACGCTATCTGTGGGACGAACACGCCTATGGCCACGGCTGGCGTTTCAACTGCTCGTACATAAAGACCGACAATGAGCCGTACGCCACCGCCGCGCCGTTCTCGCACCTGATCAACGAAACCGGCGAGGCGCTTTACAGCCTCGAAGAAGACGATCGTCTGCCGGTGTTCATGCCGCGTTACTCACGCAGCTCGCTAATGACCTTCATGCTCGCCGAAGTACTGGCCCAGGCGCTGTCGCAAATCAACAGCCCGGCCCAGCGTTCGCGCCAGGGTCACACCCGCGTGCCGCGCCAGCTCAACAGCATTACCCTGACCGTGCCGCCGGGCATGCCGCAGGCCGAGCGCAGTATCCTCAACGAACGCATGCTGCAAGCCATCGGCCTGGTGTGGAAAAGCCTCGGCTGGCATGCCGGCGAGGAAGATCCACATCTGGATCAGGCCGTCAGTCCGCGCACGCCGATCCCGAGTATCCGCGTGGAATGGGACGAAGCGTCCTGCGGCCAGTTGGTGTACCTGTACACCGAGGTCAACGAGAACTTCGCCGGTCACCCGGAAGAGTTTTTTGACACCATCGCCCGGCCGGACAAGGTCGACCGTCAACGCATCACCCTCGCGACCATCGACATCGGTGGTGGCACCACCGACCTGGTGATCACCGACTACCGCCTCGACCGCGCGGGCAATACCGGCAGCGGCAGCAACGTGCACATCGTGCCGGAACAGCGTTTTCGCGATGGCTTCAAAGTGGCCGGCGACGACATCCTGCTGGACGTGATCCAGGACTTCATCCTGCCGAGTTTCGAAAAAGCCCTGCAGAACGCCGGCGTGAAGGCTCCGAACTCACTGATGTCACGGCTGTGTGGCGATGAATCGGTCAGTGCCCAGGACATGATCCTGCGTCAGCAATTGAACCTCCAGGTGTTCGTCCCGCTGGGCCTGGCGCTGCTCAAGGCGTATGAGCATTACGATCCGCAGGTCCCGCAAGAAGTCATCCCGCAAAGCTACCGCCAATTGCTCGGTGACAATGCCATCAGCCAGACCGTGCTCGACTACGTCAATGTCGCCGTGCGTCGCGATGTCGGCGCCCAGAGCAGTTTCGACCTGTATGACGCGCCGATCAGCTTCGACCTGCAAAAGCTCCATGCCGCGTTCCTCAACGACCAGATCAACATCACCAAGATCCTGGGTGCGCTGTGTGAAGTGGTCGCGCATTACCCCTGTGACGTCTTGCTGCTGACCGGCCGCCCTTCGCGCCTGCCCGGCATCCAGGCGTTCATTCGCAAGCTGTTGCCGCTGCCACCGGGGCGCATTCTGGCGCTGCAAAACTACCGCACCGGCGGCTGGTATCCGTTTCACAAGAACGGCCGGATCGACGACCCGAAAAGCACCGCCTCGGTCGGCGCCATGCTCTGCCTGTTGTGCGCCAACCACAGCGTGCCGAACTTCTACTTCCGGGCATCGGCGCTCAAGCCATATTCGACGGTCAAGCACATCGGCGTCATCGA
>C687J35174_10011615_pt1 | contig 10822 bp, 9 predicted proteins | sample RifCSPhighO2_01_FD_35174 | JGI IMG/M metagenome (IMG submission 35174) | reverse complement strand
TTATAGAGCTGAAGGAGTTTATAATACTTGGACTGAAATAGCTGGAAGTTATTTTGGAAAAACTGGATCACCAAATTATTTAGTTGGAGATTTAGCACCATCAAAAGACTGGACTTTATGGAGTGAGACACAATTCGAATGATTTTTATACTATAAACTTTTAATAAAAGTTTAATCAAAATTGAAGTAATTTATTTTAAAAGAGGGATGATATGAAATTTGAAGTAGAACAAAATAAAAGAAAAAATATTGATAAATATTATTCTAAAGATATTGATACTGCCAGAAAATTTGCAAAATTAATCTATAATGAATTTGGAACTTTTATTAGGGGATTGGTGTTATTTGGTTCAACTGTTAAATCTCCTATAACTCCTAAAAAAGATATTGATATTTTAATAATTTTAGATGATGTTAAAGTAAAATTTTCTAAAGAATTAGTTGAAACTTATAGAATTATAACTGAAAAAGTTGTTTCTAATGTTGATCCACAAAGATTACATATTCAATCAATGAAGTTTACTGCTTTTTGGGAATATGTCAGAGCTGGAGATCCTGTTGCAATTAATATTTTAAGATCTGGTGTAGCTCTAATTGATACTGGATTTTTTGATCCCTTACAAATTTTATTAGAACAAGGAAGAATAAGACCCAGTGAAGAATCTATTTACACTTATTTTACTATGGCTCCTGCTTCTTTAAATAGATCTGAACAGCATTTGTTGAGTGCTACTGTTGATTTGTATTGGGCTGCAATTGATGCTTCACATGCTGCACTAATGAAAGCTGGAGAAATTCCACCAAGTCCAGAACATGTTTCTGATTTAATAGAAAGAAAATTAGTAAAAGAAGGACATATTAATAAAAAATATGCTGAAGTTATGAGAGAAATTTATGTGTTATATAAAAAAATAATTCACAGAGATATTAAAACTATTTCTGGAAAAGATTATGATAAGTATAATGAGTTAACTAAAACCTTTGTAAAAGGAATGCAGAAATATATAGAAAATAATTAAAATAAAAAAGAAAAAATTAATCTTCGTCTTCTTTAGGACTATATCTTGTGTTAAAGACCTTTTTTCCAGCTTTAATAAATACTTTGTATTCATCTTCTGGAGCAACTGTTTGGCCTTCACTAGCTTTCTTTCCTAAATCGAATACTGTAGGTTCTCTAAGATTCTTTTCAATTAATTTTCCTACTAAAGTGTAAAAAGTTACAGGCTCTTTAACATCTAATCTAACTTCTTTAATTTGATGTCTAAATTGAGCAACTCCTACTTTACCAATTAATGGTTCATAAGTAGTTACTCTTGCATCTAAATTTGCAAAATCTTTAAGACCCTCATATTTTTGAAATATAGGTTCATTAGGATCTGCTTGTGGTTGATTTGGTTGTGGCATATTTTATTTCCTCCGATAATTTTTATTAATCTATTTGAGAATTTAATATTTATAAAGCTTTCGGAATGTAGTTACCTTAGAGTAGTATATTAATTATTCATTATGAAACTCTTCTCTTACTGCTTTTAAGATTAACTTCTTTTCTGATTTCGCTATTTTACTTTTAGTTTCATTTACTGATTTCACATTACAAATTAGACTGTCAAGACCATTTTTAACTAAAAATTCAATAAAATTAGGTTCAAAAATTGTTTTTCCAATTATGCTAGTTTCTATGTTTAGTTTTCTACAAGTTTTTACAATATTTGTAATCTGTTTTAAAACAGCATTATGACTTTCATTGTATTTTTCAGAATATTCATTAACTAAATTTAAAGTTGCTAATGTTAATTTCATTAAATCTATAATGACAAAATCAACTTGTTCATCACATAACTCTTTTATTAAAATAGATGAAGCTGGAGTATCAATTATAATACCAAACTCTATTTCTTCTAATGGCTCTATATTTATTTCTTTTAATTCTTTCTTTATTTCTTTTATTTGATCTATACTTGTTATTGACGGTATAACTAAACCAACATTATTTATTCCTTTATCCTGCAATTTTTTTATACTATCTAACTGAATTTTGATAAAATCTTCATTTTCAGTTTGAAGATAATACCATACTGGTTTATTTTTAAAAAATAAAATTTCTGATTCTATTTCTTTTGAAATTTGTTCTATTAATTCTTGTTTTTCGATTGTTAAATAGAAATCTTCTAAATTAATTTTTAACAAACCTATTCCATCGTTTCTTTCTGAATCTGGAATTGTCTCATTTTTATTTTCTATTAACACTTTTACTTCTGTGGCTGTATTGTCATAATAATCTATTAATTTATTACCAATTCTCTTTTCAATTTCTTCGTAAATCACCCCAGTGTTGCCATCAATTGTAACAAACTGGTCTTGTTTTAGAACTCTTGTTGAATCTACTGTGCTAACTATACAAGGTATTCCGAAATCTCTTGCAATTCTTGCTAATGGAGAATCTAAATTATCATTATCAGTTACAATGCCAGATAATTTTTTTAATTTGTCTGAATCTAATAAATTTAAGTTAATATAATTTCCTGATTTTATTGCAAGAATTTGATTTTCTTTTAAGTTATCTAATTCATTATTATTTTTTATTATGTTAACATAACCTGACCGTGATCCTAAACTTGCATTTAAACCTCTAACTAAAATTTTCTGTTCTTTTTTACTTAATTCTTCTTCAATAACGTCAGTATATTCTTTATTTTCTTTAATATTTAAATTTAATATTGGTTTTGACTGCAAAATGTAAATCTTATCTTTGTTTATACAAAATTCTATTTCTTGGGGCTGTCCATATATATTTTCAATCTGCAGTGCATAAGCGCTTATTTTATTTATTTCCTGATCTGTTAATTTTTGATCTTCATTATGAAAAACATTTTTTTTGATATTTTTACCTATGTTATCATCTTTAGTAAGCATGAAATCCTGTTTATTTATTGCTTTTTCTGTGATTTCTTTTGTTGTTTTGTTTATTATATATTTATCAGGAATTATAGCGCCAGTCGTTATAACTTCGCCTTGTCCTAAACAAGCTTCTATTATAACATCATTAAAATTATTTGTTTCTGGGTTGCAAGTATAGATTATTCCTGATTTTTCAGCATCAATCATTTTTTGAATTATAACTGAAACTCTTGAGTCTGATAAAGGAATTTTATTTTTTATTTTTAAATTTAAAGTATTTGCGCTGAACATTGATGCCCAACATTTTTGTATTGTTTTTATTAATTCTTCTTTACCTTTGATATTCAAAATATTTGGTTGATGATTTAAATTATTATTTAATGGAGAATTTCTGATTGCTACATATGTTGTTTCACGACCTGACTTTATTAATTCTAAAGCATTTTTACCTGCTAATTTGTAAACATCTATATCTACATTAATATTTTCATATGCTTCTGTTATTTGCTGCTTTAATTTAATTGGGATACTTGTATTTATTATTAAATTTTGAATTTTTTCTGAAGTTAAATACAAAGAATTTAAATTGTTTACATCTAAATTTGATAAAATTTCTTCGATTTTTTCTTTTATTTTAGTTTCTTCCTGAAAATTATTAAAAACTTCATAAGGAATACAAAATCCGTTTGGAACTGCTATATTGTTATTGAAAATTTTGCTTATGCTTAGAGCTTTATTTCCTACTTGATTTAAATTTAAATCAGAAATTTCTCTGAACCACATTATATTGTTCATTGTCACTTGTTAAAATCAAACACAATAATTATATATAAATATTTTCCTGTCATTTATATGTGGTATATAGAAATGTTAATTATATGATAATGATTTTTATTAATATGGTTAATAATTTACTTAAATTACTTAAAGAAGAAGGAATTAATGATGATAATGTTCTAAATTCTATTAAAAACATACCTAGAGAGAATTTTGTTTTAGAAGAATATAAGAAAAATGCTTATTCTGATATTGCATTGCCTATTGTTTCTGGGCAAACTATATCCCAGCCATATACTGCAGCATTTATGTTACAAAAGTTAGAACTAAAAAAAGGAGATAAAGTTTTAGAAATTGGTGCTGGATCTGGATGGAACTCTGCTTTAATAAATTATATTACAAAAAATATTGTTTATACTGTTGAATTTAATGAAAATGTTGCTGTATTTGCAGCTAATAATTTGAAAAAATTTAAAGATGTAAAATTAATAATTGGTGATGGAAATAAAGGCTATGAAAAAGAAAGGCCTTATGATAAGATAATTGTAACTGCTGCTTGTTCTAAAATGCCATTTGATTTAGTTAAACAACTAAAAAATAATGGAATTTTATTAGTTCCTGTTGGAAATTTATCTGAACAAAATTTATTAAAAATTACTAAAATTGATGATGAAATTATAAAAGAAAACTTAGGTAAGTTTGTATTTGTACCTTTAAAAGGGAAGTATGGATTCTAAGCTTTAATTTACTCATAATTTTTTTTAACTTGATAAACAAATTCGAAATTAACTTTTTCTCCATGAACTTTTGTTTTAACTACTATCCCTTCTAAATATCTATCCCCAAATTTTTTCTTAAGTTCTTCTTCTAGAACTCTACCCAAGGGGTTTGTGTAGCTGGGAAACCATTGTAAATTAATAGATCCATTTATAGTTCTTCTTTCTACATTTATTGTTGATTCTGAAAAAGAAAGACCCATCTTATTATTGTTATTACCTAAATTATTTTCACAATTTATTGTATTTTCGAGTTTTAAATTTACTTGATATTCTAATTTTGCTTTAAATATATTATCACCAATTTCAAAATCTATTACTTTATTGATTTGAGTTGAATTTATATATCTTGAATTATAATGTTTTTGAATTGCATTTTCAGCTTGTTCCATTAATGTTGAATGAGTAGGTTTTGATAGATCTGGTTTTTTTGTTAATTTCTTAGTTGAATCAATAGGCATATACATAGTAACTTCAACAATAACATAACTATTAGAATTTGATAATTCTCTTAATGCAATATTTTGTAAATTTAACATTATTATTTTTGATTTATGTTATTTTATAAAACTATTGCTTAACTTTTGTATTTTCTAAAAAGGCAGTAATATTTATATAAGCCTAATTTAAAGAATTCTTTAGATTTATATGCTTAAACTAAAGAAACAAGAAGAAGTTAAAAAAAAACCAGAAAATAATTCTAGTAAAGAAGAGTATATTCAACCTCAAGTAAATATTGGTACAATTGGTCAAGTTGATCATGGTAAAACAAGTTTAACTAAAGCTTTAACAGGTAAATGGGCAGATACACATTCTGAAGAATTGAAAAAAGGAATTACTATCAGATTAGGATATGCTGATGCTTCATTTTATTTTTGTGAGAAATGCAAAAAATATGGAATTTCAGAAAAATGCTCTTTATGTAATGGAAAAACTAATTTTTTAAGAAAAGTTTCTTTTGTTGACGCTCCTGGACATGAAACTTTAATGGCTACTATGTTATCTGGAGCTGCTATTATGGACGGAGCAATATTGTTAATTGCCGCAAATGAAAAATGTCCTCAACCACAAACTAGAGAACATCTAATGGCTTTAGAAATTATTGGCATAAAAAATATAGTTATAGCACAAAATAAAATTGATTTAGTTTCTGATGAGGAAGCTTTAGAAAGTTATAAACAAATTAAAACTTTTGTTAAAGGAACAATTGCTGAAAATGCTCCAATAATTCCAATATCTGCTCAACATAATATTAATATTGATCTTTTAATTAATGCTATTGATGATGTAATTCAAACTCCAAAAAGAAATGACAAGGAGGATCCTTTAATGTTTATTGTAAGAAGTTTTGATATCAATAAACCTGGAAGCAAAATTTCTGATTTGAAAGGCGGAGTTTTAGGCGGGTCTTTGAAAAAAGGAGTCTTGAAAAAAAATGATGAGATAGAAATTAAACCAGGATTTAAAATTGAAAAGGAAGGAAAATTAACTTGGAAGCCAATTGCTGCCAAGATTTATTCACTGAAATCTGGCGGATCTGAAGTTGATATGGTTAAACCAGGTGGGTCAATTGGGGTGTTAACTTTACTTGATCCAAGCATTGTAAAAGCTGATCAATTATCTGGAAATGTTTTAGGATTAAAAGGAAAATTACCTGATGTATGGTATACTTTTACTTTGAAACCATTTTTATTAAAACGTGTTGTAGGAACTAAAGAAGAATTAAATGTAGATCCTTTAAGAAAGTTAGAACCTTTAATGTTAAATGTAAATTCAAGTGTAACTGTTGGTATAATTGATGAATTGAAAAAAGGAACTGCACATGTTAATTTGAAATTACCAATCTGCTGTTCTAAAACTGATAGAGTTACAATTTCCAGAAGATTTAGCGACAGATGGAGATTAATTGGTTATGCTGAGATTGTTGATAAATAAATTTTAATTTTATCGGAAAAAATCTTTTCTATTTATATTTAAACTTAAATTCTTCGTTAATTTTATTTTAATTTCGAAATATTTTCGGATTTTTCATAGAAGTTATTATTAAGCCTAAACTACAATTTATTATTATTATTAGTAAAATTTAAATATTAGTTAGACATTGTATAATTATGACTATGATAAAAGTTCAAGCTAAGAAATGGGGGAATTCATTAGGAATAGTTTTACCAAGCTATGTAGTTGAAAAAGAACATATTAAAGAGAATCAAAAACTTAATCTTTTAATTCTTAAAGATAGCCGAAAAACTTTGAAGGAAACTTTTGGAATTGGTAAAAATAAAATGAAAAAATCCACGCAACAAATGATGGACGAGATAAGGGATGATTTATATGAATAATACTTATTTTTTTGATTCTTATGCCTTATTTGAAATTATGAGGGGCAATGTTAATTATGAAAACTTCACAAATTCAAATATACAGACTACTAAACTTAATTTATTTGAAGTTTATTTTGGTTTTTTAAAAGAAAATAACCAAGAATTAGCATCTATTTCTTTGAATAGATTCATTAATTTTGCAATTGATTTTGATAAGGAAATTATTCAAGAAGCTGCAAAATTTAAATTAAAACTTAATGATAGAAATGTTTCGATGGTTGATTGTATAGGATATATTTTAGCTAAAAACTTACAAATAAAATTTTTAACTGGTGACAAGCAATTTGAACATTTTGAAAATGTTGAATTTGTTAAAAAATAAATCTAGCAAACATTTAAATTATGTAAAATAATAATTAAATTATGTAACTTATTTTATTTTCTTATGAAAAAATTAGATTTTGAAAAATTAAAGAAGAGAATAGAAGCTTTCAAGCTCGCTATTAGCTGGACTTACAATTCTTCTAAATTTTTGACTATAGTAATAATTTTACTTTCTGTTTTTGGCGGTTTATTAAGTATTATTGAACCCTATATTTTTAAATTAGTTATAGATTCTTTGACAATCTCTGATAAAGCTAAATTAGCTATTGGATTATTTGGAATATTTTTACTTTACGGAGCATTAAGAATTTTATCTAATATTTTTTGGGATATTGCAAATTTGATCAAAAGAACTCATTCTTATAAAAATGAGGAATATACAAATTTTAATATTATGAAACATATTTCTTCTTTAGATTTAATTTATTTTGAAGACCCGAATTATTATAATACTTTGTCAAGAGCCACAAGTAATATTTGGAGAGTTATAGAAGTTTTCTGGTCAATGACTTTTTTATTAAATAATTTAGTCAGCGTATTAGTAATTTTAAGTGCGTTGATATTTTTTGATTGGAGAATTGTTCTTATAATTATTTTCGGAGCAATACCAAGTATTATTTTGGCTTTGAAGACTTCTGAGTTAATATGGAGTGCTTTTACCGAAGGGTCTCCAATCTCAAGACATGCTTTTTATTACAGATCTTTATTGACTGAACAGCCTGAAGCTATTAAAGAGATAAGATCTTTTGGATTAAAATATTATTTTTTAAATAAATTCAGAAACTTATTTGGAAATTTTATAGAAAAACAAAATGAAGTAACTAAAAAACAACTTAAATGGTATTTTATTATTGCAATAGTCGAAGGTTCTTTGTCTGTATTGGGANCCTGGTTAGTTGTGAAATCTTATTTTAATGGACAAATTAGTCTGGGAAGCTTGACTTTTTACTGGGCATTATTATTTCAATTTGCAGAACATGTAAGATGGCTTGTCAGATTAGTGAGCGATGTAAATAATCATGTTACTTTTTTAACCCCTTTAATTGAAGTCTTAAATTTTAAATCAACAATATTAGAATCTAAAAGTCCAAAAAAATTCCCTTCTCCTATAAAACATGGAATTGAATTTAAAAATGTAACTTTCAAATATCCCGGAGCAAAAAAACCTGCTTTAGAAAATGTTAATTTATTTATTAAACCTAAAGAAAGTTTTGCTTTGGTAGGAGAAAATGGTTCTGGAAAAAGTACCTTAATTAAATTATTGTCCCGATTATATGATGTTACTTCTGGAGATATTTTAATTGATGGAATAAATATTAAAGAAATTAAATTAGATGACTTGTATAAGAATATGGGTGCGATATTTCAAGATTTTATGAAATATGAAGCTTTAATTGAAGAGAATATCGGTTTTGGAAGACTAGAAAAAAAACATTTTAAAAAAGACATTCATAGTTCTGCTGTAAAAACCGGAGCTTGGGAATTTATTAAATATTTAGAAGACAAATATAAAACACAATTAGGAAAGAAACTAAAAGATGAAGGTGTGGAATTATCTGTTGGGCAATGGCAGAAGATTGCTCTTGCCAGAGCTTTATTTAGAAATGCAGATATATTAATATTAGATGAGCCGACTTCTGCTGTAGACGCTAAAGCTGAATATGAATTATTTAAAAAATTTAAAGATATAACAAAAAATAATATTACTATTTTAATTTCACATAGATTTTCAACAGTAAGAATGGCAAATAAAATTATTGTAATACATAAAGGAAAAATAATTGAAATTGGAAGCCATAATGAATTATTAAAGAAAAACGGAAGATATGCTAAATTATTTAAGTTGCAGGCTAAGGGATATGAATAAATTTATTCGTTACTAATTTTAGCAACACTTGCTACTGAATCGTTTTCATTTACTCTAATTAATCTTACACCAGAAGTATTTCTGCCGATTATATTTATATCTTTAACATTTAATCTAATTACTTGGCCTTTTTTAGTTATTATAATTAATTCATCATTATCATTAATAATAGAAGTTGAAACTACAAAACTATTTTTTTCACTTACTTTAATATTTCTTACTCCTTTTCCACCTCGATGAATTACGGCGTATTCTTCTAAGCTTGTTCTTTTACCAAAACCTTTTTCAGTTACTGTTAATAATGTACCTAGGTTTTTATCAACTCCTTCTGAATTTATTACAATTTCTAATCCAATAACTTCATCTTTTTCCTGCAATTTAATTCCACGAACACCTGTAGAATTTCTTCCGACTTCATTCATATCTTTTTCACTGAATCTAATTGCTTTTCCTAATTTTGATGTTAATATTAATTCAGAATTGTTTTCTGTTAAAATTACTTTAACAACTTCATCGTTTTCACGCAAGTTAATAGCTATAATTCCTGATTTTCTTACATTTGAATATTCAGCTAAAGATGTTTTTTTGACTACTCCTTTTTTAGTTGCAAAAACTAAGTATTGGTTCTCTTTATAATCTTTAACTGATAAAATTGTGTTTATTTTTTCATTTTCTTCCAAGTTTAGTAAATTAACAATAGCTTTTCCTTTTGCTTGTCTTGATACTTCTGGTATTTCATATCCTTTTAACCAGAAAACTTTTCCTTTGTTTGTAAAGAACATTAAATAATTTAAATTTGAAGTAATTAGCAAGTTTTTAACTATGTCTTCTTCATCTTTTGTTGATGTACCCTGAATTCCTTTTCCACCACGGCCTTGCTGTTTGTATGTTGTTAAGGGAACTTGCTTAATATAACCTGAATAAGTTAGTGTAACTACAATATTTTCTTCTTTGATTAAATCTTCATGAATTATACTTTCTGCTTCTTCTTCAACTACTTCTGTTCTTCTTTTATCTGAGTATTTTTCTTTTAATTCTGTTAATTCATTTCTTATTATTTCAATTATTTTTATTTCAGATGATAAAATTGATTTTAATTCTTCAATTAGTTTCTTTGTTTTTTCTAAATCTTCCAAGATCTTTTTTGTTTCTAAATTTGTTAATCTTTGTAGTCTCATTTCTAAAATTGCTAGAGACTGTTTTTCAGTTAAATTAAAATTAGTTGATAAATTAGTTTTAGCTATTTCTGCATTTTCAGACTGTTTAATTAATTCAATAACTTTGTCTATATTTGCCAATGCAATCTGAAGACCTTCTAGAATATGCGCTTTTTCTTCAGCTTTATTTAAATCAAATTTAGTTCTTCTTGTAACAACTTGTTTTCTGTGAAGAATGAATTTTTCAATAATTTCTTTTAAGTTTAATATTTTAGGTTCATTATCAACTAAAGAAAGCATAATTACTCCAAATGTAGTCTGCAATGAAGAATGTTTAAACAATTGATTTAAAACTAATTTTTGATCTGCATCTTTTTTTAAATCTATAATAACTCTTATTCCTGTTTTGTCTGTTTCATCTCTTATATCTCTTACTCCTTCTACTATACATTCTTTTACTAAATTTGCAATTGATTCTAATAATGTTGATTTATTTACCTGATATGGAATTTGTTTTATGATTATTTTATTATCTTCTAGTTCTGTTTTTGCTCTAACAATTAATTTTCCTTTTCCTGTTTTAAAATAATCTACAATTCCTTTTTTTCCACATATTAAAGCACCAGTTGGAAAGTCAGGACC
>C687J35174_10011599_pt1 | contig 10828 bp, 10 predicted proteins | sample RifCSPhighO2_01_FD_35174 | JGI IMG/M metagenome (IMG submission 35174) | reverse complement strand
ATGCTCGGGATGTTTATTTTCATAATGCCGCGCTTGGTAAAAGTGTTTGCCCAAAGCGAAGCGGAATTGCCCATCACCACTAAAATTCTTTTAGNCATAAGCAATGTCTTGTCTTTTAATATTCCGCTTACTCTCATCACGGCCGGCTTTTCGGCGATTTTTTTAGTAACGCTGNTTCGTTCCCGGGCGGGAAAAAAGATTTTATCGCAAATAGGTTTTCGTTTGCCGGTGGTAAAAAATCTTATGCGCCAAGTGGCTTTGGCGAGATTTGCCAGAACGCTCTCGTCTCTTTTGGGATCGGGCATTTCCATTTTGGAAGCGATTGATTTGACGGCCAATGTGGCCGGAGGCTCCCGCTACGGCCAAATAATCCGCGGCTCCAAAAAAAGCCTGGAGAAGGGCGTTTCTTTGAGCGCTTATCTGTCTAGAGAGCCGGATTTATTCCCCAATCTATTGCTGTCTATGATCAGCGTGGGAGAAAAGAGCGGCGAGCTGGACAGTATTTTGCAAAAAGCGGCGGATTTTTACGAAGTGGAGGTGGATTCCAGCCTCAAAGATTTGGTGGTTTTTCTGGAGCCGGCAATGCTTTTTTTCATCGCCATCGCTATCGGCTTTCTGGCTATTGCCATTATTACGCCGATATATTCGTTGGTGGGGTCAATCGGATAGAAAAAACTTAAAGCGCAAAACGCAAATGTCAAAACCACAATTTAAATTTTAAAATTTTTGAGTTTTGAGTTGTAATTTTGAGCTTTGAGCTTTGACTTTTTAGTTTATGAAAGGATTTACTCTAATGGAGCTCGTGCTCGTCATCGCCGTTCTCGGCGTTATCGCCGGATTGGGTATTGGCAATTACGCGAATTTTTTAAGGCAAAGTTCGCTGGATAGCGCGGCCAATGAAATTATAGCGGCCTTGCGAAAAGCGCAGACCAATTCGCAGGCGTCAAGCGAAGGAACAGGTTGGGGAATTTGGTTTGATACGACAAATAAAGATAATTATAAATTATTCAGAGGAAATTGTTCAACGCCAACATCCGCATCTTGCTATCAGAATTCTGACTGCNCGGCGACATGCGACAATAATAATCAAAACGCAGAAACAATATATNTTCCATCAAGCGTAGAAATAAATTCAGCGTCATTNGGAGGCAGGCAATATGCGACATTTGATCGTCCGACAGGAAAGCCGACATCAAGTTATGATGGTAGCGTGACGATCCAGCTCAAAGGCGGCGTAACAAAAACAATCACTGTCTCGGCATTGGGGAAAATAGAGTAAACAACTATGAAAAATTCGAAATCCGAATACCGAAATCCGAAACAATATTTAAATTCAAATATTCAAAAACCAAAATCGTTTTGGAAATTTGGATTTGGAAATTCTGAATTTGTTTCGTGTTTCGTATTTCGTGCTTTGAATTTTTATGGTGAGTTCAGATCCCAAAGCGGCCAACTTTTGGTTGAAGCCGTGCTCGCCATCGCCCTTTTGGGCGTTTTGGCCGGTATAATCGGTATGGCCGTCAATGTGTCCACGCAGTCCAATAAAGCTTCGGGCAAAAAGACAGTCGCCGTCGCCCTGGCGCAAGAGGCGATAGAGGCCGTGCGCGCGATTAGGGATAATAATGAAACTACCGGCCGTGGGTGGAATAAGATTTATGAAAAAACCGAAGGAGCGGAATATCATGTTGACAATACGACAGTGGCGGGAAAATGGACTATTCAAAATAACGCGGAAATCATTACCGTAGATGGAGTTGATTATGACAGAAAAATTGTTTTTGACATGGATATACCGAGGGACTTACCCAATGGCGGAGGGAATATCAATGCCGCAGGCAGCGCTGACAAATCAACCATAAAAGCGACGGTCACGGTGACGGCAAGCGGAATTTCTGCTATAATAGTAGAAGAATATTTGACTAGGGCGAAAAATGAGGTGGAATTGTGGGACACAAAAGCGAAATTTGAAGCCGCCGGAGCAACTTGTTCAAGTACTCATGTTAACGACAGTACTGGTTTTGTAGAGCTAAAAAGCGGAAGCGGATGCTAAATATGAAAATCCAAATTTCCAAGCTCCAATGCCAAAGCAAATCCAAAATACCAAGTTTTGTCATTGATTTATTGAATTGACATTTGGATTTTGACATTGGGATTTATAAAATATGTCGATTACATCATCAAAAACTACCTATTATCTTCTCGCTGTTTTAATACTGGTCATTCTTGCCGCCGGAGGGATTTTTTATTGGCAAACTTCAAAAGATTTACCGGATATTACTGCCGGACAGCCGCAGAATGCAAATGTGTCGCAAAATTCAAATGCGGCCGCGATTGTGGTGGCTCCTTCCACAGGCAAAGAAGTGGAAGTAAAAGGCGTGCCGGAGATAGCCGAAGCCCAAACTGCCGTGACGGCCAAGGGCGCTTATGAAAAATTATCGGCCGAGGCAAAGATTTGGAAAGATGATGCCACTCTTGTTTCTCTGTCCTCGGATTCAGATGTCGCCCTAGACGGCAAGAGTGCTAAATGGGAAGCGCGGTTTATTTCCAAAAGCGATTTGACCAAGGGATGGAAAGCGGTACTTAAAGACGGAACAGTCAGTGATGCGGCCAAACAAGGAGCCAGCGCTAAAATTTTGACCGATCCGGGTTTTGCCGTGGATTCCGGAGACGCGATCAAAGCCGGTCTGGGGGATCTTGGCGCGTCAGAAGTAAAAGTCTCCTCAATCCGCCTTTTCCAAGAAACCGAATCCGGCGAATGGTTTTGGTCTGTGGCAACGGACAAAGGAAATATCACGCTCAAGGCGCGCTGATTTGAAATATTGAATTTATGACGCTTTACCATTTTATTAAAAAACGGCCGTACCTTATTTGGTATACGAAAAATTACAAAGGCCTGACGGCCGAAGCGATTGTTGAGGCGACCTTGAATTACGGCGATTGGGACGATGTGCAAAAGCTTATCGGCATTTTAGGTTTAAAAAAAACAGCCTATATTTTTAAAAAAGAATCCGCGCATCGCAGATGCAATTACCGGCCGGAGGTGAAAAATTATTTTCAACTTTATTTCAAAAAACGCGCCGCTTATGCATAAAGAAATTTTGACAAAAGAACAAATTGAGCTTTTGCCTCTGATAAAAAAGTTTTCCAAGAAATTTTATTTGGTCGGCGGGACCGCCATAGCGTTTCACATTGGCCATAGGCGGTCAATAGATTTCGATCTTTTTTCATTGGAAGGATTCAATAATCTAAGCATCAAAAATCGCATTGTTAAGATAGGGCAATTTAATAAGACGATCGTGAATAGGCGCGGAGAATATACGATTATGATAAACAGCGTGCAAATGACTTTTTTTCATTACCCTTTTCAAATAGAAAGCAATGAACGGTTTGACAAATTTTTGCGAATGCCTGATCTTTTGACCTTGGCGGCGATGAAGGCCTATGCTTTGGGTATGCGCGCCAAATGGAAGGATTATGTCGATCTCTATTTTATCATCAAGCATTATCACGGCATAGATAAAATCACCAAATGCGCCGATCATATTTTTGGAGTGGATTTCAATGAAAAAATATTTCGCACGCAATTATCTTATTTTGACGACATCAATTATTCCGAAGAAGTGGTCTATATGAAAGGATTCGCGGTAAGCGACGCAAAAGTAAAAAAAGCGCTGATTGAATTTAGTTTGCAATAAATAAAAATCACGATGATAAAACAATCGCAAAGTCCATACGGTTATAAAAATTTACTGGTTTTTAAAAAGGCGGAGGAATTGCAATTAAGCTGTACCGCGCTGACCGGCGTTTTCCCAAAAATAAAAACGCTGATAGCGCTGGCGGATCAGATGAATAGGTCGGCGCGGTCGGTCAAGCAAAATATCGTGGAAGGATGGAAAAGAAATTCAACCAAAGAGTATTATGAGTTTTTAGGATTTTCCATTGGCGCGAACGCGGAGTTGGAGGAGGATTGTATGGATATTTGGAAAGGGATTTATCCTGAATTAAAGGGAATAAAGGGAGTAATGGGAGCAGTGAGTGAAAAAGGGGTAATGGGAGAAAGGGGAGCCCCTTCCGCCCATTCCGTCCTTTCGTCTCACACATCAAATTCACTCATACCATCCCCTTCGGACCATTCCACCCCTTCCACCCTTTCATCTTTTTCAGCGCATACCCCATTTTCATCCCCTTCCTCCCTTTCATCCCCTTCGGATATTGAAAAACTTCCCTTTTATCCCCTTGATCCATCCTTGCCTCCGGTTGTCCGACTCAAACTTCGCTGTAAAGAACTCAATTTTCTCCTCTCAAAGCTTCAAAAATCTTTGGAAGAAAAAATGACTGCGGAGCATACTCTCTCCATAGCCGACCGTTTCAAAAAATCGCAGATAAATCAACATAAAGACAAGGATTGGTACGAAAAGACTCTGGCGAAACAAGGATTTGCGCGAATGGAAAATGGCCTGATTGTAAAAAAAGAGCAAGAATAAAATCAATAAGCGTGGTATAATAAATTTCAGCCAATCGCTGCCGGCAAAGCGTTGGATTTTTTTCTTTATTTATTGTATAATAGAAATGCAATAAATAATAAGACATATGCATAATTGGGATTATCAGATTCAAAAAGATTGGAAGCCCGGCACTGATGCCGAGTGGGTTTGGTATTTGGAGCGGATGATCAATCATGGAATGGGAAAAGAAAAATTGCCTGCCCGGGAGCTTAAAAAATATTTTCATCAAATCAAAATCACCCCAAATACCAAAGCGTTTTTGGAGCTTATTTTATGGGAGAAACCATACTGACAAAAGATCAGAAATTTTTTTTGAAAGAATTTGCGAAGAGTTCGTTGATGCCTTTTTTTTATCTCACCGGAGGCACCGCCCTCGCGGAATTTTATCTGACGCATCGCTATTCGGATGATTTGGATTTTTTCACTAATCAAGCGGATTTTCCTCAAATTGAAGTGGAAGGGTTTATTTATCAAATTGCCGCACTGCTGAAAGCGGACGCGGACTACAAACGATTGTACGACAGAAGAATTTTTTATTTTCAATTCAAGGAGCAAAAAGAAGAATTAAAAATAGAATTTACCTCCTATCCGTTTCCGCAAATCAACCCGCCGCAAAAAAAAGAAGGCGTATTTATTGACTCTTTGAAAGACATCGCGGTTAATAAAATGATGGCGATGATCGATCGCACCGAGCCAAAAGATTTTTTTGACCTCTACTGGCTCATTAAAGAACATTTTTCAGTCAAGGAGCTGATCGACGGGGTAAAGGGCAAATTCGGTTTTCACATTGATCTTTTGTCAATCGGAAGCGATTTTGCCAAAGTAAAAAATATGTCGTTTCCAATCAGAAAAATAAAATCCGTTTCCGATGAAGAAATTATAAAATTTTTTGAAGATCAATCGCGGGCTTTAAAACCGAATATTCTCAACGCGCAATAGAACTATCACGCTCAAAGCGCGGCAGGTTTTATATGAAAGATAAAAAAGACGATCAAAGGCAAAATGCCAAGAGCGCGAAATGGCGGTTAATCGGTTTGGGGATTTTTTCCGCGATTCTTTTGGCGACAAACATTTGGACGCTGACGGTTTACGCTCCGAGCAGGCAGAGCGGAACAAGCGATGCGAATAATCAATTTCCTTTATTGAATCCAGCGCGGAAGTTTATCAAGCAGGAGGACTTAATTGTTAACTTTCAGCCGCTCCGCGACGAGCTGAACCAAAAATACGAAGCAGATCCGAACATTTCCATTTATTTTGAATACTTGCCGACTGGCGCCAGCATCGCTATAAGCAAAGATGCCGAATTTTATCCGGCAAGCTTGTTGAAAGTGCCGGTCGCGATGGCGGTAGCGAAAAAGATAGAAAAAGGCGAGTGGAAATGGACGAACGAATTAGTATTGATGTCAGCCGACAAAGACGAGAAATTCGGCACGCTCTACAAAGAGCCGAGCGATTCAACACACACCATAGAAGATCTGGTCAGGCGCTCTTTATCCGACTCCGACAATACGGCGCATTTTATATTGGTGAGGAATTTGGAAACGGAGGAAATTAACGATGTTTATGAACATATGGGCATAAAAGATTTTTTAGATACCGAGGGCAAGCTTTCGGCCAAAAGATATTCGGTTATTTTCAGATCTTTGTACAACTCTTCATATTTATCCGAAAATGATTCTCAAAAATTGCTCTTGTATTTATCTCAATCGCCATATAATGAATTCATAGAAAGCGCTTTACCTGAAAATATTATTTTTTCTCACAAAATTGGAATTTCGGACAGTGAAAAGGTATTTATTGATTCCGGCATTGTTTACGCGAAAAATCGGCCATACATTCTTACAGTGATGACAAAAAACGAAGCCGAGCAAAAGGCAAAAGGAATAATGAAAGATATTTCGGAAAGGGTGTATAATTATACAGAAAGCTATGCAGAATAATTTATGCTAAAAAAAACACTGAAAATTTTCCGCAATCTCGCCATCTTTTTGGTGATTTTCGGCGTAGCGTTTTCCAATATTCCCTTTTATGCTTTAACCGGAATGATTGAAGGATATATTAAGACTGCCAATGTGGTGGATAAAGCGTGGCATTTGTCGCAAAACGACAATGTGGTGGATAAGTTCACTTCCTATCGCAATCTAGCAAACAAAATTCAAATTAAAGAAGCGCATGCCGCCGCGGCTTACATCGGCAATTCCAATATAATTTATACCAATGGCGGTACGCCGGGCGTCATTACGCCAAACGCATCTACTATTAACGGCGACCTTCTTGTTTTTTATCACTATTCTCGCGCAACCGGCGGCAATGAAACAGTTACTTTGCCCACTGGATTTACTTCTGTTTTTAATTCCGTAACCGCCAACCGTGGTCTTGTGGCAGTTGGATGGAGAATTAAACAGACAGGTGATAGCACATTTCAAGCGTCCGTGACCAATCATACATCAAGCACCTCGGGGGAAACCATAGTTGAATTTATTCAAACTTACAGAGGAACCGATGCGACAAATCCGATTATTGACTATACTGCTTCACTCAGTAATTGGGTAACATCATTAAATATCGGTCCAATTAGCGCGCCGGCATCGGCAACTGTTACTGACGGCGATATGGCAGCGATATTCGGTGGCAAGTTTGAAAATGTAACGGGACAAACCGTGCTTTCGGGAGACTCTCTTACATGGGCAGTAAGAACGACTTTCAATACGACTCTTGGATCGGATGCTGGAGGTATTGTTCAAACTGGGCTTAACGCGTCGGGATCAGACAAAACAGTAACGGCAAAAACAGTCACTGCAACCGGCACGACGCAAGTCGGAGCCGGACGAATGTTTATTATCAAGAAAGCGGTTGATGTCAGCCCGCCAACCCCTGACCCGATGACTTGGTCTTCTGCGCCGAACAATGTGAGCGCGACGCAGATTGATATGACTGCTACGACGGCAAATGACGCTGGAGGATCTACGCCAATCAGTTATCTTTTTACAAATAATAATTCTGCTTGCGGAGCTAATGTCGGAACCGGAGGAGCATCAAGCGGGTGGCAATCTGCGGACACGACTTACAGCAATGCCGGTCTTCAGTCAAACAAATGCTACGGCTATACGGTGCAAGCGCGCGATTCTTTATCCAATACGGGCACGGCTTCGGGCATTTCCTCCGCTTATACTTCGGCCAATACGCCGGGAACACCAACTTTGGGCAGTCCAACCGAGACCACTTTAACTTTAACAAACGCGGAAAACAGCAACCCTTCTGCTAATCCGACAACATATTTTGCCGTTCAGGTGGTGACCACCAGCGACGGTACATGGCTTAATCAATGGGTGGACGCAACCGGCAATCCTTCGGCTTCGGCGGTTTGGCTCACTGACGCGCAGCTTGACGCTTTAGTTTTGCAGGGATTGCAGTCAAGTACTTTGTACGGAGTGAAAGTGAAAGCCAGGAATCAAGATACTGATGAGACAGCGCTAAGCGCCGAAGGTCAGGGGACGACTTCCGCGCCGGCAAACGCTTTAACTGTCAGCACATCCGGATCGCAAGCGACAAATTTAAATAGCGGCGACTCAATTAAACATATCGGAGATGCGTCGACCGCGGCGTTTCAGCTTCGTATGAGCGGTTCAGCCGTAAATGTGAATACAGTGAAATTGACCGAACAAGGCGGCAGTATAACGCTTTCCGATCTTACGAATCAAAAAATGTACTACGAAAGCGCTTCAACTTGCACATATAATGGAAATGAAAGCAATGTAACCGCATCGCCTTCGGGGGAAACAGTAACTTTTTCTTTTACTAGCGTGCCGGTGCCTATATCGCCGAATTATCTTTGTTTGTATTATGTATTTGATATTGACGGTACAAACGCCGTCGGCGGAGAGACAATAGAAGTTGAGATTACCAATCCTTCAACCGATGTGGCGCTCGCCAGCGGGCAAAATACCGACACCGCGGCCAAACAACTGGCCGGGACGACAATGGTAAAACCGCAAATTACCGGGTACACCAATAGCACAGAGTCCGGATTAAATTATGCAGGAAGCTGTACGGAATGCGGAGCGAGAATCGGCGGCGGGGCTTTGTATCGTCAGACAGTAGTAATTTCGGGCTATGGTTTTGGCGCTGATCCTGGATTAGGCAGCCGCGATACCTCAACGAATAAGGTAGAGGTTGTCGGAGCGTCTACAACTATGCTGGCTGATGACGGATCTGCGGATACTAATGTGAGTGCTTGGTCTGCCACTTCCATCACGATTCGGACTGACACAGCCATTACGGGCAATGCTGATTCTGATTGGGGTACTAATTTTGGAGGCGCGAGCGCTTTGAAAGTGACAGTCGGAAGCCAAGCCGTTCCGGCCAATTTGAATTTTTATTTATTACCGCAAGTGACATCCCTTGTGGCGGTCGGTTCCAATGCGGCGCGGGAGTATGATGCCGGCGACTCTGATGGCGTAGTTACGGTGAACGGCACGAGATTTGGCACTAGTTCCACCGGCGGTTGGATGAGGATTTTAGGATGCGACAGCGCCACTTGTTCCAGTCCTTCCGGGTCAGTCGCCACCACATCCTGGGGGAATACTTCTATTACCGCGCAAGTTCCGACCGTGATTGCTGACAATGCGTATACGGGAAGCTTCGTTGTTCAACAGGGAAACGGAACAAATAATAAACAACATCAGTACACCGCAAGCGGATTTCGTGTTTTGCCCCGCATCACAAGCATCACCCCGTCCGCCGATGGAGTAAATCCGGATTCGCGCACGATGAACGGAAATCATTTTTGCCAGTCCGGCTCTTGTCTTTCGGCGGCATCGTGGAACGCCGCGGCCGATGACGGAGATGATGTGAAATTTGGAACAACCAACGCGACCGTGACCGGAACGCCAAGCAATACGGCCGTAGAGGTCACTGTCCCAACACTTTCCCCCGGCGGCTACACGGTTACTTTGTATAGCAGCAGTTATTCAAGCAACGGAACACCATTTACATACTTGGATAACACGCCGGCAAATCCGTCAAGTTTGAATCAATACCAAAGCAATTGCTCCACCGCCATTGCCGATGAAGCAACCACGACATCGTCAACTGTTTGTCTAAAAGGCGCCGTGTCAGGCGGTATTACGGGCGGAACGCTTTATTTGCAAGTGGAAGTAAGAGACAGCGCAACCGGATTTACAAATGCGACAGCGGAAAGTACCGGAGTATCAGCCCCATCCGGTGGAACAGAGACGGTTTCTGGGCTAGCGCCGGGCCAAGGGACTTTCAAATGGCGCGCCAGAACTTGCCATTGGAATAATGTCGGCACGCACATTCTTTCTTCTTGCGCGGGCACAGGGGATTATCCAAGCGCTTGGGTGGAGTTTGAAACAGGCGCAGTACCGACCAATGATTTTACGATTGATTCAAACGGGCCCATAGTTTCCAATATCAGCTCCGGAACTCCGGGAGAGTTTAATGTGACGATTACATGGGATACGGATGAATTGGCAACTTCGAATATAAATTATGGAACTACAACAACAGGTCCGTATTCGTTTATTGCTCCAAATCCTGCTGATACAACAAAGGATTACACTAGTCACAGCGTTCCTATTTCAACCAACTTAAATTGCGGGACGACATATTACTATATTGTAAAATCAGCCGATGTTCAAGAAACTCTTACCACATCTTCAGAACAGACTTTTACAACCGGCACCTGCAATCCGCGTGTGATGAAAACTCTGGAATTTGACTGGGTGGAAGAAACAAGTCCGATCACCGCCACAACGCAACAAGATCGTGCATCCTTATCAGCCGCCATTCAAGAATCAAGCGACGCGGATTTTACTATCAGGAGCGCGGTACTTGAAATGCGCGGTGTTATCATAGATGATGCTACAACGACTAAACCGACGCTTAAATTATGGATTAATAATGAAACCGCCCCCTCCACGCCTATTGATTTTCCAGATACATCATCTCAAAATCCACAAGCGTTTACTGTCCGTCACAATATTCCATCGGGAGAGTTGAATATTTCGCCGCTTTCCGCCTCAACGAATACTGTTCATTTTCAATTTGGCGGAGGATTTTCTAAAGCATCGCTGGTGAATGTGAAACTTATTGTGACATATGATTACACGCCTTAATTGTTCTTTTTTGTTAGCCCTAATCTTTGGTGGGTTGTTTTTTTGTTTACTCTTTAGTTTTTCCGGACAAGCAAAGGCCGCCGATGAAACCCGCACCATTACCACATTTATCCATCAAGACAGCGCAGTACGGCCTTCCGGCCAGCAGGCTGATGAAAATTTTGATTTCACCTTTGTGATGACTGA
>C687J35174_10011598_pt1 | contig 10829 bp, 13 predicted proteins | sample RifCSPhighO2_01_FD_35174 | JGI IMG/M metagenome (IMG submission 35174) | reverse complement strand
TACCATCAGATTCAAATTGAGTAAAAGCAGATTTAGGAAGTTTAAATCCAACTAATGAAACATTAGCAGGATCCATTGCAGTAATTGAAACACCAAACTCAGTTATTTTTATTCGTACATCAGTAACTAATTCCGATAATATATCTATAACTCTGCTTAACAATAAAGGATTTTCAAATTTAATTAACATCAATATTAATAATGGAGGTATTTTTTAAGGTTTGTTGTGGTAAAGATACAAACATAACTATTATTCATAATCTTTTTAATGATTAAAATAATTCATTTTTATGGAAAACAAAGAGATGGTGGATGCTTGTGTATTTTTAGCAGCAATTTTAGATGAGCCATTAACTTCAAAATGTAATGAATACTTCAAAGAAATCCCAGAAAGAAAAATATGCATAACCCCCATCATCATAGAAGAAGTCATTAGAAAATTAAGGGAAGATGTTAAAAAAGATGACATGACTTCAAAATCAACTTTAATACACAAGGGCAAGAAAATAGAAAGAGATACTCTCCAAGCACATCTCCAAGTATTTTTCAAACTTATAACTTCAGCAGAATTGTTGTTACCAAGAGGAAATTATCAAAAGTATTTTGAAGAATGTAAATCTTTAAGACTTGGCGATGGGATTAACGATATGGATCAAACAAATATTGCCTTAACAATTGATAATAATTGTGCTGAATTTGTAACAACAGATAAAAATATATGGGAAGATAGTAAAAAAATAAAAAGGATTAATGACAGTAACATAAATATTCGCTTGATTAAATAAAAGAATTTTCACTCAACTTTTTGATTGCCTCATCAAATTCATCCATGTCTAAGTGAGGTTTTTCCTCAATTAATTTTTCCTTACATTCTTTGATTGACAGACCCTCTTTTTTTATACAATATAGAATTGATGTAACAAGTTCAAACCAAAGAGCTTCACCTTCATGACCTTTCTCAATATTGTGAAGTTTTTTTATAATCTCCTCTGATAACGGGGCATTTCCAGAAACTATCTCTCCAGAATTAATTTTGTAACCATCATTAGCTAGTACAGGACTGTAAGGACCTCTAATGTATTTATTAAAACCATAACCAATATCAAAACCTCCCTCTTTTAATAGGAAAACTTTTTTCTGTAAGATAAGCCTATCGCTAAATGAATCCATATTAAATGGACCTATTCTATTCCAGATACTACATAACTTAGAAAAAGATTCTTCTTTCATACATACACAATACATANATAGTATTTAATATTTTCTATAAGAAGTCTCAAGAAACATATTAAATGATTTTCTAAAATTCTCAACCGGTTCATCAAGAGTATCTCCAAAATCAGATACGCCTGTTTTTTCATTATTCACTACGACGACTCTTTTGCCTTCAAGCTCTTCTTTTCTAACAACAATATTAACAGAGAGTTTATTTTCCATAATAGATTAATAGAAGGGTAGTATTTAATATTTTTCGGGGTTATTTCTTAGAGAGTTTTTTTAGCAGTTCTTCTTTTCTTTGTTTTTCCTTCTCAAATTGCCCCATTTCTTTTTTCCAATATTCGGGTGTCGTATCTTTTGAAAATTCTCCAACTTCTATCTTTTTGAAATGTTTTTCTTTTTGCTTCTCAAGTCCTTCTATCTGCTTTTTCAGTCTTTTTTTCCTTTGTTTCTTCTCTCCCATATTTCTATCTCCTTCTCAAGATATTTTATTATTTTCTCTGCGTCTTCAATAAGCACTGTATTATCTTTTGAGGAGTTTTTATTCTTTACCTCATTGTATCTCTCATAAATTTCTTCTTCTCCCGTTATTTTTCTAATTAAAGACAAAAACTTTTCTTTTTTCCATAATTCTTTATTTGATATACTCTTTAATATATAAAAACTTCTTAGTCTTAATATTAGTGAATAAGCGACGGAATCTCCTGTTTTTTTTCTTCCAAGTTTCTTGTCCATAGAAATAATTTCTTTAACTTTTTCCAAAGCTGTTTTGGTGGATGTGATGTAGTTTTTTATATTTAATTTACGGATATATTTGTATGATTCTATAAGTTTGTTATTGACAAGAGTTTTGGACTCATAAATCATAGGATAGTAATACATTGGGTTTTCTTCAAGGCTTTTTTTCAAGTTTGATTCAGATATCAAAACTATGCTGTATTTGCCCTTTTTTATTTCTTTGTTTATGCTGTTTGTTAGTATCAGGATATCTATGTCGCTTTCAATACTTATTTTGTCTTTTCTCGCGTGGCTTCCCGTCATGTAAATTCCAAGCGTGTCTTCAAGAAATTTATTTTCAAGAAGTATTCTTACAACGTCGTTTGTTATTTCATCTGCAGATGGTTCGGCGAGAGTTACAACTACTGTTTTGTCAAGCCATTCTCTCGGCAGGAGAACTCCCGACGAATTTCCCAAAGCCGTTGCCTTTCTCATAACAGATACCATACGTTATAACATGTTTTAACATATTTAAACTTTGCGGGAGGTGTGAAGATGATTGGGCGGGTTGGTTGGGTGGGCAGGGAAAGATGGGGAGTTAGTTTTTCGGGTGAGAAATTTTTATTTATCTCTTTCTGTTCACTGAAGTAACAACAAAAAATATCGTCGTTGGAAGAGGAATGTTTAAATATAAAAAGTATTTATTATATTATGCAAAAAAGAGTTGTGTTTGGATTAATTTTGTTGGTTTTGTTTTTACAGAATGTGGCGGCTGTTTCTTCTGGAGAAAGATACATTGTAGAAATAGACGATAAATCGGAATTACCAAATAATTTACAAGATAATATAGTAGATGAAGTTCAAGAATCTCATTCTTCATCGACTCACGCTCCCCCAGAATCTCAAAAACATCTCCACAAAGAAATAAATTCACAAACGGCTCAAACTTTTACATAAAATACACTGAAGATAATTTAAAAGAAATTACTTTATCTTGGAATCCAAATGTAACAAAAACAACATGTTCATCTGGAAAAAATCAAGAGTGTTATTTTGATATTAACCTATCTTCTCTCGACACCCAAACAATCTCTTACACCTTCACAATCACAGACATCGCAGGCAACAAAGATATATCAAAACCAACTCTTGTTAAGGTCGACACAACACCTCCTTTCTTAAACAACCCCGATTCTTTTTTAACTCAAGAGGGCAGATATCTATATTTTAATTTAAACATAACAGAAATTAACTTCGACGAAGCATCTTATTCTTACATTGACAACAGGGGAAGATTAAAAGAAAAGCGTATTTGTTCTAGANTGCGTNATAGTTTATGTGAAGATAGGGAAAGATTCAGAGAGGATTANATTTATCAAAATTTAATNATATACGACGAAGCTGGAAACTCTATTGAACAAAATATTATCTAAAATTCCTCCACCAATCTTATTAATTCTTTATCTTGTTGTGCAGACATCTTAGATTATTTCTTGAATTTTTCACCTTTAAATTCTTTCTTTCCAATAAGCTTAATTATTTGTTTTTTTAATATATCAAAATGGCCATCTAAATATTCCCAAAATTCTTTTTCATCAGGAAAAGTATCTTCCCTATAATATATTTTCCCTTTGATTTTTTGTTCGGGTCTAAATTTAGAATATAAATCACATTCGAAGAAAGTTTGTAAGTCATCTATCGCTTCTTTTACTGATATTGGTTTGTGAGTTTTTATTTTTGAGTTATTCATATCAATTTAAGATTTATCTAATTTAAAATATCTCCTCTTTCCCCCAACAATCTATATAAATTCCCCTACCCATTCTTCTTCATGGAACCTTCAATAAAAGAAACCCGCATTCGCAATATCACTTCATTTTATTATTCTCGCCCCGAAATCCAAAACGCAATATTTGAATTTTCAAGAAATCGTGAAGTTGTTCCGAGTTACATGATGGAAAGTTTTGGGAGACGTCCCGATTCAATCCAATATCCTGCCGATTTATTCCAGATGGTACAAAAAGGAGCAACTTCTTTTCATTGCTCAGAAGAACTTTGGGAAGACCCCCTACAACTATCAACAGGAATGAATGGACAACAACTCAACGATTTAAGGATTGGATGGGATCTTTTAATTGACATTGATTCTAAATATATAGATTACTCCAAAATATCTGCAGAAATAATCATTAATTTCTTAAAGTTTCATGGCGTAAAGAATATTGGAATAAAATTTTCAGGAAGTAAAGGTTTTCATATAATTGTACCTTGGAAAGCTTTTCCAAAAGAAATAAATCAAATAAAGGCCTCATCTATGTTTCCAGAGTGGCCTAGAATAATAAGTAGATACATAACAGAAAAAACAAAAAATGAATTAATTACTAAAATAACAAAATTATCCACTCCTAATAAATATATAAAAGATTTCCAAGCCCCAAAAGAAGTAATGCCAGATATAATCCTAGTTTCTCCTCGACATTTATTTAGAATGCCTTATTCATTACACGAAAAAACTGCTCTGGCAAGTATTGTCTTAGATAAAGAAAAAATTTCTGAATTTCAAATTCAAGACGCAAATCCATTAAAAATCACAAAAGAAAATATAAAATCGTTTTATCCCTTTGAAGTCAAAGAAGCAGAAGCGTCTGAATTATTATTACAAGCCCTAGACTGGAATAAAGATACACAATTAGAACCTGAATATTCTGGTTCTACAAAAATTAAAGAAGATTTCAAACCAATAAAACTCGACAAAATTTCAGAAGAATTTTTTCCTCCTTCTATTCAAGAAATTCTTAAAGGAATTAAAGATGGAAAGAAGCGTGCAGTCTTTGTTTTGATAAATTTATTCCGTTCCATAGGAATGGAAAAAGAAGAACTAGAAAAACGAATTTATGATTGGAATAAAAAAAATGAAGTTCCTCTAAAAGAAGGTTATATTTTAAATCAATTGACATGGAGTTATAGAAATAAAGTTGTGCCTCCATATAATTTTGACAAAGATTTTTACAAAGGAATTGGAATCATTCCCACATCCGAAGAGCTTCGTTATAAAAATCCAGTGAACTATATAGTAAAGAAAACTTTAGGAACTGAATTCCCTCATCAAAAAACAAAAAAGAATGACATAAAACAAAAACCAAATCAAAATAAAAAAAAGAAACCAGTTGATATTTAGTATATTTACAAAAAATAAATTCCTAAACTACTAAAATTTATTATAAATAAATTTAAAAACAACACTTAACTCTATCTACTATGAAAAAAAGAGCGTTGATGTTTGCAATTCTGATAGTAATAGCCATTATAACTCTGTCACTTACTATTATATTAGCTCAAACTGAACCAACAACTACAGATGATCCTATAGACAAAGCATATACATGTTTAGAAGGAAAAGTAGATGGTAAGTGCTCTACATTAAATTTGGAACAACAAATTTTTTCTTCTTTAGCTCTTCAATATGATTCTGGAATTCTTTCAGAATGCAAGGATTTAATTTTATCCAATGCAAATACTAACGCAGATAATAAACAACAATGCTGGCCAAAAACAAACTGTAACATTAAAACAACTGCACAATCAATCCTCGCTTTAGATGCATCTAACGTCGATACCAAAGTTGCTGAAGCTTGGCTTAATAATCAAACAACAACTCCAACTAATTTAGATTGGCTATTAGAAATAGAAAGTAATGAAGCTACAACATGTTCAATTTCATACGGTCCAACTTATACTGGAATAGTTATAGGTGCAGACAGAAAAATTTCAGGAAATACAGGAAGTTGTTTATCCTTAGATACAGGAGGATATTGGTTGAAAATAAATCAAAATTGTTATGATAAAGAATTTACTATTTCATGTGATAAAAGTTTCATAACAACGTTACTATATAGGAAAACGGGTCTATCAACAATTCATGTTTCAGAAGCAGTACACTCTTCATCGAGCGGCGGAGACACATCTGAAAAAATAAATTCAGTATGTTTTGGAACTCGAGGAGTTTGTGATTATGAGGGAAGTTTATGGGCTACAGCTGTTCTTGATATAAAAGGAAATGACATTTCAGCACATCTTCCATATTTAATTTCAGAGGCAAGTGCTAATAATAGATTAATTCCAAATTCATTTTTATTTTTACTAACAGGATATACCGAATATTACGATTCTTTAATAAGTCAAAGAAAATCTGGCTTGTGGGATGAATCAGGAAACAAACTTTATGATTCTGCTCTTTCAATGTTATCTCTTCAAAATATAAATATTCCTGAAGTTGACACTGCAAAAGAAAAATTATTAGCTTTACAAAGTACTGACGGTTGTTGGCAAGGGAATGTTAGAGATACGGCATTTGTTTTATATTCTGTCTGGCCAAGATTTACAACTACTACAAATCCCAATCCAGATCCTGATACTCCTGTTGATTGTGAAGGAGAAGGTGGTGGATTTTGTATGTCTACCCTTAGATGTTCAGAAATATCTGGAACAAATTTAGGATATGAATGCCCTTCCGGAATTTCAATTTGTTGTAATAAAAATGATATTGGAACATGTGAAGAAGAAGGAGGAAGAATATGTAACTCAAATGCAAACGAAATTTGTACTGGGACAACAATTCCTAGCATAGATGTTGAAGGATTGCAAGTGGGACAAACATGCTGTATTGGATTATGTGAAGAATCAACCCCAAATGCAAATGATTGTTACGAAAATAATGACGACGGTGTTTGTAGATCGGGAGGATGTGGTGATGACGAAGTAAATACTGGGGATCTCTGCGAATTCTCAAGTGAATTTTGTTGTGTTCCATCAACTACACCAACACCAACAACAGGGGGCAAACCTTGGTACAAGAACTTTTGGATATGGTTCTTTATCATCTTAATCATTTTAATTATAATCGGAATTATTAATAGGAAAAAATTAAATGTTATGATAAATAATTTTAGAAATAAAGGAAAGGGTACTCCTCCAAACAGACCTACAGGCCCGGGTGGATTCGGTCCGAGTATGGCTGGACCTCGTCCAGGTTTTCCTCCAGGAAGACCTTTTGGTGGACCGCCTCCTCGTAGGCTTTTCTCTCGTCCAATATTGCCTCCAGGTTCTGCTCAACCTAGGCCAAGAACTCCAGTAAAGGCACTACCAATTACAAAAAAATCTTCATCCTCAAGTAAATCTCCATCTAAAGATAAAGACTATGAAGATGTTATGGAAAAGTTAAAGAAGATTTCTAAATAAAGTTTTAATTTTTCTCTCCCAATAATTTTATTAACCCCTCATCCTTATTTCATTTATGAAAAAGATTGTGATACCATGTTTAATACTCCTATTAATAATTCCCCTAGTTACATCCGTAGAGTTTTCCATAAAACCTGAATATAAAAGGGGAGAAACATTAATAACAAGCATATCAGGAAATTTCTTAGATTCAATTCAAAAAGAAAACGTAAAATTTTATAGAAATCATATTGAAGTCCCATTTATCTACGACGTAAAAAGTATTAACGACGATTATTATATTTATGTAGAATTATCTGATACCCAAGTCCAACCTTTAGCTAACTATTCCATAGTTATTTCTGGAGTAAGATATTATCAAGGTTCTCAAATAGTTTCAGATGAAATAAGAAAAAATTTTTCTATATCAAATGATTTTGCCGACTTCAGTGTTTCTCCAGGATTAATTATAACCCAAAATGACTTCTCATTAAAAATACAAAACTTAAGAGAATCAAAAATTGATGTTTCAGTTGATACAAATACTTTAACTGGAAGTCCCTCAGATTTTTTTTCATATTTTTATGATAGACAAATGATAGAAAATGAAACTACTAAAAAAATAATCACATTAAAATCCGGAGAAATAAAAGACATAAATTTTAATATCGACAACGTTACAAGTAGCACATTCAAAAACGTTTTACTCTCAAGTCAATCAACAAATTATGAAATACCTGTATATGTTATTGCATATAAACAGCCAGTAAATAATACAAATATTTCATCAATAGGTTTGCATATAAAATTTGATCCTTTAGATGTTAATTATTCTTTTGAAACCAAAAAGGAAAAAATAATTACAGTTCGTATTATCAATCAAGGAAATGATACGCTAAATAATATAAAATTACTTGCCTCGGATGGAGTAAAGGATTATGTTACTCTATCCATTTCTAAAATAAAAAAATTAGAATCAAAATCCAACATAGAATTTGAAATAAATACAGAATCAGATGAGGAAATATCACTAAATGGTTATATCTCTGCAGAATCAGATGAAGAAATAATTTATCTTCCTGTAAATATTGAATTTATAGATAACTATGTCCCTCCAACTCCCAATGGAAGTTCAAGTGGAAGTAGTTCTAGCTCCTCATCATCTTCCTCAAGCAGTGGAAGCAGCAGTGGCGGTGGAAATGGATTTAGTTTGCCGACGGGAAAAATAATTGGATGGGGATTATTAGTAGTGATAATTTTAGTATTATTCTGGTTTTATAAAAAGAAATATAAAAAAGCAGACAAAAAAATAGATTTATTATCTTTAGGAGAAAAAAACAGAAAGAACAGAATTAAAAAAATTAATGATATTTAGATTATTCTTCAATATCATCCTCTAATTCATTTTCTTCACCAACACTCCTTTCTATCTTTTCATTTTTCATTGGAACAATCTTTTTTTCTTTCCCTTCTTCGTTAATCTGATTTTTGCTCAAAATATCCTTTAATTTCTTTTCTAGTATTTTTTTCTCATACTGTATAAGTCTTGCAACTTCATCATAACCATGTAATCTTCCTACCAATTCATTAAAAACTTCATTCCATCCTAAACTAGTTAGGGCAATAAATTCAGGATAAACAATCTCAATATGTGCTGGCATGTACTTGTAAATCAGCATCGCAACATACAGAATCTCTTCAACTTCAACTTCAACCTCTACAAAGCTCGAATAAAAACCTTTTTGCTTTTCCATCTCTCTAGGCTCATTAATTTTTCTTGATAAAACCTTAACCCCTTTTTCATTGTCTATATTTGTTACAATATTCTTTAGCGTTTCTGTTAAATGTTCAGGAGGTTTTCCAATTACTTCAATTATTAATAATAACCCTATATCCTTAGTTTCTTTTTCCTTCATCTCGTCAAGCAATCCCATTTTTATTTGTTGTTTTATTTTTTAAATATCTAATCAAAAACAATAATATCACAAACAGTCCTAATAAAACCAAACCATAAACCGCAGATTTAATATTATTTACTTTTTCTAAAATTCCAACATCATCCCTACTTTTTAAATTTTGCGATAACTCGATAATCTCGTTTGGTTTAGTTTCAGAATTATTCTTTTTTAAACTTAAATCACCTATTATTTCTATAGTTTCATTTTTCCTAAATATTTTAGTGATATTCTTTTCAGTCTGCTCTTCTATATTATTGCCTATAACTTCTATTTTATATTCATCAAAATTATAAATTTTACCTTTTTCATCTCTTACTTTAATTAATATTGTTCCTTCTCCTTCATAATTATTTACTATCATTTTATAACTATTTTTTTCATTTACATTATAACCATTTTTTATGTAATAATATGTTGATTTCCATTTATCTTCATTTTCATCATAAATTCTCCCTATTCTTCCATTAGTTCCCACCACATCTATCTTAATATCGTATAATTCATATTCATTCGACATTTCCGTAAGTTCTATAATAATATTAAATTCCTCACCAACCTTTACTTCATTAGGATAATCAACATTAATAGATTGCGCCGAAATTATTTGGGTTAGATAAAACAAAATCAATAATATCACTATTCTTTTCATTAAAATCCAAGGGAGAATTTGTTTATATTTTTTTATATTGTTGAATTATTATTAATAGGCTTCTTCAATCCCCGCCATTACTTTTTCTTGTTTTGGTTTTATTCTAAAGTCTGGGTCTTTTAAATCTCCATGATCAACTCCAGAACATTCACATAAATATTTTTCAAACTCTTTTTTTAAGTGAGAAACTTTTGGATCACTAATTCCACCAATTCTTTTTTCTAAATTTCTTATGTTGAATCTTTCAAATATTGCAGCTAATTCTGGTGGCAACCTAGATTTTTCATAATGTGTAACATATCCTATATTTATATCGCTGTCTTGACTTCTTATTTCAATAGCAGTATTTATTTCATTATCTCCATTATATGACATAACTACTGCATCATATCCAAGAGAAGCAGCTTCAACAGCATCGCCCCCTCTACACAAATCCAAATCCCATCTCAGGCCTTTTCTACCCAAATAATTTATAGCTTCTCTAAGGTCTTCTTGAATGCCGTTATGTTTTCGCCCATAAACATCTCCATTAGAATTATCGTTAACCAGCAGAACTTTATATTCTTCGCCCATAAATAAAAGAAGAAATTATGTTTTTAAAGTTTTAGGTTGTGTTAAGTCAAGTTGCTAACTTAACATTTGCATTCACAAGCTCGTGTCATCAATGGCTCATAATCTACTTTAACTCGCGTCCACGTTTTGTTATTAATATTCAAAATTGTCAAAACATAAACGCTCGGTCAGATAACATTCGCTTAAGGAAATTATTAACGAGAAATCGTGGACTATGGACAGATTTTGAGCAGTTATCCTCGCGACTTTGGAGCGGAGCAATTTTTTACAAAGTGTGTAGTTAAGATGTTTACTTTACATATTTTCTTCCTATAATTCCTTCAATTCATTTATCAAATCTTCAGTAGAATAAATTTTTACAATATTTTGTGATTTTAACTTCTTATCCCTAGTCCAAATACCACATTTAAGTTTTAATGCTAAAGAAAAATATTCGGTATCGTTTATATCAGGCGAAATCTTTTCAGCTTCTGCAGTAAAATTTTCTATATCGCTAT
>C687J35174_10011597_pt1 | contig 10829 bp, 8 predicted proteins | sample RifCSPhighO2_01_FD_35174 | JGI IMG/M metagenome (IMG submission 35174) | reverse complement strand
TTTTTATGCACCGGCATTGACTCTCCGGTAATCATGGACTCGTCAATTTCCGAATCGCCTTCGGTTATTTTCCCGTCAACCGGAACCCTCTCCCCCGGCCGNACGACTATCAAATCCCCGACCTGCACTNNGGCAATAAGAATTTCCGTTTCTTTTCCATTTTTTATAATTTTTGCGGTTTTGGGCTGCAGACCAATGAGCTTTTTGATGGCTTCCGAGGCCCGCCCTTTCATTAAAACCTCAAAATATTTTCCTAAAAGGATTAGGACGAGTATGATTGCCGAAGTGTCAAAATAAATAGCTGGCGTTGTCCCGCCTTTGATGAAAAAAAGAGGAAAAACAGTAACCGCCACGCTGTAAAGATACGCGGCCAATGTTCCGACGGCAATTAAGGTATTCATATCAGCCGTGCGGTATTTGATAAGCAGTTTCAATCCGCTGTAAAACTGCCAACCCACCCAAAACTGCACCGGGGTGGTTAACACTAGTAAAAGCCAATTATTATTCAGAAACTCCGGCACAAAAGAAAACCACTGTGGAAAACTGCCCAGGAATACGACTAGCGCGAGTGCGCCGCCAACGACGAGCTTGCGTTTCATTTCTTTTATTTGGTCTTCCCGTTCCATCTCCATATGATTATGCTCCGGAGAATTCATTTCCATATCCATGTGGGGCATTTTCATTCCTGCTTCGTTTTTTATAGAAACGGTATTAGCATTTTTAGAAATCAGGCGATAGCCCGCCTTATCTACTGCTTTTTCCAGATCTGATTCAGAAATTTTTGTGTCGTCAAATTCAACCAGCGCTGATTCGGAGGCAAAATTAACCGTTGCGGAATGCACCCCGGCCGTCTTAGAAAGCGCTCGTTCAATCGTCGCCACACAACTGGCGCAATGCATTCCCTTTATTTTGTATGTTTCTTTCTTCATATCCTATTTGCGCTTTAGCTGGTAAACTTTTAAAATTTCTTTGGTAGCTTTGTCGGTCTGTCCGCTTTTTATCTGGTTCACTACGCAATGCCCGAGATGCCCCTCAAGAAGAGCGTCCTCTACATTTGAGAGTCCCTGTTTTACGGCTGAAGTTTGAGTAATAATATCAACGCAATATGAATTTTTTTCTACCATACTTTGCAGGCCCCTGATTTGACCTTCAAGAATTTTCAAACGCCTTATCAATTTTGGTTTACTTGTCTGCATAGTTAAAGTATATACCCCCCTGGGGGTATTGTCAAATAGTTATCCACAGTGGCTTTGTGCGAGCAGCGGGAATCGGACCCGCGTTTTTTGCTTGGGAAGCAAATATATTACCACTATATTATGCTCGCATTTTTTATTTAAACAAATTTGCTAAAAAAGACCAGAATCCCCCGGTATTGGCCTCCAGTGGAACTTCGGCCTTATCTTCATCGACTATGACTATCAGTCCCTCGCCCTCTTTGCCGAAACCATATCGATCTCTAATATTCTCCTCGATTCCTTCCTCGGTTTTGAGAGTCGTGATACTGAAGGAGAGCTCTTCTTTTTCTTGTTTCAAGTCATTAATCTTATTTTCCACCATTTCCCTATTTCGGGATGTTTCCCGCATCTTGCCCCAAAGACCGAAAACATTCCAGGCAAAAATTAGAAAAACAATGCCTAGAAATACTAGAACAGCGCGAGAGGCCAGTAAATTTTTCCACTGGTTAGTTCTTCCAAAATTTCTCATTATAAGCAATCTATGTTATACTGCTCAGGTATTATATGCTTTTCAATAAAAAACATCAAAAGAAAGTGCAGGTGATTTGGGCGGTGCTTACCGTGCTGATTATCGTGAGCATGATCCTTCTCTACGCTCCTATTTTTCAATAAATTATTCTCCGGCACGTCCCGATTCACTTGAATCGAGGATCCTCGACTATGGTCGGGACATCATCTTCAAGAATACTTCCTGCGGAATATTAACTCGCCCACGCTCNTTCATTTTCTTCTTGCCTTTTTTCTGCTTTTCGCGAAGCTTCATTTTGCGAGTAATATCTCCGCCATACATATGTTGAGTAACGTCTTTCTTCATACCGGATAAGGTGTGTGAAGAAATAATTCGCCCCAGTGCCTTGCCTTGGATTTTTAGGGTGAACATCTGCCGTGGTAAAATTTTTGACAATTTTTCCACTGCCTTCTCGGCCTCTTCCTCCACCCGCCTTTTAGAAATCACCTTAGAAAAAGCCGGCACTACTTCATCCGCCACCAGAATATCGAGCCGGGTAACGTTCGCTTCTCGCCAGTCAGCTATTTCGTAAGAGATCGATCCGTAGCCGGAGGAAATGCTTTTTAATTCATCAAAAAAGTTGCGGTAAAGCTCGCGTAACGGCATCTTCACCGCTATGGCGGAGCGACTATCTCCAAAATTTTCTGTTTCCCCTACCTCTGCCTCATGATCAAAAAGTTGTTGCATAATGCCTCCCAAATACTGCGCCGGAGTAATTATTTTTACATCCACCCAGGGCTCAAAAACTTTTTCAATATTGCTGTCGTCTGGGAAAAAGTACGGGGAATAAATGGTGGCTTTCTTCCCGTTTTTATACAACACATCATAAATAATGGAAGGAGTCGTAATAACCAAATTTAAGTCAAATTCCCGTTTTAGCCGCTCGGTGATTATTTCTAGATGGAGCATGCCCAGGAATCCGCAGCGAAATCCGCGGCCGAGCGATCCGGAGGACTCTTCTTCGTAAGAAAAAGCGGAATCCGATAATCGTAGTTTGCCTAGGGATAATTTTAGGGTAGCAAAATCATCCGCATCCTCCGGAAAAACTGAGGCCCAAACTACCGGTAGGGCCCGCATATAGCCCTCGTAAGGAGGGAGCGGATTTTTGACCATAGTAATGGTGTCACCGACGGATGCGGTTCCGGGTTTTTTTACTCCAGTGACGATATAACCAATTTCTCCGGATGAAAGTGAACCACGCGGTGTCTCTTCCGGAGAAAAGGTACCGACTTCCAACGAAGTAAATTTTTCGCCGGAAACAGAAAAAATTAAATTATCCCCGCGCTTTGCGCTGCCGTCCAGCACGCGCACAAAAACCACAACTCCCTTATGATTAGAATATTTAAAATCGAAAACTAGCGCACGCAAGACATTGTCTCCTTTGTATGTTGTGGTGGGGGCAGGCATGCGTTTTATGACTTCCTGGAGCAAATTTTCCACCCCTTCGCCCGTCCTACCCGAGACCAATAATATCTCTTCTTCGTTGCAATTAAGTAGCTTAATAACTTCGTGTTTAACCTCATTCACTCTTGCTAAAGGAGAATCAATCTTGGAGAGGACAGGAATGATTTGCTTAGCTTTTTCTTTGCCTCCATCGCGCGCCATAGCAAGCGTGGTAAGGGTTTGCGCCTGCACTCCCTGTGTGCAATCAACCAGTAAAATAGAGCCCTCTACGGCCTTTAAGGCGCGAGAAACCTCGTAGGAGAAGTCCACGTGCCCGGGGGTGTCGATCAAATTCAGAACATAATCCCCATACTGCATCCTGACCGGCTGCATTTTGATGGTAATTCCCCGCTCGCGCTCAAGCTCCATGGAGTCGAGAACCTGGTCACGCATTTTGCGCGCCTCAATCGTATGCGTTATTTCCAGCATCCGGTCCGCCAAGGTGCTCTTGCCGTGGTCAATATGCGCGATGATTGAAAAATTTCGAATGTGTTTTAAATCCATAAATAGATAGCGCATAGATAGCGCCTAGATAGCGCCTTAGGCGCTATCTGGGACATTATCTGGTAAACTTTCTTCTTCTAATAAAGAAGTTCGCCCTCTTTCTTCCCGCACTATAGAGATAATTTCTTGAGAATGTTTTTTAAAATTTTTGCCTCCATTAAAAATTTCAAGAATTTTTTTCGCTTCGGCTTTTGAAACAATATTAAATCGACCATTTTCATATTCATGGTCACTGGCTATAACAAGATCTATTTTATTTTTTGGAATACTATGAACTTGATAATTCTTGTTGATATAGCCAAGAATTTTGTTAAAATAATTCTCACTATTCATCAAGCTGGATTTAAATGTACCTTGGAAGAGTGACCCTGTGCGAGAATATTTTACATTAAAATACGAAGTGTATCCTGCCTGCAGTTTTTGCATAAACTTTGCTGTACCTCCATCTATTAATTGTTTTAATACAAAATGAAAATGGTTAGGATTTATGCAATAAACAACTATGGCCACCAAGGGTTTTATTTTCGATAGCGCCTTAGGCGCTATCTCAGGCGCTATCTCACTTCGATGCTTTCTTAAGTTTGTCAAACTTCCTATGCGTTCGGGTCGATTAAACCCCGTAATACTTTCCAAGAAACGAGACAGGTCTTTTTTATTAATAAAAATATCTCGCTTCTCAACCCCGCGATTGTATATATGGTAATATTCCCCTGTTATAATCGCCTGTTTTCTCATTGCATCAGTATATCATAAAAATAGCGCCTTAGGCGCTATCTGGTTATTCTAAAAATCCGCCGGTCTGATGCTCCCAGAGATCGGCATAAATTCCGTTCTTTTTTAATAATTCTCGGTGANTTCCCTCTTCGGCAATTCTGCCTTGATCGAGCACGATGATGCGATCCATTCTCTGAATGGTGGAAAGCCGGTGAGCAATAACGATAGCGGTCTTGCCTTTCATCAGTTCACCAAAGGCATCTTGAATGTAGGATTCGCTCACGCTGTCGAGCGAGCTAGTGGCTTCATCCAAGACCAAGATTGGGGCATCCTTGAGCATGGCACGCGCAATGGCCACCCGCTGTCTCTCTCCGCCGGAGAGTTTCACCCCACGCTCGCCTACGAAAGTATCATATCCTTTAAGCAGTTTTGAAATAAATTCATGCGCATGAGCTTTTTTTGCTGAATCAACAATTTGCACTTCACTCGCTCCCGGCAAGGCATAAGCGATATTGTCCCGAATGCTCCGATGAAACAACACTGGTTCTTGGGAAACGTAAGAAATATTTTTACGCAGATCGTTTTGGGTAATGTGCCTGATATCTTGCCCGTCGATCAAAATTGCACCGGAAGATATATCCACAAAACGCAGAAGCAGTTTGGTGATGGTTGTTTTTCCAGAACCGGAACGCCCAACCAACCCCACCTTCTCTCCTGGATTAACGGTAAGAGAAAATTGATAGAAAACAGAAGAGCCATTTAAGTAACAGAAATCTATATTTTTTATTTCAATCCGTCCTTCCTTGATTGCGCATTTTTCCGGATTGTCCATATCCAGCACATCCGGCAANTGCTTAAATATGTCCACCATTTCCCGCATATCGGAAAATGATTTGGTAAACTTGGTGGTTGCCTTTCCCAAATCCCAAAAATGCTGTCCGATAGTTACCGAGTAGCTTTGNACCAGAACAAACAGACCAGCTGAGATTTTACCCGTGAGCCAGAGGTAACCAGTAATAAAGGCGACGACTATTTGCGCCAACATGGACAATCCCGACTGAATAGCGTTTATTTTATTACCGAAATTCCAGGCACGGAGACGCAGGGTTGCCTCCTTGCCCGTAACTCCTTGGAAACTCTGCATTTCCCGATCCAGGGCCGAGGAGGCCTTGATCGAGNGAGAATTAGTAATAGTATCCGCTAGATAGGCGGTTACTCTTGAATCAGCCGCGGCCTCGGCCAGATCATAAGCAACTTTTTTGCGAGACATCAGGAGGATTATAAAAATATAAACAACGGACATCCCGAGAAAAATCAGGGCAATCAATGGGGCTTGCAGGAAAAATACAATGAATATCGCGACTAGCAGTATTGCCGAAGTCCAGAAATTATCAATTAAAATATCGTGCATGACTTCAAACGCCCGTACAAATTTTCGGGCCCGGTTTACTAAAGCACCAGAGAACTGATCTGAAAAGAAAGTGTAGGAGTGTCCGTGAATTTTTTTGAAGGCAAAATTATGCAGATCCTTTATTACTGAGGATTGGAACTTCGCCACTACATATTGAGTCAGCCGTCCGAAAAACCAGGCAGTCGGCAAAAGGGCGGCGATAAAAAATAAATTTCTGTACAGAGCATCGGATAAAAGCGCTCTACTTACTCCGGTGTCAGAGATAATGTCAACTATTCGCTTGTAAAACAACGGATTGATAACATTGGAAAGCAACATGCGAATGGTATGCAGGAAAAATATGCCATAAAATTGCCACTTGTAGTTTCGGACCGTCGGCCAAATATAAGAGATTGTGCTTTTAAAATTAGGCATAGAAAAATCCACTTTNGTGGAACATTAGGATTCTAGCAGAAAATAGCCAAGATTTAAAGAAGATAAGATTAAAGCCCTTCCTGGGGTGGAGCAATAACCTTCGCCCGCCAGAATTTAGTATGGAGAGTTTTGCCTAGATCCTTCAACTCCTGGCTGCCGAAGAGATATAGAAGAAAAACTCCGGCGCCGATGCCCAAGACCCCGGAGATAAACCCCTGCAGAAAGACACCCCAGAAAGTATCCAATCCGAAGAGTGGAGAAAAAATATTTAGGCCGATATAGGCCACCACTCCCATAAAAAATGAAGCGCTTAAATTCTGGAAAAATGTTTTGGTAATAAATTGATTTTTCTTCATAAAATCTCCTTTGGTGAAGAAACCTAATAGAAGGAAATTGATGATAGTGCCGCAGGAATATGCCAAAGGAAGCATCAACACTTCCGTACCGGCCACATCCGAGACCTTGAGAATTGCTTCGATGAAATATTTAAAGCTCGAATAATGCTGGAAAATATATAGAAAAACCACGGAAAATAAAATAATGGAAAGAGAGGAAAAGAAATTTATTAAAAGCGGACGTTTGGTATTTCCCCCGGCGTAATAGGCGCGAGCGAAAAGAGCGATGAGCCCTTGCGCCATTATGGAAATTGAAAATATCGCGAGGGAAGCCGCCACCAGTCGGGTATTTTCCCAGGAAAANGAGCCGGAACCGAGGACAACCCGCACNATNTGNGCTCGAAGAACGATAAAGAGGAAAGTTACCGGCAGAGACCAGAAAATTATCGCCCGGGTGGCAGATCCTAAATGATCCCTGAATTCCTCGAGCTTGCCCGAAGCGTAGGACCGAGTCAAGGTCGGAAAAGCAGCCACCGCGTAAGAGAGACCAATGATCCCGAGGGGCACGGATTGGATATTGAGAGAGAAATTGAAAACTGAAATTGATCCCCCCTGTAAATACGAGGCGAGAGAAATTATTGAAATTAAAGCGATATTGTTAAAAGAAAGTCCGAGGGTCCGCGGTAGCGATGTGAGCACCACACGCTTTATTTCTTTAAAATTGATCGCGACAGAAAACCTCGGCGCAAAGCCCGAGCCCCTTCCGGCGAAGGCCTGAATCAAAAAGTGCATCAGCGCGCCGAGCACCACTCCCGCGGCCAGTCCGGAGATACCGAAAATGGGATAGAGAAATAAAATGCCGAGGATGATGCCGAAATTGTAGAAGATCGGGCTTAGGGCATAAATAAAAAATTTACGAAAAAGTTGGGTAATGGAACCGAACAAGTTGGAGAGCCCAAGCAGGATCGGAGAAAGAAGCATGATGCGCGAGAGCATGATGACTTTAGCCTGGAGCGCCGGCGCAAAGCCGGGGACGACGAGGGCTACTAAATGGGGCATCAAGAAAAAAACTACCAAGGAAACCAAAAGCATGGCAAAAAGAAATACGGTAAAGACATCGTCGAGGAATTTGCGCGCCTCCGCGGTGATTTTTCCATCCGCTAGTTTGGCAGTGACGAATGGGATAAGTACGGTAATGGAAGCAAGAGAAGCAATCGAAATAAAAATGAGGTCCGGGATGCGGAAAGCCGCATAATAGGCGTCAAGTTCTGGTGACGGACCGATAAAATGCGCGATAAAACGGTCGCGGAGCAATCCTAATATTTGAGAAAGAAAGGCGAAAGAACCCAAAAGAAATGCGGCCTGATTTATATTGCCATATTCTCTGCCAAAAATTCTAAAGAATCGCTCCATTCCGTTGCACTATTTCGCCCTGAGAGTATTTACATATTTTATGAGGTCTGTGTTACCCGGAGCTATCAAGAGCGCTGTTTCAGCGTAAGAGAGGGCATCTTTGCTGTTGCCTTCGCCCGTCGCAATCTGAGAGAGTAAAATCAGCGCATCGATATAATCTTTCTTGAGAGCCAAGGCCTCTTCGGCATAATCTTTCGCTTCTTTTACCTTCCGAGCCGCGAGGGAAACCTTTGCCATGGCCAATTTACTAGTAGGATTAAGTGGATTGAGAGCCAAAGCGGCATTATAGGCATCAATGGCCTTGACATAAGAACCCTCAACACCATAGGAGGTAACAACGCTGTGCACTGCGCCCAAGGTCTGGAAGTTCAAATAATTTTCGGGGTTAAATCTTGTGGCCAAGGTCGCGCTACCCAGTGCCTGGGTATAAGTTGTTCGCAGATCATCTTTCTCGGCTTGGGTTAATGATGCACTTTTGGTAACCAGGGAATTGAGTTTGATAAGATAAATCTGAGTATAGGTTCGTAAATAGACGTCGTTACTATACAAGGAAAGAGCTTTCTGAATGTTCGGTTCGGCCGCCGGAATGGTGTCGGCTTGCGACACTTTTTCAAAATAGAAAAGGGACGCAAAGCGACCAACGTGTTTGAAGGCAAGCGACGCGGAAACAATAATTAGAACCACAAATAATAAGATAAAAAAGAAACTTTTTCGGTGATCATTTAAGAATCCGATGGACATAGCTCCCTCCGGCCGGCTGCCGGTGTGAAGCCCGATAAATATTCCTACGAAAGCCAAAGAAAGAAGAAACAGCACAATGCCGGTAAAGTAAAAGAAAGAGGCGATAAGGAGATAAAGCGCAGCGATGAAGAAGAGGGACATTTCCGTATTCAAGCCGTTTTTAATGTTGGCAAAAAGCGACTTCAGGCCGGAAATTAAAAAGAGGACCAGAAACACGAGCCAGGAGAGAATGCCTAAGTAGCCGGTAGTAGAGAGGAGTGTCGGGAATAATCCAGAACCGACGTTGAATGGAACGTTCCAAAACAAAGTGTTATTTATGAGCGGTGATTTATATTTCGCCCAGGCGGCCCCGAATGTATTCGGGCCTGTTCCCAGAACCGGTTTTGCCTCTAGAACTGCCTTGGTAGTGGCAAGTGTGGCTTTAAGAGTCGGGCCTACTTCATTACTCAAGAGCCCCAGGCGGGACGGGAGATAGCGACCCAAAAGCGACTGCCCGGAGTTGAAAAACAACAGACAAACCATCACCACGGCGAAAGAAAAAATCGGGAAATGTTTTTTGGGTTCCGCCCCCGCCGATTCCTCTCCACCGGAGAAAGATGAAATTTTGTAAACAAATATAATTAAGGCAAAAATACCGAGGATCATCCAAACAAAACCAAAATTGACGGCTGCAACCAACAACAATGAAAACAGAAGCAATATTCCCAGCAGCCACTTCCCTATTTTAGAGATTGAAAAAAATTCTAAAATAAAAAGAAGCACAAGGGCTGCCAGCCCGACAAAAATACCAAAAGCATTCCAGGCGCCGAGCAAATTTTCAATCTTGTTTACTCCCAGAACTTGGAAAGACAAAGCCCCTGGCGTAAAAAAACGAAGGGTCTGAAAAATAAACAGGGCGGNAAATGACAAAATGAGTCCGAGCANAACAATTTTGGCATTTTGACGATTACCCACGACGATAGCGGAAAAGANCATTAAAAGGAAACCGGCTAGCAGAAACCAGAAAGTGCCGATATCAAACATCGTACCGAAAAAGGACATTTGCGGCGCTTGAGAAAAAATAGCTGAAAGAAGCACCACTACCACTACGCCTAAACCAGCAAGCAGGGTAAGGGACTTGGGGATGACAACCTTCCCGTCGGAGAATCGCGCCATCGCCCAGAAAATTATTGAAATCGCGAGACCCACAACCAGAAGCACCCCTTTGGACGTCTCGGCGGTTATTCTGGAAAAAGGTAGAAAGAAAACCGGGAGCAAAACGATGACACAAAAAAGCGACCAAAAAGAGATCCTATCCAAGATGTTTGACCACATATTATATTTTTTTATTAAGATGCATTAATAAATACCAAACGGCCGTTAAGTTGGTTATTTCATTATACTATACCTTTTTTTTATTTCTAAACGACAATGTTGATAAGTCGGCCCTTGACGTAGATAACCTTTTTTGGCGTACTGGAGATATATTTGGAAACCGAGCCCTCGGTCAAGGCCTTGGATTTTATCTCGTCTTCGCCCGTCTCCGCGGGGACTATAATCTCTCCCCGAACCTTGCCGTTNACTTGTACGACAATTTTTATTTCTGTATCTTTTATTCTAGACAGGTCATACTTAGGCCAGGGTTCAAGATGGATGGATTGTTTATGTCCCAGTAATTGCCATAGCTCTTCAGTTATGTGCGGGGCGAAAGGAGCCAGTAACTTGAGGAAAATTTCATAGACCTCTTTGGGCATGGTCGGATTCTCGTTTAAAAAAATCATCAGCGCCGAAATGACGGTATTGAAGCGCATACCCTCAATATCTTCCGAAACTTTTTTAATAGTTTTATGCAAAGCAGATACAGAAGAATTTTGAACGGGGAAGGTTCCAGCCGAAGGCTGGAGTAATCCGGAAAAATTTTTCTGGATCTGCGTAGCGACTTTCCAAACCCGCTCCAAGAATCTCCGCGGGCCGATGATGGCCTCCTCGTTCCAGGCAATGGCTTGGTCAAATGGCCCCATGAACATTTCGTAAACCCGCAGGGTGTCTGCGCCGAAACGCGCAACAATGTCATCCGGATTAATCACATTCCCGCGCGACTTCGACATCTTCTCCCCTCCTTCGGCTAAGAT
>C687J35174_10011590_pt1 | contig 10837 bp, 12 predicted proteins | sample RifCSPhighO2_01_FD_35174 | JGI IMG/M metagenome (IMG submission 35174) | reverse complement strand
TTTTCTGCTGAAGAGGGAGTCGAAAGTGAGCGCGAGGTACCACGCCAGAAGGCGGGGTCGCGCGAGCAGGGCTGAGAGGAGTTTTGTTGCGACGGCAATAAAACGAGCTCTTGGCCGACTCCCAGCCTGCCTGCCGGCAGGCCTCTCCCAGCATAAAATAAAAGAGCCAGAGGCGTTAGCGTCTGGCGACTATTATTTTGTAGCTGGGAGAGGGAGTCGAAAGTGAGCGCGAGGTACCACGCCAGAAGGCGGGGTCGCGCGAGCATGGCCAAGAAGAATTTTGGAGCGACGGCGAAAAAATTCGTTCTTGGCCGACTCCCCGCCTGCCGGCAGGCAGGCCTCTCGTTGAAAATAGTGCACCCCTTGACTTAGTAACAACTAGGTGTTAAGATACTTATCAGTAAATAACCTGCTCTGCGGAGCGTACACACTTGGGGTATGTCATGGGAATCTATCAAAATCTCGCTGACATCGTCCTTTGGTTCCACCTTTTCTGGATTGTGTTACTTGTGTCGAGTTCTCTCTTATACAATACAAAGAGGAAGTTGCTCCAAGACTGCCATCTCGTCGCTGTTATGAGCACCACCATCGGGCAACTCGCATTTTTAGGATGTCCGTTAAGCGCGCTCGAGATGGGACTTCGAGCAAGATACAATCCAGAAACAATTTCCGGCAGAGAATCATTCATCGGCGACCAACTAAGGGAATGGGTCGGTTTCTCACTCTGGGAACTTTCTCCAGAATACATCGCCATGACGTTAGTAGGAATCCTTCTGTTCTCTGCGTTCACTATTTTCTACTGCGCACCAAAATTAAACAGGTGGGCAATGACTTAACGCTGACGGTCCTTCACAGGGGGGATCGTCTTCTTTTTTAATTCACCTCAATATCAATGTGGCGAACGGAAGGAAATTTTTTCATAAGTTTCGCCTCAACGATGTCAATGTGCTTCCCTATCAAGCGGGGCATGCGGTCGGAATAATGAACACAAAAACGCTTAAACTCTTCGAAATCATTTTTTATTTCATCGAATTGAGAACGGAGTGTTGAGCGCTTATACATTTCCTTCAAAAGCGATGGACCGTTTATTTCAACCTCGCAGGAAAGTCGGTATACATTGAAATCAAGCGTCGTTGATTTAAACACCAGCACCTTTTCAATAACGGGGTCTCTAACAAGCAGCGCGACAATCTCTTCTTTGAGGTCCTCAGGCATAGCGCGCCCCATGAGATAGAAACGGTTTTTCATAATGAGAAGGACTGCGACTCCGGCAAGCATGCATCCGATGATGAGCGATCCGAGCGCATCCCATACATAATTCCCCGTGTAATACGAGAGTGCGATACTGAAAGCGGCAATCAAAACACCCACAACCGCGACACAATCCTCAAGATACACCGCAAGTGTCGTCGGGTCTGAAAGTTCTAAACGTTCTCGCCACGATAGGTCTGGAAACATGCGCCGTATGGAACGCGCCGCCACATACAACGTCCACAGTTCAATGACAAATGAAGCAAGAAGCACTACATATATGTATACGCTAAATTCAATTGGTGAAGGTTCAAACAGGGACATGATGCCGTGATACAGCGTAACTCCCGCGCCAACAAAAAATATTCCGCACGCAGAGAGAAGTGCCCAAAAAAAACGCTCCCTTCCATATCCGTATCCAAAATCATCATCCGGTTTTTTACGTGAACGGACCAAGCCGATGAACAAAAATCCCTGATTGAGCGTATCGGCAACACTGTGAATACCCTCGGAAAACATGGAGCTCGAACCGGATACACTTGCTATTCCGAGTTTGATAACCGCAACCAGTGAGTTACCCACGAGAGCTGAAACAACGGGCCAAAAACCGATAATGTGAGAGCCCGAAGAAGCCATGGATAGAACTCTATCCCACGTTCACGACATCACGAAACCGTCTGCGCACCTTGTACTATTAGTGATTATGCATTAGCATACACACAGGAATATAGGTCAAGGGGAATTCCGAATGACACTGGGTCGCGAAGTGCGGGCGTATATCGCGCTCATCGCGATTACGCTTGCAATTTTTGTGTTTGAAAAAATAGGCGTTTCCATTACGGGAAGCCACGCGCTTGATGCTGACGCGTGGCATGTGCTGGGACACAGTGTCCCGTTTGCTATTGGATTATGGGCATTCCTCATACGACAATCACAAAAGAACCCGACAACGATGGAGCGTCTCACATCAGTGTGCAACATCATGTTCCTCGCGTGGGTTGCATATTGGGCAGGCACAAAAGGTATTGAGCGACTCTTCAATCCCGTTCACATTCCGGCAGGAGCTCTTCTGTTCTTCGCCATCGTGGGACTTTTCGGCAATGTACTTCAACTTTATTTTGTGCATCACACCAAACACGCACACGAAGAAGCACACACCTATTGGGGGCAAGTGTGGCACATCGTTGCCGACCTCCTGACCAGTGTTGCGGTCGTTGGCGCGGGAATTCTCATTCTGTGGAAGGGATGGATTTTGGCAGACGCCATCGCCTCGTTCATTGTCGCCTTCATGGTGGGCATCCTTGTGCTTCTGCAAACAAAAAATCTGTACGGCTCACTCACCCACTCAAAACCGTCCCGCTTTTAGCGGGACGATTTTTTTGTATAAAAAATTGCCCACCTATATCTTTCTAGGTGGGCGTACTCATTTCCCAATGGAGCGCCTCGAGCATACGCTTCAAGGCAGCAACGGGGTCAGAACTATTCATAATAGGACTTCCGCAAACAGCTTGCACATCCGTACGACCAGCAAGCGATTCCGGAGTGACAGTTTCTTCGTGTTTTTTCTCCTGATCACCCTCACCCGCGAATCGAACGCCCGGCACAATCTTCGGATATATCATATACCGATACATGCGCGAGAGCATATTCCCGGGCACAATAACACCGTCACAACCAGCGGCTAGGGCTTCTCGTGTTAAAGATAGAACCATCCAAGGAAGTTCGCTCTTGAACATGCGCCGAGAATACACACCATTGTAATGTGTGAGAATGGTGAGCCCATAGATGCTCATGTGCGGACCTTTCCCCACACCACTCCGAAACATAGTGATTGCCTTTTTGAGTTCGGAACCGGCGCCTTCGTAACTTCCACCAGCCAATGCGTGGGCATTCGTCAGGGTAAACCCGGCATTGTGCAGAGTGAGAAACGAGCGCGCCATGGTTGAGGCGCCATTCCACATCTTGGTGTCTGCAAAAATATCTCTGTCGGGCAACATACGACGAGCGGCATTGATTTCATGTTTCAAAAGCCAATCGTTGTTTACCTTGAAACCAAAGTGTCCGCCGACTTCATGAAGTTTCTGCGCGATAGCAAGCGTCTTTTTTTCGTTCTCACCCAATCCATCAAGAGCGACCCAAAGAAATGGTCCGTTTTGCCTTACGTTTGCATCATACGGCATATGCGTCACTCCTTCGGTAAGAGGTTGCGAAACTTTTGCCAGCCCACAGGATCGGCAAGAAACGACATGTAGCTGTCAACAAGGTGAGGTTCGAGTAATCTTTTATCTCTTATTACAGTGAGTAGCTCGGCTAACGTCATAAGAGATATGAGTTTAACTCCCGAATTCGTGAGTGAGAGATGAGATTTGAGATGGTCGTAAAAAAGAATGGTTGCCGCATACTGCACAGTGTGTCCAGCATCTCTTTGCACAGAAGCACTGTTCACGGTGGTTTCGGCAAAATTCACAAGTTCTTCAACCACCAGTCCGCGTCGCTTGGAACTGAAAAAAGCATTTTGCTTATCTCCCGTGATGGACTCTCCGTGTCCGCCGATTTTTCTCGTATTTCTAACATACACATACGGCACGTGGCGCCCTGTAATACGAGACAGTTGTTCTGCCATAATCCACCCCGGAATCATTCCACCCGTCGCGTTTCCAGCAACATATTCCACATCAGGAAAGCGCGCATACACTTTGTGCGCCAAATTACGCACCAAATCCGTGAGCAATTTCCGCTGACTGACTAGTCCTTTCATCATGACGTACCCGGGTCCTCTGTTTCCGGAAGAATACAAAAATGGCTCTTCACCGGCATCCACATCACGAATAGAAACAGCACCACACTGGAGCATTCGCTCTACGAGTTCAGCGACTACAGGATTCCCGTTTGGCATTATTGCGTGTTCCTTTCTTGGTAGCGTTCGCTACTGTTCTTCGACTATACTGACGCACAATCATATGCGGGTCAAACTAATCGCACTCGTGGGTCCCACCGCGTCAGGTAAGAGCGCTTTCGCTGTGGCGCTCGCCAAAAAATTGAACGGCGAGGTGATTTCTGCCGACAGTCGCCAGGTGTACCGTGGACTAGATATCGGAACGGGGAAAATCACAAAACGCGAGATGCGGGGCGTCCCTCATCACATGATCGACATCGCATCGCTCAACAAAACATTCACTGCGCACGATTTTTTAATACAGGGGAGACGTGCGGCGCGCGACATCACGAAGCGCACCCTTGTCCCAATCGTCTCTGGCGGAACAGGATTTTATATTGACACGCTTGTGGGAAGAATATCCCTCGCTGACGTCCCTCCAAACAAAAAAATGCGAGCGCGTTTAGACAAAAAAACAAACCAACAATTACTCGCGCTTCTTAGAAAATACGCCCCGCGTCGAGCAAAAAATATAGATACGCACAACAAACGCCGCCTCGTGCGCGCCCTTGAAATTGCTTTGTCTAAAAAAGCTCCGCCATCACGAACAACACACCCTCCTTACAACGTGCTGTGGATTGGCATTTCTCCATCAAAAGAAGATTTAAGAAAACGCATTCGCGCACGCCTTATGGCACGCATGAAACTCGGTATGGTTGCGGAAGCTCGGCGACTCTATAAAAATGGACTTTCCTACCAACGTATGGAAAACCTTGGTCTTGAATACCGTTGGCTCGCGCACCTGTTACAAAAACAAATTACTCGCACTGAATTTGACGCCGGGCTCTCTCGCGACATCTACCGATACGCAAAACGACAACTCACCTACTGGAAACGCAACAAAGACATCCGTTGGTTTGCGCCAAACAAAACAAACGACGCCGTGCGGTTAGCAAAAAAATTCCTCGCTCTTTAGATATTCTTTTCCAGATACTGTACGTATTCCCGTACGCCGTCTTCTATCGTCCTGAACGGCAGAGAGTACCCCGCATCGCGCAATCGCTCAATATTCGCTTGAGTAAAGTACTGATACTGCGCGCGAAATTGCTCCGGCGTATCAATAAATTCAATCTTCGGTTCCTTCCCGAGAGCGGAGAACACAGAGAGCGCAAGGTCTTTGAATGTGCGCGCCGTCCCTGTTCCCACATTGAAAATCCCCGAAAGATTCCCATGTTCTATGAAAAAATTGACGACGCTAACAACGTCCGCCACATACACAAAATCTCGCGCCTGTTCGCCGTTCTCGTAGTGTGGATTGTGCGAACGAAACAAGGTGATAACCCCACTTTTTTTCGCTTGTTCATATGCAAAAAACACGGAGGATGCCATACGCCCCTTGTGAGATTCGTGCGGTCCATACACGTTAAAAAACTTGAGCCCCACCGATTGCGGAGGTTTTTTTGAGGCGTCACGCACATATTCGTCAAAAAGATGTTTCGACTCGGCATAGTAATTTTGCGGCTTCAGGTCGCGCCGCGTATCATCAAACCCGCGCGAACCATCGCCATAGGTCGCCGCGGAAGATGCATATATCAAGCGAGTGCCCGCGCTCGCGCACATGTCAAAGAGTTGCTTGCTGTATTCAAAATTGTTGCTCATAACCGCCGCGCGGTCAGTGTCTCCCGTGTTAACCGACGCCCCCATATGCACCACCACAGAAGAGTTCTTCACCTGCTCACCCGACAGCAATTCTTCCGCATCTATGTACTTCGCATTGTGCGGTGTCTGTACCATATCGTCCCGCTTATTTCGATCAACGAGTATGAGCTCATGCCCCGCATCAGATAAAAACTTCGCAATGTTGTATCCGATAAACCCGCACGCGCCAGTTACGATAATTGGTTTTTTCATAGTGACATTGTCGAGTCGATGTTTGTAGCATACAGTAGTGATGGGTAAATGAAAAAAGGAAAACGCCAATGCTCGCATTCGCTCTTATGGCTGTAATGATCGCGGCGCCACTCGCACTGTGGGTCTTGGGACTACATCAAATAGCCGTAGTCATCGGCATTGTGATAATTCTGTGTGTGCCATCAATGGCATACACCGTGTATGTGGCAATCAAACAACGCGCATTGCCAACGATTATAAACGGACCACGACTCACGTGGGCAGGAAGAAGCTTCCACGAATAGTTAACGTATCGCACCTCTCGCAACGGACCCACCATGTGGGTCTGTTTTTTATTTATTACTGCGGGCGATGAGGGGAATCGGTCACGCGTAATTTTCTGGTGAAAATTCACGCGACCCCGACTCGCGCCGTCGCGCTCCGTCTTTCGATTCCCATCCTCACGCAAAAAGAGTGTCGTAAAGGCACTCTTTTCGCAGATGCGGGCGATGAGGGAATCGAACCCCCAACGTCGGTTTTGGAGACCGAAGTTATGCCATTTAACTAATCGCCCAATACGAGTGAGTATAGGGCTCGAACCGTGAAGCGACAAGGCACTTACTTCTTCGTTTCTTTGTGCTTTGTATGAGCCCTGCACCACTTACAATACTTTTTAAGCTCGATTTTACGCTCTACGAGTTTTCTATTTTTGCGCGACCAATAGTTAATGCGATTGCATTTTGAACACGCGATTTTAATCAATTGATCTTGGGACATAAAAATATGACTTGATGGGCTACTATACCTTACTCATGTGACCTCCGTCAAACGCGCTTAAGGCTTTACACACACGGCATTCCATGGGCCAAAATCAGCGCGCGTGAGCGTCTTCATAAGTGTGTCCACGGTAATCCAGCCGACCAGTATGATGACAAGACCGAGCGTTACGTTCCAGAAAATTTTCTTCGCGTCTGTTACCTTACCAGAATCCCCCTGCGCGGTGACATACTTAATACCTGCCCACGCAAAAAGTATGGAGGAGAGAAATACAGCAACAAATATTCCCGTGTTGAGCACATTCTGCGCAAGAAGCGCGATGTCACAGAGTCCACAATCAACACCGTTGCACGGCACAATTCTCTCTGGTAATACCTGTGCGGATGCAAACATTGGGAGCATCACCAGAATAACGAGAAAGACGGTACACAAAAACATGAGTGCATATCCGCGCGCCATAGACATTAGTATACCACCACACCTTTTGTCTTATTGCAGACTCTCAAGAATTCTCCTTTTGAGTTGCGCCAATGCTTTTCCGTCTTTTTTAAGGGACATTTCCCGTTTTCGGGCATTTTGCTCACAATAAAATGCTTCATAATACCGCAACTCAAATGGTCTTCGACTCTTGGTGGACAGCACTTCACCCGTTTGATGTTCTCTAAACCTGCGTCTCAAGTCATTTGTACATCCGAGATACAACTTCCCGTCCTTGAAACTCCTCAACACATATACATAAAACATGTTTGCATTGTACGACTTGAGACCATAAGACAAAAGGTGTGGTGGTGTAGCACTGGCATTTCTGTATTCATTACTGTACTCTGCTGTAAGATTCAAAAAGGAGAAAAGAAATGGGATATCGGTATGTGGTATTCGGCGCTGGCATGCAGGGCATTGCAACCGCGTACGATCTCGTTAGACATTGTAAGGCAGATGAGGTTGTTCTCGTTGAACCCAACCCCGCACAATGCGCATATGCACGCGAACAATTCAGGCGCCTTCTGGGTACAGGAGCACCTCTGTGGGTTCTACCTGCAGTAGATGATATTGTTTTACGAAGCGCAGACGTAGTTCTTTCGTGCGCGCCCCACACAGCAAATGTTGAAATAACGAGACGTGCCATACAAGCTGGGGTGGCATATTGTGACTTGGGTGGCAACACTGACGTCGTGGAAGCGCAAGCAAAACTATGCCAAGTCATGAACGCTCGCTCCCCAGTCGTTCCAGATTGCGGAGTGTCCCCCGGGCTCTCAAATATTTTTGCCACGCATTTAGCGCTCGACGGATACGATGAAATCTATGTGCACTGTGGCGGAAACCCGTTATGGTGTCCGAGTGAGAAAGAAAATCCATTATTCTATAAATTGGTGTTCAGTCCGGAAGGTCTAGCAAGCGAATATGCTGGCACGGCAATGACAATACACAAGGGTGTGCTTGTTCCTGTGCAAGCACTCTCGAACATCCATGGGTTTAACGGAGAATTTGAATCTGCTCCGACTGCAAATAATTCACCACGCACAGCACAACACTTGCTTCTGTGTGGTGTTCAGGAATATGCCTATCGCACACTGCGTTATCATGGACACTTCAAAAAAATTTGGGATCTGAAACTGCACATGAACGAATCACGATCCTCACTACGCTTACGGGCGATGCCAGAACTCCAATTTGACCGACAAAAAGATGAGGACCGACTCACTCTTTCGGTGGAAGGAATGAGGAAAACATATGGAGTTGGATGGCAAGCAAAACGTCATATGACGTATCAATACGATGTGCCATACAACAAAAATCTACAGCTCACTGCAATGGAGCTCATGACCTCATGGGGCATCACGACAGTGGCGTACTATATGGCGAGTAACAAGGGACGCCCATCGGGCTTTTCCATGCCAGAACAGTTCGCCAAAGACGCAGAATGGTTCTTCTTCGAAATAAATATGCGCCTTAAACACACAATGTCTCTCTGATAAAATAATGCCCCGCACACATGTGCGGGGCATCTTTTTGCAAAAACATAAAAAGCGCCCCCGCGAATCTCTCCGCGGGGGGTATGAGCAAACAGGGGCGCCTAGGCGGCCGCCTCCTCTTTATTGTCTTGTTCTTCAATGGCCGCGGCCTCATACGTGACCACGGTAATGTACACGCATGTCTCTTTGGTCTCACCACCATCCAGCACTTCGCTCAGAACGCCGATCATCGGGGTCATGCTCTTGATGTCGATTTCCGCTGCAGCGGAAAGCCATCCGTTAAAATGATTCTCCAATGTCATTGGACCCGCATCCGTGCGGACGAACTTGATTCTCCTGCTCGTTCTGAAATTTCGATCTTCGACTTCGTAAGAAGCGATGACCACCATGTACAAAAAGTCATTGTCGACCATTTTCATGGTTGCCGCTACGTGCGAAATCTCGACACCCATCAAATTGGAGAGACGTGTGTTGATCATCTTCTCAAGCCCCGGAATATCCCTCCGGTGCTTGAAAACCATCACTCGCTCGTTGTTGTTCTCAGGCCTCATCTTGTCACTCATGGCACCCTCACTATCTCTAAATTACCACGATACCCCCGTGGCGAGGGTCTCACTTGATAGAAACTCCACTCTTTTAGCCGTTTTATATCGTATCATATATAAAAAATAAGTCAAATTCCCCTTGGTGCGCCTTGTAAGGATCGAACTTACGACCTTTCCGATGTGAACGGAACGCTCTACCACTGAGCTAAAGGCGCGTGTAATGTGTAACAGTACACGAGTCAACACCTCAACTACTGACCCTCTTAAGATACACACATATAAATATATCTCTGTGCTATCATAATGCCAGAGAAAACGTAAGGGAGGATGGGAAATGGCGCGAACAGCTGGGTACTACAAAATACTGCGCCCCAATATGACTTCCGTCGGACTGTTCGGAGCAACACCGATGGAATATCGGTGCAACGTATGGAACAAACCAAAAGAACCAGTGTCTAACCATCCGAGAAAAGGGGGTGGACTATGGGTCGCGCCCACACGAACTGTTGCTCTCGCCTTACGGCGCTATGTGCTCCATCAGCACGGCATCTGCGTGCGCATTTTTAAATGCACCATCGGCGAAATTCTGTACGAAACAAACGGTCGTGTAAAAACAGACAAACTGTTCTTTACCGAACACGATGAAGTGCATGATCTCCCGTCTCTTTCAAAATGAAGAAACCACTACACGTCCCCGACCCTCTTGTGATCGGGGCATTTTTCTATGTACTGTATACACACGCATGTCAATATATTTGTATACGCGGTGTTGAAGTACTATGATAACGGACAACGTATGAAAGGAAACACGATGAAATTCGAACGCACAGTAACAAAGAGTGGGGCGCCTCTTTTTGTATTCTCCATGCCACACGTTGAAAATCTTGCTGTCGGCGTTTTAGTGAACGCGGGAACGAGGGACGAAGTGTGGCCAAAAGAAGCGGGCATCGCGCACGCGCTGGAACACATGGTGTTTCAGGGCAACGCGCGACTCTTCGATTCTCTTTCCGTTTCAAGTGAAATTGAAACAATAGGAGGCATGTTGAACGCTTGGACGACAAAAGAGATGACGCTGTATTACAATGTCGTTCCAAAAGACTCCCTTCAGATATCAGCTGATTCAATTGGAAGCATGTTGAACACATCTCTGTTCAGACCTGAAAACATTGCGACAGAGATGAAAAATGTAGTGCAGGAAATTAAGCGCGCGAACGATTCTCCGGACGGTTTTTGCCGCGATATGTTTGAGGAAGTGTTGTATGGACAACACCCGCTCGGCAAACGCACGCTCGGAACCGAGGAATCGGTACTCGCGTTCGGGCGCAATGATTTTCTCGCGTTCATGAAACGCCTCTACTATCCAAAAAACTGCACATTCATCGTGGTTGGTAACACAACACTGGAAGAGGCGGAGAAGGCATTTGATTCAGCATTCCCGAGCGCTCACGGGCCAAACACAAAGCACGCGCGCGAGCACGCCTCCAGCATCGTAAGCGCCAAAAAACACGGGGTATTCGAGCGTGACA
>C687J35174_10011589_pt1 | contig 10837 bp, 10 predicted proteins | sample RifCSPhighO2_01_FD_35174 | JGI IMG/M metagenome (IMG submission 35174) | reverse complement strand
GCCAGAGAGGGAACCACGCCGCCGAACTCTCGGTGCGCCTCAACCTGAGAGTGCACGGCGTTACTCTTCACCTCGAACGTGGGCGCATCCAAAGCGCCGCCGCACTCGCAGACGGCGGCGGCGGTCTCGTCGCAGGACGTTTCGATGGCGAGGATGCGCACGGGCATACAGACTCGCATTCGCGGCTCCGCTTGCCAAGCCGCGGGGCGGCGGGTAGGGTCGGCGGCAAGTGAACTAACAAAATATGAAAACTCCAATTCTGCTCCTCGGAGACTTCTCCTCTGATGCCATTGCTGGCCAGTTGCCTAAAGAGCGCTACGACTTCGGCGCCGGCGGTGACCCAAAGGACGCGCTCGGCCTCATCGTTCGCAGCCAGAAGGTCAGCCTGTCCGAGTTTCCGCGGCTCGCGGCCCTCGCTCGCGCCGGCGTCGGCGTCGACAATATCCCGATTGCCGAGGCAACGGAGGCTGGCATTCCGGTCTTCTTCGCCCCCAGCGCGAGCACCAACGGCGTCGCGGAGCTCGTCTTCGCCGCGCTCGGCGCCTTCGTGCGCAAGGTGCCCCGGGCAATTGACCTTCTCCAAGGGGCACGGTCCTGGCACCAAAACGAGACGCGCCACATCAACATCGACCAGCCCAGCCTCGACCGGTACGTCGAGAAGATTCGCAAGGACCTCGGCGGCCACGAGCTGGCCGGCAAGAGGCTCGGCGTCGTCGGCCTCGGCCGCATCGGCGTCGCCGTCGCCAACGGCGGCATTGCCCGCGGGATGCGGGTGTTCGGCTGCGAGCCGAACCTCACCGCCGAGAACGCCCACGCCCTGTCTTCCGCGGTGGCGCGGGTTTCGGAGCTCAAGGACCTCTGGCACACCGAAATCGTTTCGGTACACGTGCCGCTGACCGCCGAAACGCGAGGTCTGGTCGGTGATGGTTTCCTCCGCGCCTGCAGCCGCGACGGGCGCGTTGCGCTCGTAAACTTCTCCCGCGCCGGCGTCTGCGACGAGGACGCCGTGAGGCGCCGGCTCGACACGCGCGAACTCGGCGGCTACGTCACGGACTTCCCGCAGGTCTGGCACCTCGGCAGGAAGGACGTCCTCGCCCTGCCGCACCTCGGTGCCTCGACGCAGGAGTCCCAGGCCCGCTGCGGCGAAATGGTCGCGCGGGCCCTGGCCGACTTCTTCGAGCGTGGCGTTGTCCAGAACTCGGTGAACTTCCCGACGGTGGAACCCGGGGTCATCCCCGACTTCTGCGTGCGGATTGCCTTCGCGAACCGCAACCACCCCGGAATGCTCGCCAAGGTGCTCGACGCGATCGCCGCCCACGGCTTCAACGTCGCCGGCAACGTGCACCGCTCGAACGGCGCGATTGGCTACGGCGTCATCGACATCGACAAAATGGGGCCGGTGACGGAGTACGACCGCTGGGGCGACCTCATCGCCGAGGAGATTCGGAAGATTCCCGACGTGCTCTCGGCGCGACGGGTCGGATGACCAGCAGAATCAGGCCGCGCCCCGTTTCGGGGCGCGGCTTTTCCTTTCTTGACGCGGCCGCCAATGCCTGCGAGCGTGGCCACAAATGGATCGAACAATCTATATCGCTCTCGATTTGGAGGCTGCGGGGCGCAGTATGTCCCGGCACTCGACGCTCTCGCTCGGCGCCTGCGTGGTGACGCGCAACCAGTACCGATTCGATGACCTCGACCTGCCGAACCTGGTTTTCTACGCCGAGATGAAACCCGATTCTCTGGAGTACGAGGAAGACGCTCTTCGTGTTGGATGCTCGCAACTTCAGTGCCTTGAAAAGGTAGCTACAAAGGCGCCGGCATACAACTGTCACTCTCCAGAGTTCAACGGGGGTGTGACACTCCAACTCATCAGGGAAGTTGCACTCACTCCAGCGCAGGCAATGGTGGCCTTCGCCGACTGGCTGCGCTTCCAGTGCCAGCACGGCCGCCACGGCGACTTCCGGCTGGTGCCGGTCGTGGACACGCTGTTCTTCGATCCCAGCCGCTTCGCGCTCCTCGCCGACCGGCACCTCGGGCACAACCCGTTCGGCTGGTACGGCATCGAGCTTCACTCGCTGGTGCGCGGCAGGTACGGCGAGGAGACAACCCTCACCGACCTCGTGCCCGACGACCGCGCCAAGCCGCACCGCGCCGATCACGACGCCGCCTACCTCGCGAGAATCGCCGCGAAGCTGCTCTTCTGAACTGTGCCTTCGGGCGCAGTTTTCCTTTTACTGCTTCGTTGTCAGCAGAATCTTGAGGCCGAGCGCGACGAGGATGGCGCCCATCGCGCGGTCGATCCAGTGGCCGATAGCGCGGTACTGCCGCTGCACTGCGGGGACGGTGAGGAAGAACGTCACGAACGAGAACCAGAGCATCGTCGCGAGCGTCATCTCGGTGCCGTAGAAGAGCTTCACGGAGAGCGGCGTGGCAGCGCTGATGATGAGCGAGTAGAGCGAGAGAAAGAACAGCGTCGCCTTCGGGTTGAGCGCGTTGGTGAGGAAGCCCTGCAGGCCGGAGCGCCAGAGCGGCTGCTCGGAGACGACTGGCGCGGCTTCCAGCGCCGCGCCCGCCGCCGCTTTCTTCGAGAGCAGCGCCTTGTACCCAATCCAGAGCAGGTACAGAGCGCCGATCGTCTTGATGACGTTGAAGAGCAGCACCGACTGGGCAATCACCAAGGCGATGCCGAGCAGCGAGTACGTTGTGTGCAGCGCGATGCCCGCGCCGATGCCGACCGCCGAGGCGACGCCGTGGCGCCGGCCACGGGAGAGCGCGTTCTTCACCACCAGGATGAAGTCTGGCCCGGGCGAAGCCACGGCCACGAAGTGCGCCAGCACGACCGCCAGGAGTTCGGGCAGGTGAGAAGCGAGGTAGGGAAGCACGGCGCCACTTTACCAACTACTTGTACTCTACGGTAGCCGGCCGCTCCCGGGTGACGTCGCGGTGGGCACGGCCGGTGTCCTCCGGATCCTGCCGTCAGTGCGAGAAGAAGGCCTCGGTGTACATCTGGTCCTCCGGCACTCCCGCCCTGCGGAGGTCGCGCCACAGGTCTCGCGTGAAGGGGATGGAGCCGCAGACGAGGAACTCGGTGCTCGGCGCGTCTGAAATTTTCGCTAAAACATCTTTCGCTGTCATGCGGCGCGGAAGGGCGCCGCTCTCCGGAGGTGCTGCTCCGCGCGTGACGAAGTACGTGATGGAAAAATTCGGGAGCTCTTTTTTGAGACTCTCAAATTCTTCTCGAAAAATAGCATCGTCCCAAGTTCTGATGCTATGGAAGAGCGATACGCGACGAGACGGGAGATGCGCCGCCGCGTGCCGGATGATGCTGCGGAACGGCGCGACCCCGATTCCCGCGGCGAGCATCGCAACGTCGCTGTCGCCTCGCTCGGGGCAGAAGAAGCCGTACGGCAGAGAGGCGCTCACCGCCTCTCCCGGCCTCATCGCGCAGAGCCGGTTCGAGAACTCGCCGATTGCCCGCACGGTTATGGAGAAGGTTGGCTCGCCGGGCGCGCTCGAGACGCTGTACGCTTTTCCCTCCGGCGTGCGGGTTTCCGGGAAGTACACGTTGATGTACTGCCCGGGGGAAAACGGCGGCACCGCCCCGTCTTCCTCCGAGAGCGAAACGGTGGTGACGCCGGGAACTTCCGCTCTCGTGTCGCGCACGATGTACCGCCGAAATTCACCTCGCACGGCTTTCCTCGAAATCCTTCACCGCCTCGCGGAGCGCCTGGTGGCCCAGGACCGAGCAGTGGTACTTCCTGTCCGGGAGCCCGCCGAGGCGCTCGATGATTGCCTCCGGGGTGAGCCGCTTCGCTCGCGCGAGCGCCATTCCGCCGTTCTCCGTTGCCATCACCGACATCATCGAGGTCGAGGCGATGGCGGACGCGCAGCCGAACGTGCGCCACTTGCACTCGGCGATTCGCCCCGCGCCCCGGTCTACCCTGATCCACACTGCCATCACGTCGCCGCAGGCGGGGCTCCCCACGACGCCGATGCCGTCGGCTTCGTACGAGGCGTCGTCAATGAGCAAATTGCGCGGGCTGAAGAAGTGGTCGCGCACCACTTCGCCGTAGAGCCAGCCGTCGCCGTCACACGAGGTGCTTCTCTTTCGCATAGTAGCTCGTGGTCAGCGCCGACGCCCCTCTCAGCTTCTGCACGATTGGCGGAAAAACGGAGAGCACGTAGCCGAGCTCGTCCTCGGTTGTGCCCCTCCCGAGGGAGAACCGGACGCTCCCGTGCACGTTCTCGTCGCTCTGGCCGGTGGCGACGAGGACGTGCGACGGCCGCAGGTCGTTTGCGGAGCAGGCCGAGCCGGTGGCGGCTTCCACTCCGGCTTCGTCGAGCATCAGCACCATTGATTCTCCCTCGATGCCGGGCACGGTGAGGTGAACGATGTGCGGCAGGCAGCGCGTGGGGTGGCCGTTGACGATGACGCTGGGAATTCGCGCCCGGAGCTCTGCAATAAAAAAGTTTCGAAGCCGAGAGAGGCGCGCCGCCTCTCTCTCGCGGAGCCGCTCCGCCTTCTCGAGGGCGAGCGCCACGCCCACGATGAGCGGCACCGACTCCGTGCCTGCCCTCGCGCCGCTCTCCTGGCCGCCGCCGACGAGGAGCGGGGAGAGGCGGGCGTCTCGCCTCCGGTAGAGCACGCCGACGCCCTTCGGGCCGTACACCTTCGAGCCGTTCAGGGTCAGGAAATCGACGCCGAGCTCCGCGACATTGAGCTCGAGGTGCCCCGCGGCCTGGCAGGCGTCGGTGTGGATACGCGGGAAGCCGGTCTTCTTCCGCCGCTCGCGCAGCGCCTCCGACAGCTCGGCGACGGGCAGCACGGTTCCGATCTCGTTGTTCGCGAGCATCACGGAGACGAGAACGGTGTCGTCTCGCACCAGCGCGGCAACGGCCGCAACGTCGATCATGCCGCGCGTGTCTACCGGCGCGACTGTCACTTCGAAGCCCTCCCGCTCGAGCGCCCCAGCCGCCTCTGTCACGGCCTTGTGCTCAATCGCGGAGATAACAATGCGCTTTCCACTCGACCGGTACGCCCGCGCCGCGCCAATGAGCGCGAGGTTGTCGGACTCGGTGCCAGACCCCGTGAAAATTACCTCGTCGGGAGAGGCGCCGATGGCGCGGGCGACGCGCTCCCGGGCATCACCGATTGCTCGCGCCGCGCGCCGGCCGCTCCCGTGCATCGACGAGGGGTTGCCGTAGCGCTCGCCGAAGTACGGGAGCATGCGCGAGAGCACCTCCTCGTCGAGGGGCGTCGTCGCCGCGTGATCTAGGTAGACAGTTTTCATGGCTGGTCATCGCACGCCGCAGTAGGCAACGTGCCTCGCCGCGGTTTTTTGGAACTCGACGAAATCCTCATCGGTGTAGGCGACCTTCCGCCTGAACTGCGGGTTCAAAATTTTGGTCGGGACGAACCGCTGCAGGTAGTACCGCTCGGCGCCGGCCACCTCCCGGGCGATTGCCTCGAGGTCCTCCGGCGAGAGCAGGGCCTTCACCACGGTCGTCCGGAACTCGTACGGGACGCGCCCGCCGAGCAGCAGGTCGATGCTCTCCCGCACGGCGTCCGTGTTGACGGGCCGGCCGACGACGCGGTGGTACGTTGGGAGGGGCGCCTTCACGTCCATGGCGACGTAGTCCACCAGTTTGCCCTCGATTGCCTTCCTNATGAACGCCGGGTCGGTGCCGTTCGTGTCGAGCTTCACGAGGAACCCGCGCTCCTTGACGCGCCGCATGAACGAAAGGAGCGCCTCGCCGTGCATCGTCGGCTCGCCGCCGGTTACCACCACGCCGTCGAGCAGCCCCCGCCGCGTCTCCAGGAAGGCGAGCACGGACGCCTCGGGGAACGTCTCCTCCACCGTCTCGTCGACGAGCTCCGGGTTGTGGCAGTACGGGCAGCGGAAGTTGCAGCCGACCGTGTAGACCATGCAGGCGGTCTTGCCGGGGTAGTCAATGAGCGTCGAGGGGGTGAAGCCTCCGAAGTTCATACGCGCTCCGGCTCTGCTGCGGTTGCCGTCGGCTCGCCGACCGGTCGGCCGGCGCCGCTCTCGCGAACCGGCGCGTAGGTCTTGCGCACCGCCCACTCGGCCTGCTTGCCCGCGTTCCAGGCGCCGACCGGCCGCAGGTACCCGACGATGCGCGAGTACACCTCGCACTCGCCCGCGCACGTCGGGCACGCGCGCTGCTCGCCGGCGAGGTAGCCGTGCGAGCCGCAGACGCTGAAGGTCGGGGTCAGCGTGAAGTAGGGGAGCTTGAAGTTCTCGCACACCTTTTTCACGAGCCGCGGCACTGCGCGCGGGTCGGCGACACGCTCGCCGAGGAAGAGGTGCATCACGGTGCCGCCGGTGTACTTGGTCTGCAAATCGTCCTGGATGGCGAGCGCCTCGAAGATGTCGTCGGTGTAGTTGACCGGCAGGTGCGAGGAGTTCGTGTAGAACGGCTGCGCGCCGCGGGCGACCTCCGCCTCGTTCGCCACGACGATGTCGGGGTAGCGCTTCCTGTCCTTGAGCGCGAGCCGGTACGCGGTTCCCTCCGCCGGTGTCGCCTCGAGGTTGTAGAGGTTGCCGGTTTCCTGCTGGTAGCCGATGAGCCGCTCGCGCATGCGGGTGAGCACGCGCCCCGCGAACGCTCTCCCCTCGTCGGTGCCGATGTCGACGTGGAGGAAGTTCGCGATTGCCTCGTTCATGCCCACGAGCCCGATGGTCGAGAAGTGGTTCTTCCAGTACTCGCCGTAGGCGTCGTAAATTTTCCTTAAGTAGAACGCGGTGTACGGGTAGAGGTTGGCGACCGCGAGCCGCTCGATGACCTTCCGCTTGATCTCCAGGCTCTCCTTGGCGATGTCCATCTGGCGGTCGAGCTGCCCGAAGAACTCTTTTTCGCTCTTCGCGAGGTAGCCGATTCGGGGGAGGTTGATGGTGACGACCCCGATGGAGCCGGTGAGCGCGTTGGCCCCGAAGAGGCCGCCGCCGCGCCGGTCGAGCTCGTCGAGGTCGAGGCGCAGCCGGCAGCACATCGAGCGGGTGTCCTCCGGCTTCATATCGGAGTTCACGAAGTTCGAGAAGTACGGGATGCCGTACTTCGCGGTGATTTCCCACAGCCCCGCGAGCTCGGGGTTCTCCCAGTCGAAGTCGCGCCCGACGTTGACGGTCGGAATCGGGAAGGTGAACACGCGCCCGGCGGCGTCTCCCCTAGCCAGCACCGAGAAGAGCGCGCGGTTCAGCGCGTTCATTTCGTTTTGAAATTCACCGTACTTCTCCTTCTGCGGAACCCCGCCGACAATGACCGGCTGGTTCTTGAAGTTCGGCGACGGGGTGAGGTCGAGGGTGATGTTAGAGAACGGCGTCTGGAAGCCGACGCGCGTCGGGACGTTCATATTGAAGACGAACTCCTGNAGGCACTGCTCGACCTCTTTATCGGAGAGGCCGTCGTAGCGAATGAACGGCGCCAGGAGCGTGTCGAAGTTCGAGAAGGCNATCGCGCCGGCCGCCTCGCCCTGGAGGGTGTACATAAAGTTCACAATCTGGCCGAGCGCGGTGCGGAAGTGCTTCGCCGGGGCAGACTCGATCTTCCCGGAGACGCCGCGGAAGCCCTCGGCCAGGAGGTCCATCAGGTCCCAGCCGACGCAGTAGACGGAGAGCGTGCCGAGGTCGTGGATGTGCATGTCGCCGCTCTCGTAGGCGTCGCGCACCTCCTTCGGATAAATTTTATTCAGCCAGTACGTCTTGCTGACCTCGGAGAAAATGTAGTTGTTGAGACCCTGGAGGGAGTACCCCATGTTGCTGTTCTCCTTCACCTGCCAGTCGAGGCTCCCGATGTAGCTGTCGACGAGCCCGAGCGACGCGGTGATTGCGAACGCGCGCATCTCCGCGTGCTGGGCGCGGTAGACGATGAACGCCTTCGCCGTCTTCTTGTGCCGCGACGCCATCAGCGTCCGCTCGACNCTGTCCTGTATGCTCTCGACCGACGGCGCGTCGTCCTGGTGCAGGCGTCGCACCAGCTCGAGCGTCTTTCCGGCGAGGTTNGCNGCCTCGCCCTCGTCGAACTCTCCCGTCGCCTTTCCCGCCTTCGCGATTGCCAGCGTAATTTTCTCCTCGTCGAACGCCACCCGCGAGCCGTCCCGCTTGATGACGACGCTGAAGCGGCGCGAGATATCCACAGACACTGGGGCTTTCATGGTAGGCGAGTGTTACGCTGGTAGCGGCCTACACATTTTAGTATAGACACCCGTCTATGAGTGACCGAAAGCTGGGGAAAAGGCGCGCGGCCACGAAAAACAGGCGAAAACAAGGCCGCGCGTACCCGCGGCCGGCGTGGGTTCCCCGCGCCGTCTCCGGCGAGGGGGAGCTGTGCCCCGACTGCTTCAGGGTCGTGGGGGAGCGGAGCCGCTACAGCCTCGTCTGCATGCTCGGGAGGGCAAAAAAGGGGATGACCGTCGGCGAGCTGACCCGGGGAACGAGGCTGCGCCAGCCGACGGTCACGTACCACCTGCAGGTGCTGGGCTCGGTGGACGCGGTNNNGAGCCNGCCCCGAGGCCGGGAGCGCGTCTACCGGCTGAACCGGAGCGCACACTGCTTCGAGGAGTGCAAGATTCCTTACTAGGCAAACAGAACCGTACCTTATGGAAACGTTTTCATACCTTTGGCAGTACATCGTCCAGGCGTTCGGGCTCACTATCGCGTACGTTTTTGCGGCAGTATTTATTTTTCTGGTGCTCCGCCGCTTCCACTCGTGGAAAATAACCACGGCGCTCGCCGCTATTTTTATCGGCGTCTCCATTGCGTTCTACATCCCCAACGGCGTTCCCAAGGCGTTCCAGTACCCGTCGTCTCTGAAGACGTTCGGCCCGGGCGCCGGCCCCACGCTCTCGCTCGGAAACATTTTCAAATTTTTTACGAGCTTCGATTCCTTCGAGAGAGTCTCCGACATTGCGGTGAACCCGAACGACGTGCCGCAGACGATTGCCTACGCCGAAGACGGCGCCGTTGAAATCGACATCACCGCGAAGGAGGTGATCGGCGAGATGGCCGACGGCGTGACGGTCAACTACTGGACGTTCGGCGGGACGGTGCCGGGTCCGTTCCTGCGCGTGCGGGAAGGCGACACCGTGCGGCTGACCTTCCGCAACGACCCGACGAGCCTGCACGGCCACTCGATCGATCTCCACGCGGTCACCGGTCCGGGCGGCGGCGCGGCGGCAACTAAGGCTGCGCCGGGCGAGAGCAAGACCATCAAATTCAAGGCGCTCAATCCGGGTATCTACATCTACCACTGCGCCTACCCGAACGTGGCGACCCACATGGCGCACGGGATGTACGGGCTCATTCTGGTCGAGCCCAAAGCGGGTCTACCCCCCGTCGACAAGGAGTTCTACGTGGTGCAGGGGGAGTCCTACACCGCCGGCAAGCTCGGCAGGAAGGGGCTGCAGCTCTTCGACGCGGAGGCGATGCTCGACGGCGTGCCGCAGTACATTGTGTTCAACGGTAGGACGGGGGCGCTGGAAGACCACATGCAGGCAAAGGTCGGCGAGACCGTCCGAATATTCGTCGGGAACGGCGGCGTCAACCTAATCTCGAGCTTCCACGTGATTGGGGAAATCTTCGACCGCGTGTACCGCGAGGGCGACCTGGTGAGTCCGCCGGCGGAGAGCGTGCAGACCACGCTCGTCCCGGCGGGCGGGGCGGCGGNTGTCGATTTCAAGGNGGACTACCCCGGGAACTACATACTGGTTGACCACGCGCTGGCGCGGCTCGACCGCGGCGCCTGGGGAGTGCTCCGCGTCGACGGCGAAGCGGACCCGAGCATCTTCGTCGGCGAGACGCAGAGCGGGAGCGGGCACTAGGGCCGCGCAAAAGGGAGAGGCCCCGCGCCGCCTAGCGGCGCGGGGCCTCTCCTGCGTCGGAGCGACAACGATCCAGCCAGCCAGTCTGGCGGATGGACGCTACTCGTACTCGATGGTGGCCGGCGGCTTCTGGGTGATGTCGTAGAGGACGCGGTTCACGCCGCGCACCTGGCCGATTATGGTGCTAGAGATTCGTTGGAGCAGCTCCTGCGGCATTCGGTGCCAATCGGCACTCATTCCGTCTACCGAATCAACGGCGCGCAGCGCGATGACGTACTCGTACGTCCGCCCGTCGCCCATCACGCCGACCGTTTTGACGGGCAGCAGCGCCGCGAACGCCTGCCAAATTTTTTCGTACTCGCCAGCTTTGCGCAGCTCATCGAGGTAGACCGCGTCCGCCTCGCGCAGAATCTTGAGGCGCTCCGATGTCACCTCGCCGACGATGCGAATGCCGAGGCCGGGGCCGGGGAAGGGGTGCCGCCAGAGGAGGTCGTGGGGAAGTCCGAGCGCCGCGCCCACGCGCCGCACCTCGTCCTTGTAGAGATCCTTCAGCGGCTCGAGAATCTTGAAACCGAGCTTTTCGGGGAGCGTGAGGTTGTGGTGGCTCTTAATCTTTGCCGCCGTCTTCGACGTCGCCGCCGATTCCACGCGGTCAGGGTAGATGGTGCCCTGCGCCAGGTACTTCACGGGGTGTCGCTTGAGCTCGTTCTTGAGCGCTCGCTCGAAAACCTCAACGAAGGTATGCCCGATAATTTTTCGTTTCTGCTCGGGGTCGGTGACGCCGGCGAGCCTGCCCACAAAACGGCGGCGAGCGTCGATAACATGCAGGTTTCGGAAGCCGTTCTTGCGTAGCGAGGCGGCGACCTGAGTGACCTCATCTTTCCGCAGCAGTCCCGTGTCGACGAACACCGCGTGCAGCCGGTTGCCAATGGCGCGGTAGATGAGCGTGGCTGCGACCAGGGAATCAACACCGCCGGAAATGCCGACAACCACGTGCGC
>C687J35174_10011588_pt1 | contig 10838 bp, 5 predicted proteins | sample RifCSPhighO2_01_FD_35174 | JGI IMG/M metagenome (IMG submission 35174) | reverse complement strand
CCCTTCGACATCGGCAGGGTGGTCATCTGGGACTATCGTGTCCTGCGCGAGAAGGGGTAGCCCGCTTTCGTGATGAATAGTAATCCCCACTCGGATGCCATCGTCAAGCTTCTTTCTCCTGACATAACGGATGGCTACCTGGAAAGGCTCACTGGTCCTGAAGCCCTCCGTCTTGTCCCTGAACCCGATAGAGACGCTCGTTATCTCGGCATCGCCGAAACCCCAGCCACTGCCCTGAGGGCGCGGATTCGCTCCAGAGGAATTGTAGAGTTCGGAGAGCCCTCGCAGGAGTTCTCCCTTGATATTACTAAGTCTCCTCTGTCGCTCATCGTCCGGTGACTCCCTGAGAGAGATGGTGAGGAGTTCGTGCTCCACGACACCAAGACCTTCTCTCAGGAGGTGGCCAAGACAATCTATTCGGGAAGGAGGTACTTCATCGAAGGCTGCGAGGGCATCCTTGGCCATCCGGACATATTCAGGAAGGAAGATACCTTCTACCGGACTGAGGACATCCTTCATGAATACCTCGGGAGTGATATCGAGCAGCCGTTCCACAATCCACAGTTCCCCGCTGGCAGCTTCGCTGAACTTGCCCCTGATGGTATTGAGGAACTGCCTGAGCGTACGCTCTCTTGACGCGGGGTCACTCTCTGCTCGTATCATCTCACAGCATGTTCCCGCGTAATCCCGTATTGTCGGCAGGAGAGCCTCTACCGGCCGATTGTCATCCAGCTGTGATTGCAGCAGCTCCAGATGCATCCTTCTCAGTGCATCATTGTCGGTACCTGTCTGCGTGTTCAGCAGGGCACCTATCCCTGCCTTCAACTGATGTCGCTCGTGCGCTAGGGCAGAAGAATCCAGACCCATCTGTATCTTGACCGTGAGGAGGAACCTCTTCTCTTCTAACATTCGGCGAAGCTCTTGTTCGACCTCATGGTACTTGCTGGGGCAGTCGCTTTCCCGGCTGGGGACTGCCCTAGAATTTTTCTCCTGCCTGAAATATTCATCCTGAAGACGGTCCAGTTCAAGCATCAGATAGTCCGTGCGTACATTGACAAGGCACTCAAACCCCTTGACCAGAGTCCTGAGACCCTCGATGGCCTCATGATATTCTGACACTGCCGTGTTTCCATTCACCCATTTTCTCAGCGTCCCGAAAGGACCAAGTCTCTTCTCGAAGACCCGGTTCGAAGGACTTATCCCCTGAAGCCTCGTCAGCCTACTCCGGATGTCCCTTTTGATAGTGTGGAGGTGGTGCGTAATCATGTGGCTGATGTAAAGCTGAGTAGTCTCGATAGGCGGACCCTGAGCGACAATTTTACCCCCATCCAGAAAGATGACCTGATCGCACCTTTCCACGACCTCGTCCATCTGGTGGGATACGATGACAAATGTCTTACCTTGAAGCCGAAGCTCCTCCAGTCGAGAGATACATTTTTTCTGGAACTCCTCGTCCCCCACCGCCGAAACCTCATCAAGTAGCAGGATGTCATGGGGGATTTCCAGAGCCGTGGCTAGCGCGAGTCGCATCTTCATACCCGCGGAGTACTGCTTGACTCTCACGTCAAGGAACTCGCCGAGACCGCAAAATGCGATTACACGGGGCAGCATTGCATATATGTCTTCTCCGCTGAGCCCGTGGATGGCCCCCATGAGGAAAATGCCCTCCCTGCCAGTGAACTCATCGTCTATTCCTGTTTGGATGTCTAGAAGAGGTAGAATCCTACCCTTAATCTCAATAACACCGCTATCGGGCGTGAGGATTCCCGCAAGCAATTGCAAGAGGGTCGTCTTCCCCGATCCATTCTTGCCGATTATCCCCACGCTCTCTCCTTCGCGGACCTCAAAGGAGATGTCCTTGAGAACGTCAAGTCGCATATTCCGCTGCCTGCCTCTCGACGGTTGCTTCTGGTCCATGCTAAATGTCTTACTGACACCGCTCACCCTGATTATGACCATCCCGGGACTATCCTCCTGAAGTGGATTTAAATAGTTTCTCCCGGAGCCATTCGGGCAGCACATACCGCGTTTCCAGATTCAGAAGGAACTCACGCTCAAGAGGCAGAATTTCCGTGATGTCTCCAGAGAAATGCCTGAGCGACGTGAACGCCTCAGCAACGCCGGGACCGTCCTGCTCCGCATCTGCGATCATGGCAAGGAATAGCCAGCTATGAAAGTGACTCGCCCTGTCAGCCGTGAGCTGAACATTTTTCCGCAGTGCTGCGCGACTCTCCACGTGCAATCCCTTCTTAAAATAGCATTTTCCGAGGCTGAACCATGTCCACTCCCTGTTTGTATCCAGGATAAGCGCCCGGGAGAGATGCTCGATGGCAGGGTCATACTCCCCTAGTTCCATATGGAACTCGCCCAGATGATGCAGCAGTTCGGGGATGTCTGAGAATTCCTCAAGCAGTACCATGCCAAAGGCAATCCCCTCCCTGTACTGGGCCCGCCTTCGACAGTAACTGAACTCTTCCGTGAAGAAGGTGCGTATGCCTGTATCAGACTCCCCCCGGTCCCTGTGGAGATGCGCGCGCATCTCTTGGTGCTGGCCCATCCTCCTGAAACAGGAGGCCATCCAGCATTTAACGCCGCCTGGATTTCGTGGGAAATGCTGCAGCGCGCTCTGGAGGGCTATCAGTGCGCTTGGGCACTCTTCCTGTTCAAGACGACACATTCCAACGGCAAGGTAGAGGTGACCCTTGTCTTCTTCAGGGCAGTCATGGCAGTCGATAGCGGCCGTGAGGTGCCGGATTGCCCCTTGAGAATCTCCGATCTCTCTGCAGAAATATCCAACATTCTTGTGAAGTATTGCGCTCGGGCCGAAGGCGTCGAGTTGCCCCCTGCCGAACCGTATGCCTGTGGAATACCTCTTTCTATTCCGCAACTGCTCGAACCGCTGCCGCCACATAGAACGCGGCCATTGGTTGCGCTGGTGGCGGAGATTCATGGTGCACATCCTGCATGTCGAGCTCAATGGCTGGCTTCCGACCATGCTCCCCCTTAGGCGGGTGTATCCCCTCTGCCATACCTCTCTGATGGACTGGTGAGCTACATCTTCCAACCAACCTTCCTGTTCTGGGGGATTTCCGAACTGCAAATCATGGTAGTTACAGCAGGGACTTGTCTTCCCGTTCGCAAATATCACGAGTTCGGTGAAGGGAATATGGCAATGCAGGGGGCTTTCGCCTCTCGCTCCCCCTGAATGCCCTCCGGTCTCTCGAAATGGTACATCTCGGGCCTCATTCTTTTTGGGCAGTTGGTTGGCGTCAAACTCCATATCAAGAACGACACCGAGTTCTTGAGCCAGTTCGGTAGTTCGGTTCAAAGCTTCGCTGAATGTAGAGATATGTCCTCCAGTGAGGGTATGCAGGACATTCTGCGACTCAGCCTGCCCAGGATTCTCCATGTTGACAATCACCCGTGACGCACCTTTCGAGCTTGCTAGCCTGAGAAAATCGGGGAGGCTGGCATAGTTTGATCTCGTAATCACGATTCGCATGCTGACCTCCGGGAGAGCACTGCGACGGAACCGCTTGACTCGCTCCAGAATCTCAAGGGCCCGTACCTGGAGACTGAATGCGCCGGCCTTTCCCATGATGATGTCATTCAACGGTGCGTCAGGAGCGTGGATACTGATCTGAATGGATTCCCATCGGAGATTGACCGCCTGCTCGGCAAACTTCTCCGTGATTAGCATCCCATTGGTGATGAGGCCACCATCAATGCGTGCGGAGGCGAACTTCTCCATCATCTGAAGAACCAGCTGCTTTCTGAGCAGAGGTTCTCCGCCTCCGCATATCGTCACCCTGGCCACATCCAGCGCGCATATCTCATCGGCCAGCTCGAGCCACCGCTCGTCTGGGAGGCCATCAAAATCCTGTCCAAGGTCGTGGCGCCAGCAAAAAACACAGTTGGCATTGCAGTTATTTGTTGGATATATCTGCACGGATGTCAGAAGTGTAAGCTTGCGCAGCAAAGCGCCGCCAGAAACTTCTCTCCAGCCCGAGCGGTTGAAAGTCATCCCTTAGGGGTATCGGTCAGAGCGGTTTAAGAACTTTTTGACTGGAGTGCCTTAGCAGATTCCCTGGTATAAGTCCCTGCTTCTCCAGTTGCAGCAGGAAGGCTTGCTCAAGCGGCGTCGTCTGGTCGAACAAATCTTCGCGCTCCCTGGCCCGGTTGAGAGCCTTGTCACGCGCCCCGGGGTCTCTTCTAGCCTCAGCGGACATCGCCAGGAAGATCCAACTGTGGAAGTGGCTGAGCTGGTCCGCTGTGAGAGCGATATTGCTCCTGAAAGCGGCTTCAGCCTTCTCCAGTTTTCCTTGGAGGAAGAGGCACTTGCCGAGGCTGAACCGAGTCCACTCCCTAGCCGGGTTGATATCGATGGCCTTCGACAGATGAAAGATTGCTTTGTTGTAAGCTTCTATCTCCATGTAGAACTCGCCAAGATAATGGTGCAGCACCTCATTGTCCAGGTGGTCCTTCAGCTGCTCTCTTCCGAATGCAATGCCCTGCCGGTAGCGCCCTGTTTCTCTCAGATGGCGAAACTCTTCCTCGAAGTAGGAAGAAGGCCATTTGTCGATGAATTCTTTCAGCTCCTGCTCTTCGAATATCTCGTGCTTCCCGAAGTGTCCTGTGAATTCTTGAGCCCTCCGGTAGCACCTCCACATCTCCTTGTACCGTCTCTGGCGCCGGTGACAGCCCGCCATGAAGTACCAGGAGTGAAAATGGCTCTCCTCGGAGGTACAGTATCGCAGGTTCTCCTTGAACATCTGTATCGCGAGCTGGTTCTTTCCCTGCTTGTGATAGCACTTACCCAGGCTGAAGTGAAGCCACTCCGTCTGCGGGCTGAGCTTCCGCGCCTCATCGAGGTATCGTACGGCCTCCCCATAGTTTTCCAGCTCCATGTAGCATTCTCCCAAGTTGCGCAGAAGCACAGGATTGTGCGGGAAGTACTGCTCCTGCGACTTGAGGAAATCANCCCCGCCATGGAACTCTCCCAGCCTGCGGAACTGCTCCAGTTCCCTGGTGAGATACTCTTCCACCGACTTGAGGACAGGCCTAGGCAGCCTCGTCCTGTCAGTCGTCTGCCCACCCCCAAGTGCGCTGTGCGCCGCGTTCAGCTGTTCGAGAATGGGCACATTGTACGGGCAACGAGGTTCGCATTTACCACAGCCGGTGCAGGCATCAGCGAGAACAGGAAGACGCCCGTATTCCTGGGCATAGTGGTCATACCCGTAGACCCGCTTGAACGTACCGAATCGGAGCAAGTTGTCAATCGAGAAAGACCAGCCGAACACATCACAAGGCATACAGGCCTTGCAGGAGCGGCAGAAGTCCTCTCCGAGTAAGGAGAGGGCGGTACGTTCGATGCGGCGCCGCTCGAACCAACTCGGGAGAGGGCCCTCCAGCGCGCGGAGGTTCTCCGTGACGTGCTCTTTTGATCCCATGCCCACCAACGCGGAGTGAACCCTCGAGTCCGCGAGAACATATCGTAGGGCATTCCTTGGGGCCATGCTCTCGGCGAAGGGGCTGCTCTTGTCCCTGTCAACGAGGATTCCACCCGCCAGGGTCATGATGGCAAGGACGCCAACATGCTGCCGATGTGCCTCTTTGAGCACTGCTCGAGAATCATACTGACCGATGGAGTAGGGAACCTCTATCACATCTACGTTCCCAGAGCGGATGGCGGCAATCAGAGCTGTCCTACGGTGGGAGGATACGCCAATAGCCCCTATCCGGCCTTCCTCCTTGGCTTCAAGAAGCGCTCGCAGTGCCCCTCCAGCAGAACGGGACTGAAAATCCTCGGGGGACATGATGGTCTGCAGCATGTAGAGATGGATGTGCCTCGTGTTGAGCTTCCTGAGACTCTCGCCGACCGACCTATTCATCTCGTCGTAGGTGCGTGCCACGCTCTTCGAACAGATAATCAGGGGCTTCCCGGCCTCTCGCGCCTTGCGGAGGGCGAGTGCGAATTTCTCTTCCCCATAGTCTTCCGCAGTCTCAATCAAGTTTACTCCTCTGTCCAGCCCCTCCGAGACCACCTCCCAGATGCGCTCATCCGAGATTTTTTTGTTGAACGCGCCACCACCGAAGCTGATAGGGCTCACATGAAGGCCTGTGCGACCAAGAATTCTCCGCCGCGCACTCGGAACCATCTCCATGAACATCCTGTGCGTCTCGTGCAGTTCCCTCTCAATCTCGATGTGGTATGGGCATGGCCAATCAGGGTTCCGGGCTCTGGAGAAAGCCTTCTCGGGGTCCACAACAGCAAGTTCTCTGTATCTCTCCTGAGCGAATCTCCCCTCCCCCAAGCACCGCGCAAGGGTCTTGAGCCTGAGAATCTGGTCAATCTCAAGCTTATGCGAGTCGCCGTCCTTGATGCAATACCTGCAACCACGACAAAAACCCTTCCCGAGGATGGAGATGATTCGTTCAGTCGCTTCAGCCACTTCCGTGTCCGTCATCCGCCCTCCCATGACGGTTTCTGCATAGGTCAAGAGTTCCCTCAGATGCTCCTCCTTGTTGGTACCGATGAGCACAGAGTGTACTCCCGGATACGACAGCGAGAACCGGAGGGGGTCATGGTATGACAGCAGGCTTTCCTTTCCTGGTCGGACAATAGTGCCCGATCCGAATGTCTGGAAGGATATGACACCAATCTTTTTCTCTCGAGCCCACACCAGCAGATTGTCTGCAGTCCTGTGGGTGATGTTGAACGGAACACAGATAACGTCAAATATCCCTGTTTCTACCGCCTCCCTGAGCACTTCAATCCTATTCGAGGTAATGCCGAAGAAGCGAACCTCTCCTCTGCTTCGAGCATTCTCCAGGGCTTCCAGCGGGCCCCCCATACGCCTCCTTAGGTCCGTCGAATCCATGACCGCGTGCACGAGGTACAGGTCGCACATGTCTGTCCCATAGTTCTTCAGGGATTCCCGGATGTCTGCCTCCATTCCTTCTCTCGAGGTGGCGAAGGACTTGCCCACAGTGATTATATCCTTTCTTGCGAGTCTTTGCGCCTCGGCGACAAGCGTCTCATCATTGCCCTTGTCGATATCAAAATAGTTGATGCCCGATTCCATGGCCAGGGCAAGGAGCTTAATTGCGGAATCTCTATCGAGGATTTTCAGCTGTCCCGCCCCGAAGCCAAGTCTTGAGATGGTCAGCCCAGTCCGTCCTAGCGCGATGAACTCCATGTTATGCTAACTGGAGCTGCCTGCCCAGTTCTGCGTTGTGCATCATCTGAACGTAGACACAGGTCTTACACGCTCCGAATAGCGAGCGTTCTTGCATGCTTTTTCGAAGTTTCCAGAAGAAGGGGCCGTACCAGACGCTCTTGAGACTCTGCTTGGCCACACTTACGTTCCGGTCCTCCACCATACAGCATGGCCCCACAGCCCCAGTCATCCGGATTACCAGATTCAGATAGGGTTCGAAACAGGGCAGCGAGGCAAAGCTCCCGTCATCTCCGGGTGCGGTTTCCCGCAAGATTACCTCATCCATGCGAGCAGTATTCCTGATATTATCAGGGACAATCGTATCGACATTTGTATGCACTCCGAGTTCATTGCCGCGTCCCTTCACTGCCGGTATGATGGTGCGTAGCTCCTCTCGCTCTTTGTCTGTGAGCCGGAGATCAACATTGAAGGCCGGCACGAAATCGATGAGGGGGATGAAGGTCACGTCTTCGGCACCCTTCTGCGCAGCAAACTCGAGTATCCCATCGAGCTGGTCGTAGTTGCGATTGGTCAGGACACTGTTGAAGACAATCTTTGGCTTGTCGGTCCCGAGGGCTCGCTTGGCCTCCTGGAATCCCATCAGAGTCTTCTCCATGAGCTTGAACCCCCTCGGCATCCGTCGGATGAAGTCATGCACCTCAGGCCTGTGCGAATCAACGCTAAACATAATCATGTCCCATTCCTGCTCGACGAAATCCCATATGTCCCGCTCGGTGAATAGTGTTCCATTGGTGTTCATGTTCCCGAACATGCCGTGCTTCTTGATTCTCTGTACCATGCCCATGGTTACGCGTTTCCGCATCATGGGTTCCCCACCTCCGGTGATGAGAAAACGGCGGACTTCCAGAGTTGCCGCCTCGTCCACCAGAGAGAGGAAACGGTCGTCCGGCATGGCCCACTGGCGGCTCATGCTCCGATGGAAACCGGCTTGCCTCTCCTCAAGCTTCCTGAATGTGGTCATCGTTCCGCACATGATGCAATCCATATTGCAGATGTTGGTGGGATGAATCTCTATCTGGTAAGGTCCAAGAGGCTGGCCTTCCATCCACCGATGAAGTCTCTCGATGCGGTCGTCCATTATGCATCTCCGATTAGCTTCACGAGCAGGGGACGGATACGGGCCGCGTCTCTCAGATGGTGGGTGCCGCAATCCCTACAGCCACCGGAGAACTTCCAGTTGAGGAGTGACCTTCTAATCCTGTTCAGGTGCTCGCTCCCCAGCCACACCTCCCTTAGGCTCCTTGACCTGACCTCAGGGATCTCCCCTACATAGGTGTTACAGCAGGGACCAACTTTCCCATCAAAGTGAATCTGGAGGTATGTCCAGGGGTCGTAGCAGGGCGAGTTTAGGACGTCGTGAGGCCCACCACCCGGGGCATTTTTCTCCTTAGGGCTATCTTTCCCGCAGGCATCTCCGCTCCCGTAGGCATTCTCGATGAAATCTGCGCAGAATCGGAGGGACGACCCTTCAGCGACTTTTTGTGCTTCAGCGACGAGTCTCAGGCACTCAGCCGCCTGTTCAGCATTAAGCCGGTGGCTGTCCTCCCTTAAACCTCCCGGGCAGAGCGAGAGGAGGAAAAGCTCATCCACACCGTGCTCTTGGCAGTATTTGACCATTTGAGGGAGGAGGTGGTAATTCTGGGCAACAACAACATAGTAGATTTTGACGTAGGGCAGCGTGACTGCTGTCTCCCGCTTCCGCTCGAGAATCCATCTCAGAGTATCTGTCGATCGCCCAAGTGCTCCGGGTATGCCCCGGAGTCTATCATGCACTGTCGCGTCCGGACCATCTATGCTCACCTCGATTTCATCCCACCCGATGTCCACCATCCTCCGAGCGAAATCGCGACTGAAGAGGGTAGCGTTCGTGAGAAGGGATCCTCTCATTCCCCCTTCCTTGATTCTACACGCAAGCTCGATAGCTTCCGTCCGGTTGTAGAGGGGCTCTCCTCCACCGCATACCCGTACCTCGCAGACCCCCATAGAGGACGCCTCGTCCAGAAGACTCATCCAGCGATTGAGGGGCATCTCCTGATTAAGGTCGACTTCGTTACGCGTGCGGGCCGTGTGATACTTGCAGAACGTGCATCGGAGATTGCATCTGTATGTGGGATGAATCTCCAGAGTATATGGTCCGACTCTCTCGCCACGCATCCATCCTCTGAGGATTTCCGCCTTCTCAGAGTCGCCCCGAGCAGGGCCATCAGCGGCCATGGGTTATCACCATCATGGAGTTGAGTGCCTCACGAATCTCCTGCGTCTTGGGTAGGGTCCAGGGATTGCATTTTGCGCAGTCTCTCCTGAGCCGTTTACTGCGCATCTCTTCTCTGAGCTCCTTGAAGTAGCCGCTTTTCCATATATCCTCCAGAGAATGCTCCTTGAATGACACGCCCGGATCCCTCAGGATGAAGCAGGGGAGCACTCGCCCATCTGCAAAGACCGAGAGGTTGTACCACGGCATGAAACATGGAGATTCCGCCAGCGGATGACTTGCAGAGGTCTTTCCTGCAGCGTGAACCATAGCCTCATCCATGACGTTCGCCTTGGGGAAGAGGTCGTGCCTGAAAAAATCCTGAATGTTCGTGGAGATACCCGCCTCCTGAGCTTGCTTAAAGGCCACGCGAAGGATGCCCCTCAGCTCGATGCCCTGATCAGGGCTCAGTTTATACTGGTTGATTTCTTCTGACCAGATGTTCAAGGCCTGGATGAGGAAGGTATCAACGCCCAGCCGCTCGCAAAGGGGAATCATGTCCGGAATGCTCATGTAGTTAAGACTGCACACCACAAAATGGATGCAGAGTTGCGGTTTCTCCACTCCCAGCTCCACCTTGAGGTCAGCGAGCCTCCTGATGTTGTGGGATATCAGCTCGAACGATGTCCCCGCGCGGATGAAATCATGCACTTCAGGAGTCGGACCGTCAACGCTGAAGGTCACCTTGTCCCAGCCCTTTCGCACGAGCATCTGGATGGACTCAGGCCTAAGGAGGGTCCCGTTGTTGATGATTTCCCCTCGCTTTCCCAAATCCTTTATGCGGGACATGACGGCCATAGCCTTCTTGTGGAAGAAGAAGGGCTCTCCCCCTCCGCATATGTGGAACTCCTCCACACCAAAATCAACGGCCTGCTTGATAAGGTCCAGCCACTGATGCAAGGTGAGTTCGTTCTTTTGGTCCAGGTTGACATCCGGGATGAGCGTTTTCGTGGGGCAGAACACACACTTCAGATTGCAGTAATCAGTGAGGTGTAGCTGGAGCTGATAGGGACGAGGCACAGCATCCTCCTCTGCCTGCGAGAGCCTGTCAGCAATCCTCATGAAGTCACCGTCCCTCCGGGCGGATGGCTTAATATATTCTTTTGCTTGACGCGGCCCCGTAGAAACCCTCAAATAGAAGGGAGCTCCCTAGCTCCACTGGTGTTGTCCAACAAGTGGGGTGATAGGCAGCCCCTGGGATGAAGAAGCGGAAGACCTTCCTCATAAAGTTTGCGGGAGCAATCCTGCACAAAGTGCAGCGACGTGGCATCCGGCTGTACAGCTCGAAGTACAGTTGGCACGACTTCACTCAGCACCAGCACATCGTGCTGCTGGCGGTTCGCCAG
>C687J35174_10011585_pt1 | contig 10839 bp, 8 predicted proteins | sample RifCSPhighO2_01_FD_35174 | JGI IMG/M metagenome (IMG submission 35174) | reverse complement strand
GCAGGAGATTGCTAAGGGATTTTACACATTGGAAGATTTAACTGGCCGCCGGACATGATGGCATAATCTTTATAAACCTCGGGGTCTTAGAAGATTAGGATAGGGACGAAAATGACTCAAGGATATGTCTTAAAAGGTGATTTGATTGTTGTCAACAGGGATTTGACCGAATTAGACTTATTCCTAAAAGATTTCCTCAATGTCCTCAAGAAGCACACAGACTATCTTGTCGTAAGCGGCTTTGTAAGCATCTCCGCAGGCAGGGCGAGAGGAACAGAGGATATTGATGTTCTTGTTCCAAAGCTTGAGAGACAAAAATTCGGTGAACTGTTCAATAATCTGCAGAAAGCAGGTTTTTGGTGCTATCAGGGAGATACGATTGAGGAAGCCTTTTCCTATATCAAAGGGATGAATCATATCCGCTTTGCCAGAAAGAATGAGATGTTCCCAAATATAGAGTTTATTCCCATTGACCGCTCCAAAAAAGCGCAGTTCTTTGAGTTCAATCATCCGCAGAAGATAAAAGTGAAGGATTTTGAATTCAAGATCCCGCCGATAGAATTTGAGATATTGTACAAAGAGATTATATTGGCAGGAAAAAAAGATATTGAAGATGCAAGGCATTTAAGGGCATTTTTNTCTGATATGCTAAGCAAGGAGAGATTTAAAGAGTATGAAAATGTAATCAGGGCTGAACTGCGATGAGACCGAAAACCGATCTGGATTATGTGGAATTATATGCAAAGATGTTAAAAGAAGACAACAGCCTGTTCAAACAGCAGAAAAAGCTTATTGAATCCCAGCTCAAGAGCAGCTCTTCTTTGTTCAGGAACATGTTCGGAAAGGCCGATTTTAAGGAAAAGGCCAGGAAGTACATCAAAAGCATTTCTTCATGATGTGGATGATATTATCCAAAATGGATAATGGGAAAAATGCCAAGCGCGGCTCTGGAATCCGATAATCATTCTTTCCAGAACCCTGCTCCGGAAAATATGCAGATATCCTGCTGAACTTCCATAAAATTAATAAAGAAATCATATATCATCGACCTCATGCCAATCAAACAACCGCAATCAATGGACGAATGCGTCTATTTCACAAGGCGCACGCTTGAGAACAACGGAAGGATCATGGCATGGGCCTGCAGGATTGACTGCCCAAAGTGCGGAGCTGCCAAGATGGGCAAGCCTGTTGAGAAAGGCAAGGTCAAGACAAGGGCAAAGGAATATGTCTGTCCTGCATGCGGACATGAGGAATCAAAAGAAGAGCATGAGCCAAAGCTCACAGTGGAGATAAAATACAAATGCCCTTACTGCGGGGATGAAGGCGAGGCCACAACACCTTATATAAGAAAGACATTCGAAGGAGTGCCTGCCTATGTCTTCTCGTGCAGCAAGTGCGGAAAGAAGATGGGCATCACAAAGAAGATGAAGAAAGGCAAGAAAAAGGGGGAGCCGGAAATGGAAGATGAGTGAAATCAGCTTTAATGCTTATGGATGTCTCAAAAATAAAGTATCATCACATTAAGGATTATGTAAGAAGAAGGGCGATCTTTCTCTCCATATCTTTGGTTGTTATCATCTCTGCAATATTCCTTTTTGTCATATTNCAGTACTCTCAGGTTGAGAGCAGCATAAGGCATTATATCACGGCTTATGGCTTTATCGCAATATTTGTCATTGCATTCTTTCTTGATGCCATTGAGCAGCCAATAGGGCCGGAGCTTCCCCTTCTTGCAGGCATAGCCAGCGGCCTTGATGTGATTGGCGTGGCAGTGTTCACTATCCTTGGCTCGTCTCTTGCAAGCTTCTTGAGCTATTATCTGGGGAGAAAATACGGCGATTATGGATTCAGGAAGATCTATGGGGATAAACTGTACTATAAATGGAGGGAAAGATACCTCAAGCGCAGCGAGCTTGTGCTCGCACTGGCTGCCCTGACTCCAGTGCCATTTGTCCTCATCTGCTGGATATCAGGGATATTCAGGATGAAGTTCCTTTATTTTGTCTTCTTCGGAACAGTGGTGAGAGCAGCAAAGATAGTGATGTATGCATATCTCATTGATTTCATCCTATGAAGAAATAGTGTTGTCCTTCTGCAGCTCAATCACAGACTGNACCTGCTCGCANGTGATGCTNTCCTCTTTCATGAGCCTTATGCTGCAAACTTTATCTGCCTTCTCTGATATCTCATTCAGCATGCTTATCATGACTTCTTTTTTCTGCTCGCCTGTCAGGTTCTCATAGCCGGGGTTCCTCGCCCTCACATTCTCTATCTCAACGCTGAGGTATGTCGCATAGCAGTCCTTTGCATAGTCAGTTATCGCTATCTCTCCGCACATCTCAAATCCTTTTTCAGAATCAGATCTCATTATCTTGAGGGCATCAATCAATGTCTGCGCATTCTTTCGGTAATAATAGTTTGATGTGATGAACACCATGGAAAGAACTATTATAATGACAACTGCAGCAAGTATCACAGCTCTTTTTTTGTACATTGGGCTGATGAGGGCATCTATTTATATAAATTTTATGGTTTGAGCACTATGGGAAGGTTTTTATACTTTGACCCCTTACCATCACTCAAGAGAGGTGTATAATATGAAAAAGATAACAGTTTTTGTGATAATTCTATATGCTATGAGCCTACTTGCAGTATCTATTGTTATTGCTGACAGTGGTTCTGATGGAGGTAGTTCAGGCAGTGGATCCTCTGGAAGTTCTGGAAGTTCAGACAGTGGATCTGATAGTTCAGGAAGTGGCTCAGATGACTCAATGGTTCTTGTATCTAGCGATTCTGACAGTGAAGATGGGGGTGGCAGTGATGGTGCAGAGAAAACTGAAGTACGAACTGATGATACTAGAACAATAACAGAAATCAGGGATGGAGAGATAAGAACAGAAGTTAGATTGTCTGATGGAACAATGGTCAGAACCAGAGTTGAGGATGGAAAAGAAAGAGTTGATGTTTATGAAAGCGGCGTCAAAGTCAGGTTTGAGAGGGAAGACGGCAGATTCAGAATTAAAGTAGAATCAGAGGATGGTGGAGAAGGTAATCTAGAAGAAGACGAAATCATTTTATTTGAAGATAGGGAAGACAAAGATGATATCAAGGTAAGAGCATTAGGAGAAAGAGCACTTATCCAAAGACAGGATGTGCAGGCACTTACTGATCTGCCTATCTCAATAGATCTGGAAACTAATGTATTATCAGTCACAACTCCTGCAGGAGAAAGGGAGTTAACAGTTCTGCCTGATCAGGCTGTGCAGAACATGCTGGCAGCTAATGTTATTGACAGAATAGGTGGAGAAGAGTTGGTAGATATAATCAGGGAAGGACAGGTTGAAGCATTGTCTCATGTCGTTGAGCTTGCAGAAATGAATGGAGTACCAATCTATGAAATTAAAGGTCTTAGAGATCATAAGCTCTTTGGATTCATCCCAATAACCACAGAGATTGATGTAGATGTTTCAGCAGAGACTGGCGAGGTCATAGAAACAGACCAGACATTTGTTGATGCTGTCATTGGGGTTCTGTCTACAGAAGCCCCTGCAGCACCTGAACCAGTACCTGTTGATCAACCTGTTGTTTAAACATATTAATGTATAGATATTGTAGATAATGCCTATTGTAAACTTTGACAACCTTTATATACAAAATCCCTTCTAAAGCTCGTATGCCAAAGAAAATAGTTGTCACGTCAGCACTGCCTTATGCAAACGGCCCGATCCATCTTGGCCATCTTGTGGAATACATCCAGACAGATGTGTTTGTGAGGTTCCTGAAGCTGATCGGCGAGCCTGCGATCTACTGCTGCGCAGATGACACGCACGGAACCCCTATTGAGATATCTGCCCAGAAAAAAGGGGTGTTTCCAGAGCAGCTGATAGGCGAGATGCACAGGGAGCATCTCAAGGATTTCCAGGATTTCCATATAAGCTTTGACAGCTATTACTCAACAAACTCACCTGAGAACAGGAAGTTCAGCGATTTCATATTCAATGAGCTGAAAAAGAAAGATCTCATCTATAAAAAAGAGATTGAGCTCACCTACTGCGCAAAGTGCAGGAGATTCCTGCCTGACAGGTATGTGAAGGGAAGATGCCCTAAATGCGGGGCAGATGACCAGTACGGCGACGTGTGCGAGAAATGCAATGCAGCATACTCTACAACAGACCTTGTTGACCCTTACTGCGCTGTGTGCGGAGCCTCTCCCACAAAAAAGAGATCCAGCCATTACTTCTTCAAGCTGAGCTCATGCTCCAATGACCTGAAAAAGTGGCTTGAGTCAAACAAGAACCTCCAGCCAGAAGTCAAGAATTATGTTCTAAACTGGATAAAAGAAGGGCTGAAGGACTGGGACATAACAAGGGATGGCCCTTATTTCGGCTTCAACATCCCCGGAGAGAAAGACCTGTATTATTATGTCTGGCTTGATGCTCCTGTAGGCTACATTGCCTCAACTGAGAACTACTGCACCAATGTGATGGGGGGGAAGGAGAGTGTTGACGATTACTGGAAGAGAGGAAGGATAATCCATTTCATAGGAAAGGACATAACTTATTTTCATTTCCTGTTCTGGCCTGCCATGCTCATGAATTCAGGCTTTGCGCTTCCTGAGGATATAATCGTGCATGGATTCCTCACTGTGAACAGGGAGAAGATGTCAAAGTCAAGAGGCACATTCTTCACTGCAAAGGATTACCTGAAAGCGCTTGACCCAGAATACCTGAGATTCTATTATGCCTCAAACCTCTCAAAGACAATGTCTGACATTGACCTTGACTTCGAGGATTTCAAGAGGAGCATCAACAGCAAATTGGTTGCTGACCTAGGCAATTTCGTGTACAGGGTGCTGAGCTTTGCAAACAGGAATCTTGATTCACAGACAAAGGATTTCTCTGAGCCTGAGCTGGAGAAAGAGCTTAAGAATAAATTTGAGGAGATAAAGAAAGCATATCTGTCATGCAATTTCAGGGAGGCAATAAAGCTTGTGCTTGAGGCCGGATCAGTAGGAAACAAGTACTTCCAGGACAACAAGCCGTGGGAGATCATAAAGAAAGACCAGAAAAGGATGGAAGAGGTTGTCTCATTCTGCATTAATCTGGTGAAGGACATCTCAATAATCATAAAGCCGGTACTTCCTGCTTTCTCGTCCAATATCGAGAAGCAGCTTGCTATCAAAGAGCAGAATTGGGATGGCCTTGGCAAGAAGCTGAAGAACCATAAGATCGGAAAAGGAGAGATACTTGTGAAGAAGATAGAGAATGAGCTTGACAGCCTTGCTGTGAAGGATCCTTTTGCATCCTTTGACCTTCGGGTCTCAAAAGTCCTTGAGGCAAGGAAGCATCCTGATGCTGACAAGCTGCTCATACTGCAGATTGACACTGGCATTGACAAGAGGCAGATATGCGCAGGGATAGCTGCGTATTACAAGCCAGAAGAGCTTGTTGGAAAGCACATCATAGTGATAAGGAACCTGAAGCCAGCCAAGCTAAGGGGAGAGGTCTCTGCTGGAATGCTCCTTGCAGGAGGGGACAGCAAAGTGCACAGGGTTCTTGAGGCAAAGAAGTCAAAGCCAGGCGATGCAGTGTATGTTGACGGCATAACCCCTCAGCCTGACAAGGAAATCTCAATAGATGACTTTGCAAAGGTCAAGATGAATGTTGAGAAGAAAAAAGCATACTATAAAGGCAGTGTCCTGAAAACAGACAAGGAGGAGGTGTCTGTTGATATGGACAAAGGGAAAGTAAGCTGATAAACCACAAACTTTATATAAAAAGCATATATAAAACATCCAATTTGGTTCAAAAAGGGGTCAGTATGCATTATAAGAATGGCCAGACAACAATATTCATATTAATAGGCATCATAATCTTGTTTTCTATCATTGCTATCTATTTCTTCCAGGAAAAGCAGATCCCTATTGAGGGGGTCAGGGAAGTGACTGAAGAGATTCCTACTGAGATGCAGCCTCTGAAGTCATTTGTCCAGGGATGCGTCAAGAGCACAGCTACTGATGCTGTCAGGATGATTGGAGCAAATGGAGGCTATATCGGACTTAATCCTGGGAGCTATATCTATACTGGAAAGACGTTCAATCTTGACATAACTGGGATTAGGCCAACTGAATTTGATGCTTTAAGGATGTCTGATGACTGGAACATACCTTACTGGTGGTATCTTTCCTCAAAGAATGACTGCTCTGGAGACTGTGCATTCAGCAGCAATATGCCTTTTCTAAGGAAAGCAGGCGGGCAGAATTCTATAGAATCCCAGATTGAGAAGTATGTCAATATCAATCTTCCTTCATGCCTTGGAGGATTTGCATCATTCAGTGGCAGGAATATGGAGATTGCCAACACAAGCGGAGTCAGGACAACAGCAACAATAGCAAAGAACGATGTGATTGTCTTTGTTGAATATCCTCTTGAGATAAGATGGGGTGGCGGAAAGTCAACAGTATCCCAGTTCAGCACAAACATCGACGTCAATCTTCAGGACATGCACAGCATTGCAGAGGAGCTGGTGAAGATAGAAGTAGAGAACCACTTCCTTGACCAGCANGTGCTTAACATAATAGGCGCATACTCAGGATTTGACAGGAACAAGCTCCCTCCGATGGCCGGAAGCCAGATGAGCTTCACCCCCTTATTCTGGTCAGAAGGCGATGTTGAGAAGAATCTTGAAGAGAAGCTTATAGTCTATGTGAATATGCTCCAGGCGACAAACACAGAGAACTTTGACCTTGAGGCAATAGATTTCANGAACAATCCAATCAGAAAAGGATTATATTANAANATGGTGGTGCCTNTGCAGGGAGCTTATTACAATTATGANGTCAAGTTCAACTATCTTGGATGGCCGATCTACCTCAATCTGGGTAGCGGTTCAATAGGCCCAAGAGAGAGCATNTCACTGCCTCTCTTGTCTGCGATAATGCCTTTCCAGAAATATGACATCCCTTATGATGTCTCTTATCCAGTGATGGTCAGCATCTATGATTCTCAGGCCCTTGAGGGAAGCGGATACTCGTTCTTCTTTGCTCTTGAGTCAAATGTGCGGAACAATGAGCCGGTCAATACAGATACTTTCCAGGTAAAGTCACTTACACAGGAGCCAATGGGAGCTGTCTGCGAGGAGAAATTCAAGAACAGCGGAAATGTATCCTTGTTTGTCACAGACAAGCTCAATAATCTTGTTGATGGGGCCGTGATATTATTCTCATTAGGCCAGGAGACCTGCTATATCGGAGAGGCAAATGAAAGCGGTTTCTTCACAGGGAAATTCCCAAAAGGAGCTCTTGGCTCAATCATAGTCAATCATCCTGATTTTGCTGCAGGCTACATAACCCCATTCATGGCAAGCAATGATCCAAAGGATCTTGGTTCAATAGCCTTGAATAGGTATATAAACAAGAACATCACTGCAAAAAAGATGGAGATAAAGAAATACGTGCCTGCAGGCCTTCCCGGCAGCCTGGCATTATGGTCTTTGGTGCCTTTAAGAAAGACGTTGACGTCAAAAGAGTCTGTGACAATAATATTCGCTAAAGTTGCAGAGAATCCTCTTGAAGAGCCGTTTGTCACAGCTGTCCAGTTCAATGGCGACGAGACAAAAGAGATAAGGATAATCCCTGGGAACTACACAATCAATGTCATGCTGATGCAGGACCCCCAGACAATAATCATCCCAGAGGATGAGGTCTGCTGGGAGGACTGGAAAGGCGACGAAGAATGCGAGACGATCCCTGCTGTGACTGTCGCCAACAATGATGCATATCTTGGAGGAACATTTGAGAAGCAGATAATCATAGGCGACGAGATCTACCGCAACAACAAGATAGAGCTCACAGCCCTGCTTTTTGACCTGGAGACCGCAGATCCAAAGAAACACAGCGATCTAGAAGTATGGGGCAGACTTCCTCTGCAAATAGCAACAGATGCCAATAATGACATATTATTCCAGCCGATGTATAAGCTGCAAGGTTGATAGAATGGCAAAAAAAGACACACTCAAAATGCTGGCGCTCTTCATGAGCTGCCTTATCATCAGCTTACCTTTCATTGTAGCTGATGCCCGCGCACAGGCTGGCCTGAATGAGGAAGTCACTGTAATTGACATAAAAGGAAAGGATGGCGTTAGTAATGTAAGGGCAATGGACCAGGATTATGTGGATATAAATGTCAATGTCCGCGCTGCAGCAGCGATACAGCCTTCTGATGTCCATATCCTCTATTCAGGGATGCCGACTTTCTCCACTTTCCTGAAATGCGACCTTGTCGAATCTCCATTCACATACAACTGCAACTACAGGTCTCCTCTTGGCCTGATGTCATACGGCCCTGGCATATATCCCCTGCGCGTCTGCCTTTCAGGTTCAGGAAGATGCTCTCCTGACTGCTCCTCATGCTCTCCATGCCCCTCATGCCTCAAGAATCCGCAGCTCTATGTTGACGGCTATCCTCCGCAGATGGCATCATATGATGTCAATCCAAAGAACACAAACGGACAGTCAGTCACTGCCACTTACAGTGTCGAGGACAGGATATGCGCTGCAAGCTCATGCAGGAACATATGCTCCGGCATAAAGAAGATAGAGATAATTGACCTGAGCAGCGCAACGCCAAGAGTGATCCACACAAAGAACTACAACACCCAGGTAAATGACTGCAAGAGATCAGAGACAATCACTTTCTCAATGGCCTCAGTGAATGACGGCTCAAACATTCCCATCTGCATAAAAGCTTATGATAATGTCGGGCTTGAGAGCCCTGATGGAGTCACCTGCATAAAGGTAAACAAGGATGACACTGTACCGAGAGCGACATTGGATATTTATGATTCAAATGGCGTGGCTCCTCTCAGGTTCATAAGGCCTTCAGGAACACAGGCAAAAGTTGTTGCAAAGATCACCGGCTCTGTACACTTCGGCATATCAAGCGCAAAAGCAGACCTGAGCGATCTGGGATACAGCGACTCAGAGACCCTCACATGCACAGGAACTCAGGGATCATACGCCTGCAGCAAGATAATCACGGTCAAGGCATCATCCTCATTGAGCGTCAATATCAATGCCGAGATAATAGATGCAGGAGGGAACAAGGCAGCACCATCTGCATCATTCACAATAGAGCTGGACTCAGAAGCCCCGGTGGTCCAGACAGTGCTCACAGAATACAACTGGGGAAACAACGGATATCTCAGGAAAGGGCTCAACAATATCACTGCAGTCATCACTGATGAAGGTGTCGGCATGGCAGGAAGCAATGTATTCATCTCTGCAGGAGGAGCTGCTGCAAAGAATGCGGTCTGCAAGAAAGTCTCTGAGGAGTGGCACTGCTCAATCTATAATGTGCCAGCGGCAGCTGACCTTAGAGTGACTGTCACAGGAGCTGATGATGCAGGCAATGTATTCAGTGATTTCACGACAACACTGAAATATGATTATGAAAAGCCTTCTGTCATCAATGTGACTGTATTCAATCTTGCTTATGGCAATCATCCTGAGTCCCCCTTCATATTCATGAAAGGAGATGATATGCTCATCACAGCTACAATGACTGATAATTCTGCCATAGTCAATGATGAAGACGAGTTCAGCGTTCTTGGCCAGTTCAGCGGTTTTGGCTCATCAATATACACTGATGCAGAATCATGCGAGAATGTGACTGGCGGAGGATGGGAGTGCTCATGGGTCATAAACAATGTCATGGATGGGGGCATGAAAGCTGCGTTCAATATAAGTGATATTGTCGGAAACAGGGACACATCCACAAAGGCCAATCCAATCACTGAATTCTTTATAGCCTATATCGATCCTGTCAAAGGGACAATCGAATATCTTCCATATGCCACCCCTATCGAAGTCTATGAGCTTGACACTGACGAGGCCCCTGATTATTGGGAAGTGCAGGTTCTTGGCGCAAATCCCCCTATGATAGATTCTGTGACAAACGCTTACCTTGGCCATGATGTATGGTTCCCGACAAAACTGAGTCCTAGAGTGGATGATGTCAGTCTTGTCTTAGTATTCTTTGATCCAAACCTATGCTCAGGAGAGGATGCAGAGAACTACCTCAATGCCCAGTCAAGCTATATTGTCTCTTCAAGGCCTGATTCCAAAGGACCATGGATAAAGACAAGCCTTTTCCCTTCAGCAATAAGCCAGAGCAACCTCAATTACCAGTGCCAGCTCACCATAATCTCAAAGAGAAACAACAAGATACTCATGCCTGAGAGAGAGAACATCTCGCTCAATGTAGGTGTAATACAGGTTGATGAGATAGACAGCGTGATACAGAGTGAGATTGATGATGTAGAAGGCAGCGCAATAGTCCAGGCTGAATGGATCGGAACTCTCACGATGGTCATCCAGAACCTGATGGCATTATGCAATATTTATAATACTATAAAGTTGATTATACAGACGGTTGTAGGCATTGGAGACGGGCTTGCAAGCCTTGAATGGGTGCCTATTGCAGGACCTGGTCTTTATGCTACTGGAACATCTCTCAGCAGTGCTTTTAAAGGGCTTGATACATCAGTATCTATACTTGGTTATCTTGACACATTCTGCGCAATAGTGACCTGCCAGATAACCTTATGCAAGAATGTGGATGGGCCTATAAATGGCAGAGCATGGTGCGCTCCTTTCAATGCATACTTCAGGCTTATGAATGGTGTATTCGGAGGACTTCTAGCAAGTATCCAGGAGATGTTGACAAATTTAAATGCTGATCAACCACCTCCTGCACCACCACCACCACCTGGAGCCCCATGTCCAGGATCCCCTTCAGTAACAGCAAGTAGTGTGGGTGGGGGAGTGCTGCAGGCAAT
>C687J35174_10011579_pt1 | contig 10842 bp, 10 predicted proteins | sample RifCSPhighO2_01_FD_35174 | JGI IMG/M metagenome (IMG submission 35174) | reverse complement strand
CCCAGATTTTCCCGCCGTACTCCTTAGAGTAATTTTCCTCAAGCCACTTTATTTTGTCCAAGCTTGCTGGCATGAACGCCTGGCCGCCGAAACCCGGCTCTACGCTCATGACCAAAACGAAATCAAGCTTGGGAAAGAAGGAAGCTATTTCCTGCGGCTGCGTCTTGGGCTTTATGGCTATTCCCACCTTTACGCCGTGCTTTTTGATAAGCGCAATGCCTTCCTCGACTTTTCCGGCTTCGTAATGGAATGCGACTTCGTCCGCCCCCGCCTTGCAGAACGCCTCGCTCCAGTGCAAGTGGTCTTCAACCATCAAATGCACGTTTTTGACTATTTTGACGCCGTCCAGCCCTGCTACGAGCTGCGGGTTCATGCGGTCGAGGGTGTTGTTGGGAACGAACTTGTCGTCCATCACGTCNATGTGCACGCTTTCCGTCTTGCCCTCAAGCTTTTTTACTACGCCAGCGATTTTCGCGGGCTCGACTGATAGAATGGAGGGGGAAATGCTGGGCATGTCTTAAACCCTGTTTTCGTAATCGGAAATTTTTTGTATCCTGCGCTTGTGCCTCTCGTCACCNGAGAAAGGAGTGGAAAGCCACGCCAGGACGATTTCTTTCGCAAGATTTTCGTCAGCNGTTATGGTCCTTCCACCNAGCGCGAGCATGTTGGAGTCGTTGTGCTCNCGCGTGACTTTGGCTGTGAACAAGTCGTAAGCGAAAGCGCAGCGGATGCCCTTGACTTTGTTGGCGGCTATTTCCTCGCCTATGCCCGACCCGCCGAAAACTATTCCCAGGGCTTGGCCGTTGCTTTCCGCAACTGCCTCGCTGCAGGGGATTATGAAATCCGGGTAATCGCAGGATTGTTCGGAGTTCGTGCCGAAATCGCGCACTTCAAAGCCTTTTTCTTCAAGGAGTTTCTTGACGAATTCCTTGAGCTTGAAGCCGGCGTGGTCGGAAGCGAGAAAAACCTTCAATTGAACATCTCCACCGAATTCCTTTTCCTCGCAAAAAATTTAAATCCTTGCACACTGCTCAAAGCCATTCTTTTTGCTTGAAGTAATAGAATGAAATTGCCGTGAGCAAAAGCATTATGCCCATTACCTCCCAAAACCCGTTTCCTTCCTGCGACAAAGGCAGGTTCATGACGTTCATGCCGTAAATGCTTGCGAGAAGCGTGGGCACCATGAGTATGACCGTGATGGCAGTCAGGCGCTTCATTATGAAATTCAAGTTGTTGCTAATCACGCTGAGGTAGCCTTCCATTGCAGTTGTTACCAATTCCCTCAGCGTGTCGGTCATGTCCGCCAGGCGTATCAAGTGGTCATAAACGTCACGGAAATATACTGCGGTGCGCGCGTCGATATACCCATAATCCCTGCGTGAGAGGACGTTGAGGATGTCGCGCATGGGAATGAGCACGCGCCTGACTTCCACGAGCTTGCGCTTGAGCTTGAACAGCTGCGAAACCATTTTTGGGTCGGACTTAACGAAAATCTGGTCTTCCAGTTCTTCTAACTCATCATCCAGCTTTTCGAGAATAGGGAAGAACTCGTCTACCAACGCGTCTATTACCGCGTAAGCGAGAAAATCATGCCCTTTCAACAGCACTCCTGGCTTTGCCTTGAGCTCGTCCATGACGCGCTGGAGGCTTGGCACCATTGCCGAAGCGTAAGTAACGACGAAAGTCTTGCCGAGAAAAATCGAAAGTTGGGCTGTCGCGCCCGTTTCGGTGGTTTCGAGAGTGCGGATTACTATATACCCGTAATCTTCATAATCCTCGATTTTCGGCCTTTGCCTGCCTTTGATCGTATCCTCTACGCTGAGCGGGTGGAAGCCTAGGGACTTCAAAAACTCGTTTTCCTTGGCGGTGGCCTGTTCGAAATTAATCCAGACGTTGTGCTTCTTGTCGCGCACGTACTTTTCGGCTTCCTTGGGTGTGACTTCCTTGACTTTCTTTCCGAAGGAGGCGAACGCTCGAATCATAAGCAGATTACGCGGTTCGATTAAAAAGCCTTGCAGGTAAGTAGTATCATGGACGTACACGAATATGCAGTCATAGCGTTTTACGACGGTGAAAAAAGACTTTTGCTTCAAGACCGGAGGAATATACGCAAGTACGGGGAAGAATGGGGCTTTTTCGGCGGGAGGATAGAACCAGGGGAAACTCCCGAAATGGCGTTAAAAAGGGAAACGAAGGAAGAGCTTGACTACGATTTGGTTTCATACTCGTTTTTCAAGCGAATTGAAACGCCACGCGATTATGGAATGAACGTGAACCACGTTTTTCTCAGCAAGTTTCCGGGTGTTGAGAAATTTAACCAGCTTGAAGGAAGCGGAATGCGCTTGTACGCGATCGCCGAGGCCAGAACCCTGAAAATGACTGATACGAGCTATAAGGTGCTGGCTGCTTTAGCAGAACATTTTGAAAAACTTTAGCCGAATATGCTTCCGAAGCCTTCGGTCGCAGCGTTCTCTTCTTTCTCGATTACTTCAGCAACCTTTGCAAGCTCTTCAGGCTTGGCTTTAGCGAATGAGGGAATTTGCTTGAGCTTCTCTTCGAATTTCGCAGCAGCCGCGTCNTCGGCNTTNANGAAAACAGCGTATTTGCCAGCAGGCAATCCCACCGACGAGCTTTCCTTGAGCACGTAGCCCGCGCGGGCGAAAGAATCGTCGACGTAAGGGTCGGCCTCGAGAATCTTCTTCAAAGCCTGCAAGTCTTTCGCGTCAAACAAAAAAGCATGTGCCTTCAACAAAACCACCTTTCAAGACTATGCCCGTCAAACTATTTTAAGCAAATCGCGGAAGCTTTCCAAAACGAATTCCGGCCTGATGCCTTCCCTCGGCTTCTTCTCTGCATCGCCGTACTTGGCCCAAGCAGTGTGCATTCCCACTTTCGCAGCCCCGATTATGTCCCGGTCAAGCCAGTCGCCGACAAACAATACTTCGTCCGCCTTGGCGCCGAGCAGGGAAAGCGCTTTGTTGAACGGCAGCGCATCGGGCTTGTGCACGTTCGTGTCTTCAAAGCAGACGACCACGTCAAAATAATCTTCTATTCCCAATCCCACGAGCCTCGTGTACGCCTGCAATTGCGGCGCATCCGTAACTATCCCCAGCTTCAGCNTTTTTTCTTTCAGCGCGTTGAGCGTTTCCCTNACTCCCTCGTGCAAAGCCAAGCGCGCCGCCTTTTCTTTGCGGTACGCGATAATCCCGTGAGCCAGNATTTTNTAGTCCACGCGCCCGCTTTTCTTGTGAAGAAGGCGCTGGAACGCCTTTTGGTCTTCCCAACCGTGNTTTTCGTAAATCGCGAAGATTTTTTCGAAAGCTTCTTCCTCGCTCATTTTCAGGCCGGCTTTTATCATGGCGCGGACTGCAGCGAGGACGCTGTTCTTCTTCATTTTGAGAAAGTCGACGAGCGTGTCGTCCAAATCCAGCAAAACCGCCTTGAAAGCCATATGAACACAAGAACCCATTTTTTACTAAACCGACAACGCCGCGCCTATCGCAGTGCAATATTCAGCGTTCGCGGGAAAAAAAGCTTTTTTCCCGTACAGCCCGACAGTTTCAGCCGTCTTGAGCCTGAACAAACGGCTTTTGGCCGGAACGCGGCCTGTGAAAACAATCTTACCGCATTTTTTGGAGGAAGCTGCAAGCGAAGCCATCACTCCAACGGATTCGGCAACCATGCACTCGATGCTGAACGCAACATCTTTCCGCGAAGGTTTTTTCGTTTTCGCAGCTTTTCCGAAGTTGCTTGCAGTCGCGCTGGCTGGAATGTTTCCGATTGAACCCCCCAGGGCGTCGAATACCGTAAAGTCGAGGTTTTTGCGCCCCCGCAAGGCAAGCTTGCTTACTTCCTCGGCTGGCGCGTTCAAAAGAAGTTTTCCCAATCCTGCAATAGTGCCTCCTCCCAAGCCAGAACCGCCCAAGTGTTCTGCCTTAGTTCCGTCGACGAAAACGAACGGCGTTCCCGTGCCGACGTTTGCGCACAAAAACTTTTTCTCCCCGCTCAAAAACCGCGCGCCTGCGGCAATCGCCGCAATCTCGCCCACTTTTTTCGTTTTCAGCCCTAGCTTGCCGAAAAACTTTGCAGCTTCTGCTTTCCTCAGCCCTCCGGCCAAAGCGATTTTCCCGCCCTGCGAATAAAAAGCGATTTTCCTCAGGAAGCTTTCGCTTGTTTTGTCGGAAGGGATTGAAAAAGTCTTTTTCACTTTGCCCTTGTCAACAACGGCCGCGTCTGTGTAAGAAGTGCCGAAGTCAATTCCAATCATTCGAATCACAATATGCTGCTAAACGCGGCTAGTGCCAATAGCACTCCGACCAGGCCTTCGCCTGCAATCAACCCCGCAGCTACAATGCGGTAGTAATCGGTCTTCCTCCGCCTGTCGACGAAATACCGCATTAACCCTCCGGCGAACAAGGGCACGCTTAATTCAACAGGAACGTACAACCCGATTCCGAAAGCCACCGGAACTATTCCCCAGCCGATTTTCGTGGTTGCAAGGGTCATTATTATTCCCAGCAGCATTCCAGCACCCAACACTTGCGAAAAGCCGGAAGATTGCACGACTTCCTTGATTGCAACAGCCTGTGGCGCAGGAAACTCGACTCCTCCGATTCCGTAAGCTTGGTTTATGGAAATGACTATCATGCCGATTACGAGCGAGGCGGCGGCGAGGCCGGCGAATTGCGCTGCCATCTGGTTTTCCGGCTTTACGCCTAGCAAATGCCCTGCTTTCAGGTCTTGCATCATGTCGCCCGCCATTCCAGCGGCGATTGTGACAACCGCAGCGATTACTATCAGCGGGAATGCGGTGAAGCCGAGAAAGATTTTGGCGAAAAGCATTACGAGCATTGCGAAAATTTCCATGGGGTCTACGTTCATTTCTCCGGTAATCCTGGCTCCGACGTAGGCGATGGCGAACGCGCCGATTATCGCGATAGCTGAAACCAGCACGTCAAGCTGCGCTACTATCGTCAATACTCCAGCGGAAACTATCAAAAGCAATCCCGCTTGCCTTCCCCACTTCGCCTGCCTGTAATCTTGAATCACCCTGCCCATGGCAGGCAGGCCTTTGAGGACGAAGTATGCTATGGCCGCGCCGAGGACTATTCCGACGCCCAGCGGCCTTGCTATTTCAGTCAAAACTTGTGCTTTGGAAGAATAAATTCCGGAGTAAAGCGCGTAAGGAATCAGAATGAAGAATGTTCCAACCGCCCCCAAAAACCACGCGAGCGTAAAGCGCGGGCCTATGAGAAAGCCTCCTGCGAAGGGAATGAGAGAAACGCTTGAGCCGAAGGAAAAATATTTTCCAGCTTCTACTTTCAGAGTGTCGAGGTTGAAGTAAGACGGAATTGCGTTGAACCAGTCCCTCAAGACGCTGAACGCGGCTCCGAGGGAAAACGCGTAGAGCAAAACCCTGCTTTTTTCTCCTTTCGAATCTCCGGCTTGAATCAAGCTTGCCGCGGCAGCGCCGTCGGCGCAAGCGAGCTTTTCCCGTTCGATAAGCTGCTTGCGCAGGGGATAGCTGAATATTATGCCCAAAACCCCGCCTGTCAACGCTATGAGGATGATGTCGTAAACCGAAACGCTTATTCCAAGCATCCACGCCGCGGGGATGGTGAAGATAATGCCTCCTGCAAGCAGCCCGCCTGAACTTCCTATGGTCTGCATTACTGCTATTTCCTTTGAATTGGTTTTTCCCAAGAGCTTTAGCAAAGCCAGGGAAACGAGCGAAGTGGTGACGATGGGCCAGTAAACCCCGCCTATCTTCAAGCCTGCAAAAGCGGAATAAGCTGCAACGCAAACCGAAAGCAAAATTCCGAAAAACAACGCCCTGAAAGAAAATTCCCTGTCGAACTTCAACCCCAACTTCACCTCGAAAAAAAGGAATGCAATTGCTGTTTAAAAAACAGGCTAACTTCGCTTTTTGACGGTTTTGTTTTCGTACCCTGAAATCCAGAAGCAAAAAGCTAGTATCAGCGCGTAGCCCAAAGCCAAGTAGGCTAGGTCCGGCGAAACCGGAGTTTTTCCGTCCGAGGGGCTGAAGTAAGCCCAAACTCCCGCCGCAGTCCCAGAATACTCTGCAATCATTCCGAACAACGCGGTGAAGGCGTATATCGAAAAAGGCTGTGAAACGCACAGTGAAAGCAGGTAAAGCCCGGCGATTGCGATTGCCGAGCTTACGGAAAGCGAGTTATTGAACCAAGGCACGGCTACTAGGAGGACGCAAATTGCCGCGAAGGAAGTTTTAAAGCTTATTTTTGAAAATTCTTTCTCCAGGCTCACGAGCCACCAGCCTAGAATGCCCCACCCGATAGAAATCCACGTGGGAGTGGTTATGGTTCCCAAATACTTGTACGCCCCCACGCCGATATTTGCGGTTTCGAAAACGGCCGAAAACACCGCTAGGACCAGCATGAGCCTCCGGGTTTTAACGTCTGCCTTGAAAACGAACAGCGAGAAGAAAAGAACGCTTAAGACGAACGTGGCTGCCAAATGCCCGAACGACTTGGCTATGTAGAGCGTAGCGGGCACGAAAAGAAACGGCCACAGCAGAGAAATTTTTTTCAGAAATCCGTTTGAATCCATGCGCGCCCAACCTCTATTAGAAAGCCTCCGACGAGACTTGAACTCGTGACCTTTCGCTACCTTGCCCCTTTCTTTTACGGAAAGAAAGGTGCGGCTGTACCGCGCCAAAGAAAAACTATTAGTTTTTAGCACATACGGTTTTCTTTTGCCGCACCAGGCTTTTCTTTTTCTAAAAGAAAAGCCAGGTTACGAGGCGAACGCTCTACCTCTGAGCTACGGAGGCGCTTGCTAGGAAATTCTTTGGTTTAGTATGCTTTTATTAGTTTGAGGTTGTGAAAACAATTTAAATAAACGGTAGTTGGCATGGCTTTCGAACANATCAACGTTCTCGTCGGNCTNATAGTGAGCTTGCTCTTGGCGATTTACGCCTTCAAAAAACGCGAGTTGACCGACGGGGGGACCATNGCTGCTTGGTTCATCGGCGTGAGCGTTTTCGCTTTCGGCGGGTGGACTTGGCTCGGCTTGCTGGTATTGTTTTTCCTGTCTTCAGCNTTGCTTACCCGGTACAAGGAGAAAAGCAAGCAGNATGCTTACGCGGAATTCGCCAAAGGCGGAACCCGCGATTTTTGGCAGGTTGTCGCGAACGGCGCTTTGCCGGCTTTGATTGCAGTCGCTTACTTCCTCGACTCGAACCCTGCCTTGTTTGCAGCTTATGCAGCCGTGATCGCAACCGCGACTGCTGACACGTGGGCGACCGAACTCGGCGTTTTGAGCAAACACACTTGGCTAGTCACCACGTTCAGGAAATCCAAGGCAGGCGTGAGCGGGGCAGTGTCTNTGCGCGGGCTTGCAGCTTCGCTGGCCGGCGCNGCGTTCATCGCCTTGAGCGCAATAATCTTGAACATTTTTAACAACTCTCTTGATTTCAGCATTCTTGGCTCGCTTTTTTACGACCAGTTCGTGGGAGGAGGGAGGTTCCTGCTTTTAGTGGCGGTCGGCGGCTTTGCCGGCGCCCTGGCTGACAGCTTTTTCGGGGCGACGATCCAAGCCCAGTTTTATTGCACGAAGTGCAGGGTTGCGACCGAGAAAACCGTGCACAAGTGCGGATTGAAAACCAAGCTCACCCGAGGCATTCGCCAAGTGGACAACGACTCGGTGAATTTCTTCAGCACTTTCGTGGGAGGCGCTATTGCCTTCGCTCTTTCCAGCCTGCTGATTTAGCCTATTCACAGCTTTAAGGCAAAAGAAAAAAATAGGGAAAGGGGGAAGACGGGCTTTTTTCGCGTCCCCCGTTTTTCACCGCTTTCTCTAACGGTTCTTCCTGCGCATCACGCCGAAGTAATATCCGGCGATGAGAATGCCGAGTATCACCACTGCGATAAGCATGTAGTCCGGCTGCAGGGCGGTTCTCTTTAGCTCCGGCGTGGGAGCAAGAGTTGCGGAAGGCGTTTGCACGGTCGGCTTGGGCTTTGCGTACAAGCTTGGAGCAGTAAACAAGTTCAAAACCGTTTTTTCCAGCGGCTTGTTTACGGTCACCGTAGCTTTGAACACCTGGCTGGGCGCCAAATCCACGTTCTCCCAATATGCAATAACGCTTCCTTTCACCACGCGTGCGGGAGAAGGAGTGATTCTCACTTGCCCCAGCGCGTACTCTGAGTAGTCGAAAGGCAGGCGCCACGACAAGTCGCCGTAAAACCCGTCAGCTCCGGCTTCGTAAGTCAAGTCGAAAGTCGCGCCTGCGGCTCCGAAATTGCCTACAACCCCCGTTGAAGAGTCGAGAATCTTCCTTTCTATGGACGGTCCCGGCGTTGGAGCCGGAGTTGGCGTAGGCGTCGGACGCGGCGTAGTCGTAACGTAGTAAGAAGAATCGCCGCCTCCGCTTCCGGGTCCAGAACTGCTAGAACCGCTTGAAGCGGTCGGAGTGTAAGAGATGGAGATAGAGTGGCTTCCTTGTGAAATGCTGTTGATGGTCAAGCTTCCTATCGTATAGTTGGTTCCGCACGTCATGGTAGACCCGTCGACNGTCAAGGTCGTTCCGGCACAACCAGCGTCCGCAATGTTCGGCACTTTNTCCGTCAAGTTGAGGTTGGTTTGCATGGACGCCTGGAACGTGACGTTATAGCTGTTCGCCTGGCCTGCAGTGCCTTGAGGAGCAGCAGTTTCATCCATCACTGGAAACGAAATGTCGGCAGAAAAGTTGAGTCCGACTATGCTCGTCGTGCTGTTGGGATTCCAGTTGTTGAACGTGGACGTAGCCAAAGGCAGGTTGAAGTANGTGAAGCAAACGGTAACGTTGCCGCCGCTTTCCTCGCCNGGCCTGCTGTCGCTGAACAGCAAGCAAGAAGAGTGGTTGGTTACTCCGGTTGAATCCCAGCCGGTGCTGTTCCACCACGAGAAGTTCACGTTGCGCGTCATGTTGAACGTGCAGTTGGTGCTAACGTTGCCTCCGCCGTCATAATNGCAAGTCTGGAAGTCTGACGAGTTTGTCGGNGCACGCCNGGTGCCGTTCATGGGAACNAAATACCTTACGCTCGCGTTGTAGAAAGTCCAGTTTTGCAGGGCGTTGCGCATCCAAGCGATGTAACTTATCGTAATGTTTTCTCCGAACGGAGGCGGAGTCATCGGGTCCCAGCCGTTTATGCTTTGGTTGATAACGTAAATCGGCGAAGTCGAGCTCATCGAGCCTCCGCCTGTATCAGTCTGGTTCAAAACCGTGAAGTAAAGCGTGTAGTTCGTGCTCATAGCCACTTCGGCATTGCTGACAGCAATCGTGAAAATACCNAGCTGGTTTTGCTGCATTCCTCCGGTAAACGANGCGTTCAAACCCCAATACGCCGTTTGATTGGAGTTGCTGAAGTTGATGCTCCTGAGCGTTCCGTTGACGTAAATGTCGTAACCGTTGGGCGAAGGAACGGAAATCGTAAAGCTGTTTGTTTCGTTCGTAACCGGGTCGAAGAAAGTGTTGCTTTGCGTAAGCAAAGGCATGAGCGTTTCCGGAGGACAGTCTCCTGTTTGCAAAGTGCACGGGCTTGTCGAAACGTTCACGGGATTATAGAGGGAAAACGTGCTCGTGTTGGAAACGTCCAAAAACGTGAAGTTCAAGCTGTAAGAGTACATGCGCATGTAATTAGGCCTTTCCATTTGCCCTCCCTTGTCGAAGTACATGACATCTCCGAAGCTGTTGTTCTGGTATTCAGGCCGGTTGCTCGTCGAGTTGAAGCTCATGACCGGAAGCTGGATGACGTAATACGCGTCGGTCTGGTTCCAGTACTGGATTGTAACGTTGTTGCCGAAAGTCATTCCCTGGCCNGGCGTGAAGTAAGGCCGNGGGTTAGCCGAAGCGTGCACTCCCCAGCGCGCCATTGAACTCGTCTGNATGCTCGTGCCGCANCCAGTCGTGCACGAAACTACTGCGTAAGGCATTAAAGGCCCGAGCCAGCCGTGCGTAGGNCGTGCTCCGGTAACCTGCGCGTTCGCAGTAAACGCAGAAGTATTGAGCTTGTAAAGGATAGAATAATTCGCCGGGCCGGTAGTATTGGCAGTTACGTTTATGGTGCACGTGCTGTAAGTAGTGTTAGCGCCAACCCACCCGTTAGTGGCGTTGCAAGAAGACGGAGTGTTGGGAATCAAGCCGTGCGGGAGGTAGAAAATGACGGTCGAAACGTTCGTTGTGTTAACGTCATTCCCGAACGTGACTGTTGCCGTAAGCGTGTAAGTAGTGGCAGTATTTCCTATCGCAAGGGTATAGTTTCCGGTCTGGTCAGCCACGCTGAACGCATGCGACAAACCCGCGAGCGCTCCAACCATCAAAACAAAAGCTAAGGCTAGACCGAAACCTTTCATTTTAAACCCCCCTCTCAATTTCACTATGCCACTACCTAAACCGTTTTATTCAGCAGTCGCCGATGGCTTAAAAAACTATTGATTTTGGTTGCTGCACTGGAAAATCAAGCCGTTTTTCAAATTCTTTTGCGCAAGAAGCTTTCAACAAAATTGCCGGTCGTGGGAAAACGCTTTTCGATGAACTCGCCTGGCGAAATCCACTCGAAAGAAACTATTTTCTCCTGCTCTGCGATTTGTTTTTCCAAAGTTATTTCCGAATCGAGCGCAGTGCAGTTGAAGACCTTGCAGCCAACGCGCGTGCCGTTTTCCATCAGGAAGAAATAATCTCCCAAAAACTCGCCTACGCTTACCTTTAAGCCGGTTTCTTCGAAAACCTCGCGCTTGAGCCCCTCTCCCTCGCTTTCCCCTGGCTCGAGCCTTCCGCCTGGAAGGGAATAGTAAACTTTTCCCGAGGGAGTGCGTTCCTTGAGG
>C687J35174_10011578_pt1 | contig 10842 bp, 10 predicted proteins | sample RifCSPhighO2_01_FD_35174 | JGI IMG/M metagenome (IMG submission 35174) | reverse complement strand
TATTAAAAAGACACCGGCAACAAAAAAAAGCGCCGTAGCGCTAAGAAGAATTAAAAAAGTGAGTGTTCGGCTTGAGGGGGGTCGGTAGGTGGTTATCTTGTACCGGAATATTACATTTTTTTATTGATTTGTCAAGAATTTCTTATTTTGTAATAACATAGTATAATTGCCCATATGATACACACCGATCCAAAAAAAATAGAAGAGCTGCTGAATAAAGGAGTAGAGAAAGTGATCGTCAAAGAGGACTTAGAAAAAAAGCTGCTTTCTGGCAGTCGGCTTAGGATTTATTTTGGCGTTGATCCCACCGGGTCGCTTTTGCATTTGGGGCATGCAGTGGCTTTGTGGAAATTGCGCGCATTCCAGGAATTGGGACACGAAGTTATTTTACTTATTGGCGACTTTACTGCTAAAATTGGTGATCCGTCCGGCCGCGACACCACAAGAGTTCCGCTAACCGATAAGCAAATTAAAGAGAATTTTAAGGATTATAAAAAACAGGCCTCAAAAATTCTGGATTTTTCCAAGGTGAAAATAAAATATAATTCAACGTGGCTTTCCAAATTAACATTTGCCGATGTGTTAAAATTATCGTCGCATTTTACGGTACAGCAAATGTTGCATCGGGAAATGTTTGATAAAAGGATAAAAGAAAATATACCTATTAGTGAAACTGAATTTATGTATCCTTTGATGCAAGGATATGATTCTGTGGCAATGAATGTGGATGTGGAAATTGGCGGAAATGACCAAATGTTTAATATGCTGACGGGCCGCCGCCTGCAAAAAATGTATAACCATAAAGACAAAGATATTCTAACCACTAAATTATTATTGGGGACCGATGGCAGAAAAATGAGCAAAACGTACGATAACGCGATTTATTTAACTGATGGCCCAAATGATATGTTTGGAAAAATAATGTCAATTAACGATGAATTGATCGGTGAATACGTCCAGCTTTGCACCAACCTATCTTTTGAGGAAATTAAAAAACTGTCAAACCCCAAAGATCAAAAAGCGGCGTTGGCAAAAGAGATTGTGAAAATGTACCACGGGGAAAAGGCGGCACAAAAATCTGAAGAAGAATTTGATAAGATTTTCCGAAAAAAAGAATTGCCAAGCGATATGGAGATTTTCAACCTGCCGTTACCAAAAGATATTGTATATGTTCTTGTAACTACAAAAATAACTTCAAGCAAGAGTGAGGCATGGAGATTGGTGAATCAAAAAGCGGTAAAGTTTGGGGGAAAAACCATAGAAAATCCCAAAGAGCTAATAGTTGACGAAGGCGTGTTGCAAGTAGGCAAAAGAAAATTTATAAAAGTTAGAATAAAATGAAAAAACCGCTTTTAACTCCAAGGATGGCGCAAAAAATGCAGGATGATATATTTAAAAAAATGACTGCCGCCCAAAAAGTTGCCATGGTTGGCCAATTTTTCGAGCTTGGTAAAAAGTTAAACGCATTAAACGATAGAAGAAAAGATGGAAATAACAGCATTCCTGGTAAAAATAGCTAAAATATTAGACCGATTAAAAATACCCTATGCTATCACGGGAGGGATGGCGGTTTCAGTGTGGGGAAGGGTGCGCTACACCGCAGATGTTGATATTATTATTGAATTCACCATAGAAGATATCAGCGCATTGGCTAAAGAATTATTACAATTTGATAAAGATGCGTATGTATCAGAGGAAGCCATAGCACAAGCTTTTAAGGATAAGGAAGAGTTTAATTTTGTTGACCCGAATACCGGACTTAAGGCGGATTTTTGGATTGCAAAAGACTACTTTAACGAGGAGGAAATAAAAAGGGCGGTTACCAAAGATTTTCACGGTTATAATATTAATTTTGTGTGCCCTGAAGATTTGATTTTAAGTAAATTATCATGGCATCAAATGTCCGATTCCACCCGCCAGCTGGAAGACATAGAGTCGGTGTTGAGTATTTCAAAAGTTGATTTGGAATATATCAGGGAAGCGGCCCAAAAACAGGGTACCATAGAAATATTAGAAAAGTTGATTAAAAAAGTAAAAGAAAAATAACCATATGTATCGATTTTTTACTGCCGAAGCGGCAAAGCACATAGGGGAGAAAGTAAAAGTGGCCGGATGGGTGAGCGTCAGGCGCGCCCACGGGAAAATTTTGTTTGTGGATTTGCGCGATCGCAGCGGGGTTTTGCAATGCGTGTTTGTGCCGATCAATAAAGAAGCCTATGTCAAAGCCCAGGAAATACGAACCGAATGGGTGGTGGAGATAGTAGGGCACATTGTAAAGCGGCCGGAAAAAATGATAAATGAAAAAATACCCACGGGCCAAGTTGAACTTTCGGTTGAAGAGCTGAAGGTTTTGTCAAAAGCAAAGACCCTGCCCTTTGCCGTGGATACCAATGGCATGGAAATCAATGAAGAAATACGGATGAAATACCGGTACCTGGACTTGCGAAGGGAGCGGATGACGCAAAATCTTATTATGCGACATAGGGTGGTAAAATTTATTCGTGACTTTTTATCGGCGGAAAACTTTATAGAAATTGAAACGCCCATCTTAACCAAGTCAACCCCGGAGGGATCGCGCGACTTTGTGGTGCCATCAAGGTTGCAGCCGGGAAAATTTTACGCGCTGCCCCAAAGTCCCCAGCAATACAAGCAATTATTTATGGTGGCGGGCATGGAGCGGTACTTTCAAATCGCCCGCGCTTTGCGCGACGAAGATTCAAGGGGCGATCGCCAATTTGAGCACACCCAATTAGATTTGGAGATGAGTTTTGTGGAAAGGGAAGATGTGCTTGAATTAATTGAAAGAATGTTGATTGCGTTAGTTGAAGCGCTGTTTCCACATAAAAAAATCCAAGAAATTCCTTTTCCAAGAATTCCCTATAGCGAGTCAATGGAAAAATATGGAAACGACAAGCCAGACCTGCGGAAAGATAAAAACGATCCAAACCTTTTGGCGTTTTACTGGATCATAGATTTTCCTTTTTTTGAAAAAACCGAAGAGGGCGGTTGGACTTTTGTGCACAATCCCTTTTCGGCTCCAAAACCGGAATGGATGCAGGATGTGCTAAACAAAAAAAATATTGAAAAAATTGTTGCCAATCAATATGACATTGTCTTAAATGGCTGGGAATTGGCCAGCGGAGGCATAAGAAACCACGATCCAGAGGCGCTGGAAAAAGTGTTTGAAATTATGGGCTATAAAAAAGAAGAGATACAAGAAAAGTTTGGACACATGCTGGATGCTTTCAGTTTTGGCGCGCCGCCCCACGGCGGTATTGCTCCGGGCATAGACAGGATAGTTGCCCTCTTGCAAAATGAACCCAATATCCGCGAGGTGATTGCCTTTCCAAAAACTGGCGATGGCAGGGACTTGATGATGCGCGCCCCCAGCGAATTGTATCCAAAACAGCTAAAAGAGTTGCATATTAACATTGATGCGGGAGCTTCTCATATCTCCGCGCCAAAAAAATCAAAAAAAGCTCCCGGTAAAAAAAGTAACACGTCAAAAAAATAACCTATGGTTTTCAGTGCGCAAAAAATAATGAAAGGCGTCTTGTTGTTTTTTGTTTTTATGGTGTCTTTTGGCGCGGTTTTTTGGGGGGTGCAATGGTTTTCAAGCAGCGTGAAAGACCTATTGGAGAACCGCCATAGTTTTGGTCTTCAATCATACGCCGCCGATAACGCAGAGGCCAGCGTAGAGTCAGTGTCCGCAATCCCCCAAAATATTTTTCCAGCGCCTCTTGAGCCGCAACTTGCGCCGGCGCCGGCGCCGTTGCCCGAGGCGGCGTTGTCCATTAAAATGAGCTCTGACCAAGAAGAAGTTTTATTTTCGCAAGATGAAAATAAAAAATTGCCGGTGGCAAGTCTTACAAAATTAATGGTCGCGCTGGTAACCATTAACCAATATGATTTGGCGCAAAAAATTACCGTCAGCGCGTCTGCCATGGCCGAGGAGGGAGAGCAGGGAGAATTAAAAGAAGGCCAGGTGTTGTCGGTTAAAGACCTTTTATATATTACGCTCATGGAGTCCAGCAACAGGGCATCATCTTTGCTTTCAGAGGTGATGGGCAGGGAAAAATTTATCAAGGAAATGAATGACAGGGCTTTGGCTATGGGTCTTTTGAATACCCGCTTTGAAGACGCCACGGGCCTTGACCCCAAAAACTATTCTACGGCAAGAGACATCGTTGCGTTGTCAAAATATTTATTTGAAAATTACCCGTTGTTTAGAGAGATTATAGGATTAAAAAAATACGATCTTTATTTAGATGATGGAACATTGCACCATGCCCTTGCAAGCACCAACCAGCTCTTGGGCCAGCACCACATTGTTGGCGGTAAAACCGGCTTTACCAATAGCGCCAAAGGTTGTTTTATGACAATACAAACCGCCGCGATGCCGCCTGCCAGCGGCTTGATGGCTGATAGTTTTAGCAACCGGCAAGATCCGTATGTGATTAACGTGGTATTGGGAGCGGAAGATCGATTTGGAGAAATGGAAAAAATAATATCGCAAATTAATTTTTAAAAATACATGACACCCCTTATCTTTAGCGTTATTAAAGTGCTGGGAGTTTCGGCGGCGGCCTCGGTGATCGCGGTCTTGTGGGCCCCTTTTTTAATTAACTTTTTATATAAACACCAGCTCTGGAAAAAACAGGCAAGGACAAAAGCCATCAGCGGGGAAGACGCCGTGGTGTTTAACAGTTTGCACAAGGAACGCGAAACAAAAGTGCCCCGCATGGGAGGCCTCTTGATTTTTATCACCGTGGTGGTGGTTGCCCTTATCCTTTATGGTATTTCTTTGCTGTTTCCAAATTCACCGATTGCCAGTTTTAATTTTTTATCAAGGAGCCAGACGTGGCTGCCTTTGTTTACCTTGGTGGCGGCTTCGCTGTTTGGACTTCTGGACGATATTTTGGTGGTTTCTTCGCTTGGAAAATACATCGGCGGAGGAATATCTTTCAAGAAACGCCTTCTGGTGGTGGCGTTGATTGGATTAGTTGGCGGACTATGGTTTTTTTACAAACTGCAGTGGGACGTGATCGGCATTCCTTTTTTTGGCCACGTGTCTATTGGAATTTGGTATATCCCGCTTTTTATTATCGTAATGATCGCGTCCTGGTCGGGCGGGATTATTGACGGGTTGGACGGTTTGTCCGGAGGGACGTTCGCCTCTATCTTCGGAGCATTTACCATTATTGCGTTTTCTCAGGGCAAGGTTGATCTGGCGACATTTTGCGCGGTGATTACCGGAACGTTGTTTTCGTTTTTGTGGTTTAACATTCCGCCCGCCAGGTTTTACATGACCGAAGTGGGAAGTTTGGGACTGGTCACCACCATGGCGGTAGTGGCGTTTTTAACCGACTCGGTATTGGTGCTGCCGATTATCGCGGGACTCTTGGTGCTTGAAGTTGCCTCGGTGGTGATCCAGCTTTTATCAAAAAAATTCAGGCATAAAAAAGTGTTTCTTTCTACCCCTATCCACCACCATTTCGAGGCGATTGGCTGGCCGGCCTACAAGGTTACCATGCGCTTTTGGGTGGTGGGAATTGTGCTGGCGGTTGTGGGAGTGGTTATTAAATTACTTGGTTAAAAGAGCAAAAAATGCTCTATTGACAAAGTAAACAAAAAGAGGTAAAATTAAGTTACTTTGAATTACGAAATGGTTTCGGGAAATATTGTTTTTTATTATCCATTTCGTAATTCAAAGTAAATTATGAATAACTACTTTCTTAAAAAAGCCGCCAAAGTGATGCTTTGCGGCGCAATAGTGGTTGCCGGATGTTTTTATTGTGCGACAGTTTTGGCGTATCGGCCGGTTGTTTCCAGTGCGGGGCCGGATAAATACCTTAACTACGACCAATATAACACTAACCTTACCACCACCCTGCAAGGGTCCGGCTCTGACCCTAATGGAGGGACTATTTCTTTTTACTGGTCTTGCAACGGTGGATTTTTATCCGATCCTTATATTGCCAAGCCCATATTCACTGCTTCATATAATATGCCGCTGACTGCCTCATACACCTGCAAGCTAAAAGTTACCGATAGTTACGGAATATCCGCTTCTGACAACATGACCGTCTATCTTAATAGCAGTCCCGCAACCGGCGTTCGGGTTCAAACAACCAAGGTAACCAATATCTCTAATAATGGAGCAACGTTAAACGGAAATTTTTACGCAAATAATACCTACAGTATCAATTATGTTACCTGGTTTCAGTGGGGGATCAGCAATGCCTATGGAGCTGAAACCAATCACCAGGCGGTAGTGTATTCTGGGATATTCAGTCAGAATGTTACCGGGTTGGTTCCTGACACCCTCTATCACTACAGGTTAGTGGCCCAACGACAAAATACCGGCCAAATGCACTACGGCCAGGACATGACCTTTTACACTAATTCAAGTGGCGTTGCTGGCGCCGCCACTGTTACCCCCAGCGTCCAAATTTTAAGCCCCGCAAACCAGTCCCTCGTTATTACCAAAACCGCAAGAAACCTTTCTTTGGGAAATTTGAATTGGTCAAATTCTGTCGATGCCAGTCCCGAGGATGTCATCCAATTTAGCATTGCGGTTTCTGCTCCCAGCAATTTTTACAAAAGCCAGGGTATAAACCACGTTAATATAAAAGAGGCGCTTCCAAACAGGTTAACCTATAAAAACCATCTTACACTCGACGGCGCCAGTTACCAGGGGGATATTACCCAGGGCTTGGATATTGGCAGCATGTCGGCCAACCAGACAAAAATAATCACCTACCATGCAGAGGTGGCGCCGGCGCAAGAGTTCTCTTTTGGACAAGTTGTGTTGCAAAGCATCGCAAGCGTAACAAGCCCTGACTTGGGATTTGCAACAAGCGCCGCCAGCGCTTTTGTGGCGGTGAAAAAACAGGCGATACTGGCGGCTGCCACCACGGTTTCAACCGGTCTGACTAATAATTTTTTACTTGATTCGTTTTTCCTGCCGTTGCTTTTGGCCTTGCTTGGCATATGGTTGTTTAAGTCCGGTTTTTTTGGCATCACGGATTGGTTTGACCGCCAAACAGTAAAACATAAACACTATAGGGTCGCCAAACAGCTAAAAGATAAAATCACGCAAATCCAGCAAAAAGAAAATACATAGGAAAATTATTAAAAACCGCCCCGCATTACGGGGCGGTTTTTAGTTGCTAAAATATTGTGCTTTGGAATATTTTTTGGTAAAATGACGGTATGTTTAGCGCAAAACAAAAAAAGGTGTTATTTTATTCGGTTTTTATCGCGCTTTTTTTGGTTGTTTTTAGCGCCGGAATTTTTGTCGGCAAGCGCCATGTGGTTTGCAATGCATGCAAGCCGGAAACCGTTGATTTTTCCCTTTTTTGGGACGCCTACAACAAGCTCCGCGAAAGCTTTGTAAATCCGGATAAAATTGTTGACCAACAGGTGGTATATGGGGCCATTGAGGGCATGACCAAAAGTTTGGATGACCCTTATACTGCTTTTTTTGATCCTGATCAAGCAAAAGTGTTTGAACAGGATTTGTCGGGCTCTTTTGATGGCATTGGGATAGAGGTTGCCATAAAAAAAGATCAGTTGACCGTGGTAGCCCCTTTAAAAGGAAGTCCCTCGGAAAAAGCCGGTATAAAAGCGGGAGATAAAATCGTACAGATAAATGGAAAAAGCGCCTCCGATATTACCACTGAAGAGGCGGTAAATATCATTCGGGGAAAAAGGGGAACCGATGTTACCCTGACTATTTTTAGAGACGGCTGGAAAGATACCGAGGACTTTACTATTACGCGCGATACCATTAAAATTCTTTCAATAGACTGGAAGCTGGAGGACGAAAACGTTGCCTACATTCACATATACCAATTTGACCAAATGCTGTCCTCTGATTTTAATAAAATAGCTCTTGAAATACTAAAAAGCCCCGCAAGGAAAATTGTGCTTGACCTAAGGAATAATCCCGGCGGATACCTTGAGGTGTGCCAGGATATTGCGGGATGGTTTTTGCAAAACGGCCAGGTGGTGACCATTGAAGATTTTGGGAAAGATGAAGAGCCGCAACTCTATAAGGCAAACGGTTCTTCCACGTTTGCCGAATACCCAACGGTGGCGCTCATCAACGAAGGATCGGCTTCTGCTTCGGAAATTTTGGCGGGCGCTTTGCGCGACCAAAGAAACATCCAGCTTATAGGTGAAAAATCTTTTGGAAAAGGATCGGTGCAGGAAATAGTGAATTTGCAAGACGGATTATCATTTTTGAAAGTAACCATCGCCAAATGGCTTACGCCCAAAGGGCACTCTATTTCGGAAGTTGGCTTGACTCCTGATATAAAAATAGAAATAAGCGAAAGTGATTTTGCCGCCAACAAAGACCCGCAAAAGGAAAAAGCGCTTGAAATAATTAGGACTTTGCAGTAGAATGGGAGATAATTAAAATTAAAACCTATGAAAGTAATCCTGCTCCAAGACGTCGATCATTTGGGTAAGAAATATGAAATAAAAGAAGTTAGGCCTGGTTACGGCAGGAACTTTTTACTTACAAAGAAACTTGCAAAAACCGTAACCAAGCAATCGCTAAAGTGGCTGGAGAATCAAAAGCAAATCATGGAAAAAGAAATAGAAGAAGATCTCAAAAAAGTCCAAGAAACAGCTTCCCGTATTGATGGCATGGAGGTGGCAATTGAAGTTAAGGTGGGGAGCGACGGCCAATTATTTGAATCAATTAACAGCATGAAAATATCTGACAAGCTAAAGGAAATGGGTTTTGAGGTAAAAAAATCCCAGGTTCAGCTGGATAAACCCATCAAGGAGGTTGGAGAATTTCCGATAAAGATTAGTTTGGATCATAATTTAGAAGCGGAAATACGGTTAATTATTGGCGAAGAAAAGTAATAATGCGATTCCAATATGCTAATAGACCTGTTGCGCATTAAGGATTGTAACGAAAAATGAACATTTGCTGCCGAAAGGTTCAATTTGCAGTAAATCATTAATACGCAACAAGTCTAATGCATATTAATGATACCAATAACGTTTTCGCATTAGTATGATTAGCATCGCACTTTTATGAAGTATATTTTTGTTGCTGGCGGAGTGATGTCCGGGATTGGCAAAGGAATTGCCACTTCGTCAATCGGAAGAATATTAAAAAGCAAAGGATTTGGCGTCACCGCGATTAAAATTGATCCTTACATCAATGTTGATGCGGGGACGATGAATCCGGTAGAACATGGCGAGGTGTTTGTTACCGAAGATGGCGTGGAGTGCGACCAGGATGTTGGCAACTACGAACGTTTTTTAGATGAAAATATTTATAACGACAATTATATGACTACTGGCCGCGTGTACCAGTCGGTCATCATCAAGGAAAGGAATTTGGAGTACCATGGCAAATGCGTGGAAGTGGTTCCGGATATTCCCAACGAAGTCATTGCCACCATTAAAAGGGCCGGCCAGAAAGTAAAAGCGGATTTTGTACTGGTTGAAATTGGAGGTACGGTGGGCGAGTATCAAAATATGCTTTTTTTGGAAGCAGCCAGAATGATGAAAATTTCACATCCCAAAGATGTGCTTTTTATTTTGGTAAGCTATATGCCCGTCCCCGATATCATTGGAGAAATGAAAACCAAGCCCACCCAGTACGCGGTAAGAACCTTAAACTCCGCCGGAATCCAGCCAGATATGATTCTTGCCAGATCCACATTACCCCTGGACGAACCTCGCAAAGAAAAACTTTCTAATTTTTGCAACGTTGCCGCCAAGGATATCATTTCCGCTCCCGACGTGTCTTCTATTTACCAGGTGCCGCTTAATTTTGAAAAAGAACATATAGGTAACCGGATTTTAAAAAAATTCGGATTAAAGCCCAAAAAGAGCGATTTAAAGGACTGGGAACATTTGGTTTTGACTATAAAAAATACTTCAAAGACGGCAAATATTGGAATTGTCGGAAAGTATTTTGAAAGCGGAAAATTTTTGTTAACCGATTCTTACATTTCGGTGATTGAAGCGGTAAAACACGCCTGTTTTTTTAAGCAAAGAACGCCAAAAATAACTTGGATATCCGCAGAAGATTTTGAAAAAAACGAAGACAACTTAACCATGCTTGACCGTTTTGACGGTGTCATTGTGCCAGGCGGTTTTGGCAATAGGGGAATAGAGGGGAAGATAAAAGCCATTGAGTATTGCAGAAAAAACAAGATCCCGTTTTTTGGGTTGTGTCTTGGAATGCAGCTTGCCACCATAGAATTTGCAAGGAATGTTTGCGGCTTAAAAGACGCCACATCCGCTGAATTCAAACAGAAGTCAAAAAACATCATCATTGATGTGATGCCGGACCAAAAAGTATTATTGAAAGAAAAAAGGTACGGCGGCACCATGCGACTGGGTTCATACGACTGCCGATTGAAACCCAATACCATAAGCCAAAAAGCATACGAAAAACTAACCATATCGGAGCGCCACCGCCACCGCTACGAATTAAATAACGCCTATCGGGCAACTCTGGAAAACCATGGCATGATGATGGCAGGCATTAACCCGGAAAAAGATTTGGTGGAAATCATTGAAATACCAAGCCACCCCTTTTTTGTCGCAACCCAGTTTCATCCGGAATTTAAGTCGCGGCCATTAAAACCCCATCCACTGTTTGCGGCATTCATAGAAGCCGCAATTCAAAACGCCCGATAAGGGGCGTTTTGAAAATTATTCTAATTTCTATTAAGTCAATGAGAATAATTAGACATTTGCTATTTATAGACACCACATCCGTTAAATGGACTCCAAGAACCTGCTAATTTACCAATCTTGGCTGCCTTTCAACAAAAAATTCGCGAGCCGTACCTACGGGTA